>WNGE01002314.1_pt1 | contig 49532 bp, 56 predicted proteins | sample 5400651 | NCBI WGS metagenome assembly WNGE01 (sample SAMN13153370, study PRJNA577476) | soil metagenome | isolation source: 60 cm soil or saprolite under grassland replicate 2 | place: USA:California | collected 2016-06-15 | reverse complement strand
CGCGGTCGGCATCGGCCTGCACAACTTCTCCGAGGGCCTCGCCATCGGACAGTCGGCCGCGAGCGACGAGATCAAGCTCGCGCTGCTCCTTGTCATCGGATTCGGTCTCCACAACGCCACCGAAGGGTTCGGCATCGTCGGTCCCCTCTGCGCGGAGGCGGACCGGCCCAGCTGGGGCTTCCTCGGGGTGATGGGCCTCATCGCCGGAGGTCCGACGTTCCTGGGCACGCTCGTCGGCCAGTCGTGGGTGAACGAGACGCTCGAGATGGCGTTCCTCGCGCTGGCCGCGGGCTCGATCCTCTACGTCGTCGTGCAGCTCTTGAATGTCGGCTTCAAGCTGGCCCACAAGGAGATGCTCGTCTGGGGTCTCCTGGCGGGTGTCGTCCTCGGCTTCAGCACCGAGCTCGTCCTGGTCGCCGCGGGCGCGTAGCTCGAGCGGTGGCGACCGCGGTGGCGCCGCCGACAAGGACGATGACGGTCGAGCGCGGGCCGGGATTGCGATTCGTCGAGCGCTCATCGACCCTCATGGCGCAGATGTGGCAGCACGAGCGCAAGGTCGTGCCGCGCGGCTCGAGCTGCGAGCTCACCGATCGCGTCGTCGCGGATCTTCGGCCCACGGCGGCGCGCGTGCCCGGGGCGGCGGTGCTGTTTCAGCGGGTGGTGCGGACGATCGTCACCGCAGGCTCGCGGCGATGTACGAGACGAGCGCTACGCCGGGGACACCCACGTGAGCTCGGCCAGGCGCGCCGGGACCGTGTGCTCACCGGCACCGCTCTTGACCGCGACCCCGCCCGGCGCCGGCCCGACGACCACCGCTTCCGATCCGGGGGTCAGCTGAGCCGAGGCCAAGAACGAAAGCGCGTCGTCGTCGAGCTCGAGCTTCTCGCTGATGCGCGCCACTCGTACCGGGCCCGCCGTCGCCCGGGCGAGCGGCTGGGCGCCCCGGGTATTGGGCCGGTGCTTCGATCCTGGGATGGGATTGCCGTGCGGGCACGTCGCGGGGTCGCCGAGCAGCGCGACGAGCTTCTCCTCGACGGCGGCCGAGATCGCGTGCTCCCAGCGGTCGGCCTCCCGGTGGACCTTCTCCCATTCGAGGCCGATCACGTCGGTGAGCAGGCGCTCGGCGAGCCGGTGTCGGCGCACGATCGAGACCGCCAGCTCTCGCCCCTTGTCGGTGAGCCGCAGCGTCCGGTCGTCGAGGAGCTCGGCGTAGCCCTGCTCGACGAGGCGGTTCACGGTCTCGGAGACGGCCGGCGCCGAGATGCCGAGGCGCTCGACCAGCCGGGCCCGGATCGGCGGGATGCCCTCCTCCTCGATCTCGAGGATCGTCTCGAGGTACTCCTCGGTGGCGTCGTGCAACTCGGCCATCAACCGAAGGATACGGCCGCGTCCACCAGCACTTGAGACGGCACGCAGAGGGCAATCGACCCCCACCCAGGGAGGTGCCGGGCCCGACGGCAACGGGCGGCGCCGGGTTCGACGGTGGTGCGCCCGACCAGTCCTGCCCGCCCGGCCGAGACCGGGTCGAAGACCCGAGCCGAGGGAGCGTAGCGAGCGAGGCGAGCAGGGCTCGGCCGGAGAGCGGTGCAGGGTCGGGCGCCGCCATCGTCGTGGCCCGGCGGCGAAGGGGCCACCCCGCGAAGCCGGTCACAAACACCGGCGCGGACTTGCACTCGCGGGCCGGGAGTGCCATATGCTGTTAGCACTCGAATCCGAGGAGTGCTAACGACGCCGCCCTCGCCGGAGGGCGCTGTGCCAGGGGGTATCTACGTATGCCGAAGCAGATCGCCTACAGCGAGCACGCCCGCCGCGCCCTCGAGGCGGGCATGAACCGGCTCGCCGACGCCGTGCGGGTCACGATCGGCCCCAAGGGCCGCAACGTCGTGCTCGAGAAGAAGTGGGGTGCGCCCACGATCACGAACGACGGGGTATCGATCGCCAAGGAGATCGAGCTCGAGGACCCGTACGAGAAGGTCGGGGCCGAGCTCGTCAAGGAAGTCGCCAAGAAGACCGACGACGTCGCCGGTGACGGCACCACGACCGCCACCGTGCTGGCGTGGGCGATGGTCCGCGAGGGCCTGCGCAACGTGGCCGCCGGCGCCAACCCGATGGGCCTGAAGAAGGGCATCGAGGCGGCCGTCGACACGGCCGTCGACGAGATCCAGAAGGGCGCGATCGAGGTCAAGGCGGATCAGAAGCAGATTGCGAACGTGGCCGCCATCTCGGCCGCGGACCAGGAGATCGGCCAGATGATCGCCGAGGCGCTGGAGAAGGTCGGCACCGACGGCGTGATCACCGTCGAGGAGAGCCAGACCTTCGGGATGGAGCTCGACCTCGTCGAGGGGATGCGCTTCGACAAGGGGTACATCTCGCCGTACTTCGTGACCGACCCCGAGCGGATGGAAGCGGTCCTCGACGACCCGTACATCCTGCTCGTGAGCAGCAAGATCTCGGCGGTGAAGGACCTGCTGCCTGTGCTCGAGAAGGTCATGCAGGGCGGGAAGCCGTTGCTGATCGTGGCGGAGGATGTCGAGGGCGAGGCCCTCGCGACGCTGGTGGTCAACAAGATCCGCGGCACGTTCAAGTCGGTCGCGGTGAAGGCGCCCGGCTTCGGTGAGCGGCGCAAGGCCATGCTCGAGGACATGGCGGTCCTCACCGGCGGCACGGTGATCTCGGAAGAGGTCGGCCTCAAGCTCGAGAACGTCGGCCTCGACCTGCTCGGCACCGCCCGGCGCGTCGTCGTCACCAAGGACGAGACGACGATCGTCGAGGGTGGCGGCAGCCAGGCCGACATCCAGGGTCGGATCAACCAGATCAAGAGCGAGATCGAGAACACCGACTCCGACTACGACCGCGAGAAGCTCCAGGAGCGCCTGGCCAAGCTCTCGGGGGGCGTGGCGATCATCAAGGTCGGCGCGGCCACCGAGGTCGAGCTCAAGGAGAAGAAGCACCGCATCGAGGACGCCGTCCAGACCACGAAGGCCGCGGTCGAAGAGGGCGTGGTCCCCGGCGGCGGCGTGGCGCTCCTGCGGGCGCAGGACGCCGTGCTCGCCACCGCGGGCAAGCTCGACGGCGACGACTCCACCGGAGCGAAGATGGTGTCCCGTGCGCTCGAGGAGCCTCTCAAGCAGATCGCGGTGAACGCCGGCTTCGAGGGCGGCGTGGTCGTCGAGAAGGTGCGTGCGCTCAGCGGCCCCCAGGGGCTGAACGCGGCCACCGGCGAGTACGAGGACCTCGTGAAGGCGGGTGTCATCGACGCCGCCAAGGTGACGCGCTCGGCGCTGCAGAACGCAGCCTCGATCGCGGCGCTGTTCCTCACCACCGAGGCCGTCGTCGCCGACAAGCCGGAGGAGAAGCCCGCGATGCCCGCCGGCGGCGGCATGCCTGACGGCATGGGCGGCATGGGCGACTTCTGAGAATCGACCGGTCCACGACCGAACGAGCAGTGGGGCGCCCTTCGGGGCGCCCACACTGATTTTGGCGTCGCTGACTTAGGGATAGCGGAACTGAGCGACGCCAAAACGCGAGGGCGGGCGATACCCTCACCCCGTGGAGCCGCTGACGCCGTCCGAAGGGTGGGGCGTCCTCCATCTCTTCTACAAGGTCGACCGCGCCCGCGCCGAGAGCGAGCCGCGTAGCGCCAAGCGCGTGCTCGACGCCGTGGCGTCGCTGGAAGCCGACGAGCATCAGGCGCTCGTGTTCGCGGTGCTCGGGCACAAGGCCGACCTCGGCGTGATGGCGCTGGGGCCCGACGTGGCTCGGCTCCAAGCGTTCCAGCAGGAGCTGGCGGCGGCGCCCCTCTCGCTCGAGTGGTCGTACGTGTCACTCACCGAGCGCTCGGAATACACGGACGACGAAGAGCGTGCTCGCGCGCGCCTCTACCCGAAGCTGCCGCCCAAGCCAGCGATCTGCTTCTATCCGATGTCGAAGCGACGTGACCCTGGTGCCAACTGGTACGCGCTGCCGTTCGACCAACGCAAGCAGTTGATGGGCGGGCACGCGCGCGTAGGCCGCGAGTACTCGGGGCGCGTCCTCCAGCTCATCACCGGCTCGACCGGTCTCGACGACTGGGAATGGGGCGTCACGCTGCTGGCCGACGACCCGACCGCGCTCAAGGAGATCGTCTACGACATGCGCTTCGACGAGGTGTCGGCGCGGTACGCGGAGTTCGGGCCGTTCATCACGGGCCTCGTGCTCGAGCCGGCCGAGGTGTTGCGCCGGGTGGGGATGCCGCACCGGTGAGCAGCATCCGGCTCTTCGTCTCGTTTCCCGAGGAGCTCGTCGACCGCCCGATGATCTACGAGATCATCAAGAAGTTCGACGTCGTCCCGAGCATCCGGCGCGCCAATGTCGAGGAGCACTCGGGATGGGTGATCCTCGAGGTGAACGGCGACCAGGACCAGCTCGACGGCGCCATCGCGTACTTCGAGGGCCTGGGCTGCACGGTGAACCGGATGGAAGGCGACGTTCTCGAGAGCTGAGGGGAGCTGAGGCGCGCGATGCGCATCCTCGTCACCGCAGTCTTCGAGCAGATCGTCTACCACTGCGCGTGCATCGACGATCGCGACCCGGCGCACCCTCGTCTCGAGGTGGACGCCGTGTTGCGCGACGGCGACGCCGACGGACCGCTGCTCCTTCCGGTCGCCGACTACAAGCGGATGGTGGGCTTCGATGTCGCCGAGGCACGCCTCCCGGTGTTCCGGGCCGCCGACCGGACCGAGACCCGTGACGGTGTGGAGTACCTCGTGTTCCCGGTGTGGGAACGAGTGGAGTGACCGAGCACGTTCCCACGCCGGAGGACGAGGCGCGCGCCCGCGAGCGGCTCGAGAAGACCGCCGCCGCCATTGTCGCGGGGGTGGAGACATGGGTTCCGCGCTGGGTGGAGGCGCAGGTCACACGGTTGCTGGACGCGTGGGGTCGCGTCGCCCCCGACGCCCGTGCCGAGGCGGAGGCGCAAGCAGTCGCGGCGGGTGAGGCTGCGGCGCGACGTATCGCGGGCCGGCTGCGGGAGCTGTTCGCGACGGAACCCGAACGGCAACAGGCGACGGCGCTCGAGATCGTGCGCACCGCGTACCGCGAGCCGACGCAAGTGCTCGCGTCGGCGGGTGTCCCGCCGGTCGCACGCGACCCGTTCGAAGAGCGATCCTGGCCCGACGACGTGTATGCCCTCGTGCCGCGCACGCTGGGCGATCTCGGCGACCCCGACCTCGGCCCTCTTCACCTCGCCTGGGGGATGGCGAAGGCGACCGTGATCCGAGCCCGTCGGAGCGCGTAGCGCGCTCCACGCGTCGGACGGCTGTTCACACAGCCGAAACATCCGGGCCACGGCGCGGAAACAGAGGGCCATCAGGCTCCCGAAGCTGACGAGTACCTGTATCGGAGGTGTCGGGTGGACTTGGCCGTGTGGGACCTGGCCGTGGCAGCGCCGAAGATCAATACGGGCGATACCGCCTGGGTGCTCGCGGCGGCGGCGCTCGTGATGTTCATGACGCCGGGGCTGGCGCTCTTCTACGGGGGCATGGTCCGGGCCAAGAACGTGCTCGCCATGCTGATGCAGAACTTCTTCTGTCTGGGCCTGATCAGCATCGTCTGGGCGGTGCTGACGTATTCGCTGGCCTTCCACGGCGACAACAAGTGGATCGGGAACTTCGGCCTCGCCTGGATGCGCGACGTGGCGACTACGTCACCGACCGGCTTCGATCTCTCGATCCCGCCGATCGTGTTCCTCGCCTTCCAACTGATGTTCGCGATCATCACACCGGCGCTGATCACGGGCGCGGTCGCCGATCGGATGCGGTTCTCGGCCTGGGTGTGGTTCATCGCGCTCTGGGCGATCCTCGTGTACGCCCCGATCGCGCACTGGGTGTTCTCGCCCGCGGGCTGGCTGTTCAAGCGGGGCGCGCTCGACTTCGCCGGTGGGACCGTGGTGCACATCAACGCCGGCATCGCGGCCTTGGCGGCAGTCCTGGTCCTCGGCAAACGCAAGGGCTGGCCCGGTCATCCCATGCCGCCGCACGCGTTGCCGTTCACGCTCATCGGCGCCGGAATCCTGTGGTTCGGCTGGTTCGGCTTCAACGCCGGCTCGGCGCTCAAGGGCGACGGCCTCGCCGCCCAGGCCCTCGTCAATACGCACATGGCCGCGGCGGCGGCATTGGTCGGCTGGCTCATCGTGGAGCGGCTGACGGCCGGTCACCCGACCACGCTGGGCGCCGCCTCCGGGCTCGTGGCCGGCCTGGTCGCGATCACGCCGTGCGCGGGCTTCGTCGGCGGCATGGCACCGATCTACATCGGCCTCATCGCCGGTGGGGTTTGCGCGCTGGCCGTGGGCTTGAAGTTCAAGTTCGGGTACGACGACTCGTACGACGTCGTCGGCGTGCACCTCGTCGGCGGCCTCGTGGGCTCGCTGCTCCTCGGGTTCTTCGCCGACACGAAGATCAACCCGCTCGGAGCAGACGGCGTGTTCCTCGGCGGCGGCTTCAGCCTGTTCAAGGAGCAGGTCATCGCGGTCGTGGCCACGATGGTCTGGTCGTTCGCGGTGACCTTCGCGATCGTGTTCGTGCTGAGCAAGGTCCTCCCGAAGGGCATCCGCGTCTCGGAGGACGACGAGGAGACCGGGCTCGACCTCACGTTGCATTCGGAAACCGGCTACGCGCTCGGGGAGCGCGTGTGAGCGCCCGCGAACGACAGCGAAGGATTGGGGACGCATGAAGCTCATCGTGGGCATCGTCAAGCCCTTCAAGGTCGACGACGTCAAGGAGGCCGTGAAGGACCTCGGCGTGCAGGGCCTCACAGTGTCCGAAGTGCAGGGCTTCGGGCGGCAGCGTGGGCACACCGAGGTCTACCGGGGTGCCGAATACACCATCGACTTCGTCCCGAAGAGCCGCGTCGAGATCCTCGTCGACGACGGGGACGTCGACCGGGTCGTCCAGAAGCTCATCGAAACAGCTCGCACCGGAAAGATCGGGGACGGCAAGGTATGGGTCGTGCCCGTCGAGAACATCTGGCGTATCCGAACCGGGGAGTCGGGGCCCGACGCCCTCTGACCCGGTTGCCGTCTCCGAGCTGCGGGCGGCGCGCGATCGCCTGATCGCAGACCCTGCTGTCGGTGGCGCCGCCTTCGGGCGCGCGCTCACCGAGCTGCTCGACGCGTCGCTGATCGAGTCGCTCGTGGGCGCCCCCGCGGGACGGCTGGCGCTGGTGGCGGTCGGTTCGTACGCCCGGTCAGAGCTGTGCCCGGGCTCCGACGTCGACGTGGTGCTCGTGCACGACGGCCGCACTGAGATCGCCGCCGTCGCCGACCGGCTCTGGTACCCGCTGTGGGACGCCGGTTTCATTCTCGGCCATGCGACCAACACGGTGAAGGAGGAGGTCGCGCTGGCCGAACGCGACCTCTACGCCCTCACCGCGCTCCTCGACGCCCGGCTTGTCACCGGCGACCGCGAGTTGTTCGAGGATCTCGTGGCGCGGATCCGTGTCCTCGCGCAGCGACGCCGCCGGAAGCTCCTCGAGGAGTTGCGATCCGCCCTGGAGTCCCGGCGTGAGAAGTTCGGGCTCGTCGCCGAGATGCTCGAGCCCAACCTCAAGGACGGCGGCGGCGGGTTGCGCGACCTCCAGTCGCTGGCGTGGGCGGGCTGGACGCTCGGAGACCCCGGCGGCTGGCAGGCGCTCATCGCAAACGGCTACCTCCGCCCCCAGGACCCCGACCGGCTGGCTGCGGCGCGCAACCGCCTCCTCGACCTGCGGGTCGCCCTCCATCGCGTCACGGGCAGCCGCTCCGACGTGCTGACGCTGCAGGAGCAAGACGCGGTCGCGCGCGTGACGGGCGCCCCTGATGCTGACGCGCTCGTGCGCGCGCTGGCGGGTGAGGCGCGCACGGTGGCGTGGATCACCGGCGACGTGTACGCGCGGCTCCAAGCCACCGAGCGCGGACCGGGAGGTCGCCTTGCGCGCCGGGATCGAGTCCTCGGCGAAGGCGTGCTCCTGCGTGACGGCAGGATCTCGTTCGCGGCCGACGTCGCAGTCGACGGCAAGCTCGTGCTGCGTGCCGCGGCCGCGTCCGCCGAGCTCGACGCGCCGTTCGACCGGGCCTCGCTGGAGCGATCTCAGACCATCGCGCATGTCGAATGGGACGAGGAGACACGCAACGCATTCATCGCGCTGCTGCGCGCCGGGCGGAAGGCGGTCCCGGTATTCGAGGCGCTCGACCAGGCGGGCGCGCTGGCACGACTCGTCCCCGAGTGGGAGCGCGTGCGGTTCCTCCCTCAGCGCAACGCCTATCACCGCTTCACCGTCGACCGTCACCTCTTGGAGGCCGTCGCTGAATGCGCCGCGCTTCTCGATGACGACGGCTTCGACGGCGACATCGCTCGCCGCGCCCGAACCGACCTGTTGCTCCTCGCCGCGCTGCTGCACGACCTCGGCAAGGGGATGGATGGCGACCACTCCGTGGTGGGCGCCGACGCCGCGGTCGGGCTCGCCCGCCGCATCGGGCTCGACGAGCCCGGGGTGGCCACCCTGGACTGGCTGGTTCGCAACCACCTCTTACTCGCCCAGACCGCCACCCGTCGCGATCTCTCCGAGGAGGCGACGATCACGCGCTTCGGGCGGCAGGTCGGGACCAGTGAACGGCTCGATCTGCTCTACGCCCTGACCGTCGGCGACTCGCGCGCCACCGGCCCCGCTGCTTGGGGTCCGGCAAAGGCGGCGCTCGTTCGCGAGCTCTTCAACAAGACCGACAGCCTGCTCGAGCTCGGGGTGGTCGGGGCCGGGCTCGACACCCATCGTCGGGAGACGCTCGAGCGACACGCCGACCTGCTGGCGCGCCGGGAGCTGGCGGTGGCGTGGAGCGACCGCGACGACGGCTTGCTCGAGTGCGCCGTCGCGGCGCCCGACCGCACCGGCCTCCTCGCGCGCGTGGCGGGAGTGTTGGCGCTGTTCGGCTTCGACATTCGTGACGCGGCCGGCTACATCAAGGACGGCATGGCGCTCGAGGTGTTCGACGGTACCGACCGCTTCGGGCGCCTGTCCGAGACGGCGGGCCGCGACGCGGTCGGGGCGACCTTGCGCGACGCGCTGATCGGCGAGCTGCCGCTCGAGGAGCAGCTGCGCGCCCGCATCCGCCGGTATCGGATGCCGAAGGCGGCTGGAGACGTGGCTGTCGTCATCGACCAGGACGCATCACCATCGGCCACGGTCGTCGAGGTGCATGCGCCCGATCACGTCGGCTTGCTCGCACAAGTGGCGGCGACGTTCGCCGATCTCGACGTCGACGTGCGTACGGCCAAGGTCTCGACGCTGGGCGACCGCGTCGTCGACGTCTTCTACGTGCACGACACCGCCGGCAACAAGATCACCGACCGGCTCACACTCGATCAGCTCAAGGCGACGCTGATCGCGCGCCTGACGACCGAGTACTGGCTGCCGGACCCCAGCTGACCGCCGCATAGGCTCGGCGTCCGCGGCGGCGGCGGCTTTGCCGACCGTCGCCGCAAAGCCGGAGCTTGCGACGGCGACAAAGGAGGAACTCTTGAGCGAGCCGTTCGCCGTCTCCGCCGCCGATCTCCTGCGCTGGGCCGAGTCGCTGTCGGGCATCGCGCGCACGGGACTCGGGTTCACCCAGAGCTTGTACGAGAAGGAGCGCTTCGAAGAGGTGCTCAAGGTGGCCGCCGACATCCGCGCCGCCGCGATCGAAGAAGCCGAGAGCGACGCGCTGTTCGAGGAATGGCTGGAGTCAGTCGGTGAGGGCATCGCCGGGTACGTGACCCCCAAGGTGGCCGTCGCCGCCGTTGTCGGCAATGACAAAGGCGAGCTCCTACTCACGCAACGGGCGGACTCCGGCGTGTGGCTGTATCCGGTGGGTTGGGCCGACGTCGGGTACTCCCCGTCCGAAGTCGCGGTCAAAGAGGTGTACGAGGAGACCGGCATGGAGGTCGAGCCCGTGTCGCTCATTGCCGTGTTCGACGGCCTCCGGCTGGGCTTCGCGCGCGTTCCGCTGTACTCGCTCGTGTTCCAATGCCGGGTCGTGGGCGGAGAGCTCGCTGCCCATCCGCTCGAAACCCGCCAGGTCGGGTTCTTCGGCCGCGACAACCTTCCCGAACCACTCGCCGGCGGGGCCCGCTGGGTCGACACCGCGTTCGCCGCAATCGAAGGGGAAAGCCGCCCCGCCGACTTCGACCGCCCGCGCACGCCACCGTGGCGGAGCACTTGACGTCAGACCGTCAGCGGGCGGCGCGTTCGAGCTCGCTCATCGTGAACAGGGCACGCAGCTCGACGTCGATGTCGGCGAGGGTTTTCGAGCCACCGGACTCGCGGTCGATGACGCACACGGCGTGCTCGACGATCGCGCCGCGGTCGCGCAGGTCGCCGCAGGACGCCACGACTTGGCCGCCCGAGGTGACGACGTCCTCGACCACAGTCAGACGGCGACCGTCGACGTCGCCGCCTTCGGCGAGCCGGCACGTCCCGTAGGTCTTGGCCTCCTTGCGGACGAAAAACGCCGGCGACCCCGTCAGCTGCGAGAGCATCGTCGCCAGCGGCACGCCGCCGAGCTCCAGGCCGGCGAGCGCATCGGCGTCGGTCGGCAGCAGCGGCACGAGCGCCGTTCCGATCGCACGTAGCAGCTCCGGGTCCGACTCGAACAGGTACTTGTCGAAGTACTCGTTGCTGACCGTGCCCGACCGCAACCGGAACTCGCCCGTCAGGTGAGTCCGGTCGTAGATCGTCCGCGCCAACCCCTCTCGGTCCACACCGCGAGCTTGGCATGAGTCCGCCCTATGCGCGCAGCTCTTCGAGTAGGAGGCTGACAATTGACACGCCGCCACGCGCGCGTTCCCAGGCATCACCGATGCGTTCGTGGTCAACGAGGCCGGCGGCGTCGGGTGTGATCCCGAGCGCGGCGGTAGCGGCCTGCGCCAGCGTGGCCGGCTCGATCTCGTCGCCGTAGGCGGCGAACGCCTCGAGGCCTTCCCACAGCGACTCGAGCGCGCGGCGCTCCTCGCCCAACACGAGCGCGCCCGGGTCAGCACCGGCTCGCACTTGTGCCACTACTCGCTCCCATAGGTCGTAGTGGGAGAGACCCGTCGGCGTGCGGTACGCCGCAACCGGATGAAGCCGCCACTCTAGGGTGACGGCGCCGGGGCCGTTGTCGAGGATCCACGTCTGCGAGCCGTTCACATAGCTGTCCGCGGGTTGGCCGAACCGCTCGTCGAGCGCGAGCACGAGGTCGGGCGATGCGTGCCATACCGCGCTCGCAGTGCGCATCGCCGGCGAACGTAACATCGGCCCCCGTGCTCCGAAGATCGTGCGGACCTACGATCCCGCGAGCGACGGCGGCTCTGCCGTCCGTCGCCGCAGGAGCCGGAGCCTGCGACGGCGACCAGAGGAGTACAGGTGACTGACGAGCTGTGGCAACACGACGCGTGGGAGCTTGCAGAGCGTGTCCGCGCCGGCGAGCTCAGTGCCCGGACGCTGCTCGAGCTGTCGTTGGATCGGATCGACCGTCTCGACCCGATGCTCAACGCGGTGTGGTTTCTGGACCGCGGCCGGGCGTCGGCCGACGCCGAGCTCGTCGACCGCCGGGTCGAGGCCGGAGAGGACCCGGGCCCGTTCGCCGGCATCCCCATGGGGGTCAAGGAGCTGGCCCAGGTACAGGGCTGGCCCGACACGCACGCGTCGGTGCCGTACGCCGACGCGGTCGCCGAGTTCGATTGCGCGGAGGTCGCGCGCTTGCGCGGAACCGGCGCTGTGCTCGTCGGGCTGACAACGGCGCCCGAGCACGGGGTGGTCAGCTACACAGCCAGCAAGCTGCACGGTGTCACCCGGAACCCGTGGAACCTCGAGCGCACGCCGGGAGGCTCGTCTGGTGGGTCGGCGGCAGCAGTCGCGGCCGGGCTGTTCCCCGCGTGCACCGGCAGCGACGGGGGCGGCTCGATCCGCATCCCGTCCTCGTACTCGGGCCTGTTCGGGATGAAGACGACGTTCGGGCTGCTCGGCGTGGGACCGGAGCCGTTCAACTACTCGATGACGTCGGTGCACGGACCGATCGTGCGATCCGTGCGCGACGCAGCCCGGTATCTCGACGCCACCGCTGGACCGTCGCTCACGGATCCGACGTCGTTACCGAAGCCGCCCGTCCCGTTCGAGGACCGTGTCGTATCAGGGGAGGCGACCGAGCAGTTGCGCGGCAGACGCGCGGCATGGTCGTCGACGCTCGGGTACGCGGGGACGGACCCCGAAGTGGAGAAGGTCGTCCACGACGCGGCAATGATGCTCGTCGACGAGGCCGGCCTCGAGCTCGTCGACATCCCGGTCGAGATGCCCAAGCCGGGTGTGGCATGGGGGTTGCTGTCGTCGCTGAACACCGGCGCGTTCCACCTCGACTTCGAGCGCGAGCACCTCGACGAGCTCGACGACGTGCACCGGGCCGGCGTCGAGATGCTGATGAACCTCCGGCCCAGCGGTTTGTACAAGGCGATCCGCCGCCGGCACGAGCTGATGCTCGCGTCGGCGCGCATCTGGTCGGACATCGACGTGCTCCTCACGCCGACGACGCCGACCACCGCGTTCCAAGCCGAGGGCACGCTCAGCGGGACGGTCGCCGGGCGCGAGGTGAACCTCATGGGCTTGTCGGCCGCGTTCACGGCGCCGTTCAACATGACCGGGCAGCCGGCGGCGAGCATCCCGGTCGGGCTCGTCGACGGCATGCCGGTGGCGCTGCAGGTGGTGGCGGCGCGCCACGGCGACGAACTGTGCCTGGGTGCGGGCGCGCTCATGGAACGCGTCCGACCTTGGGCGAAATTCGCGCCTCTCGCCTACGAGTAGCCCACCTGCGTTGTCACCCAAATCGGTGGCGGGCCGCGAATTTGCGTGACAACGGTGCCCGGAAGCCTTGACCGATCGGTCAAGTAGAGTGAAGACGTGACCGACGTGGCGCGTCGGCCGGGTGACCCGGAGCGGGCATCCAGGCCCAACAAGCCCAGGAAGCAGGAGCAGGAACCTGCCAGCGAGGACGTCGTCGAGGTCGCTCCCGGCATCCTGCGCATGCAGCTGCCGATATGGATGCCCGGCCTCGGCCACGTGAACACCTACGGCCTCATGGACGAGCGCGGCCTCGCCGTCGTCGACCCCGGGCTCCCCGGGCCCCAGTCGTGGAAGGCCCTCAAGGCGCGGCTCAAGACCGCCGGCTTCAAGTTGCGCGACATCCACACGGTCGTCGTCACGCACTCGCATCCGGACCACTTCGGCGGCGCCGGTCGCATCGCACGCGAGGCGCGCGCCGAGTTGATCGCGCACCGCGCGTTCACCACGTGGTCGCTCGACCGCAAACTGCGGAAGCAGCAAAGAAGCGTGTCGCGGCGCGAAGCCGAGCAACTCGAGCGGGACGCGGCTGCAGTCGCGCAAAGCGTCGACGTCTCTCCCGACGAGCTGCCGACCGTCGCCGAGGTCGGCGACCGTGACACCGGCGACCCGCTCCTCGACGATCCCACCGTCGAGCGCCAGCGCCAGTCCGTCCCGTGGGGCGGCGAGACTCCGTGGGGCGGGTCGCGCCATCCCATGCCGCCGTTGCGGCGCCGGATCATGATCCGTGCCCTGAGCATGCTGTTCACGCCGCCCGATCCCACACGGCGCGTCCGGCACGACGAGCGCGTAAAGCTGGCGGAGCGCGAATGGATCTCGCTCCATACGCCCGGCCACACGCTCGACCATCTGTGCCTCTACGACGACGAGCACGGCATCCTCCTCTCCGGCGACCACGTCCTCCCGTCGATCACCCCGCACGTCTCGGGTGTCGGCAACGGCGCCGACGCGCTCCGCAGCTACATCGCCACCCTCGACCTGGTCGCCCACCTCCCCGGCGTGTGGCTCGGCCTGCCCGCGCACGGCCACCCGTTCACCGACGTCCCCGGCCGCGTCGAGGCGATCAAGCGGCACCATCACGAGCGCATGGAGCTGCTGCGCGCCGCGTCCGTCGCTCTCGGCCCCGCCACGGTGCAGCAGCTGTCGCGCGAGCTGTTCCCGCGCAAGCACTGGGGCGTGATGGCCGAGAGCGAGACGTTCGCCCACCTCGAGCACCTCGTGCTCGCGGGCCAGGCAGAACGCCACCGCGAGCACGGCCGCCTGATCTACACGGTCGCCCCTGCGGCCTGACCGACCTAGGGTGCAAACGTGGCCACGCGAGCTGATGACCCCACCGCGGAGGCGACCGAGCTCCTGCGCGACCTGATCCGCAACCAGTGCGTCAACGACGGGCGCGTGGAATCGGGGCAGGAAATCAAGAGCGTCGACCTGCTCGGCAACTACCTCGAAGGCGCCGGCCTCGACCTCGAGCGCTACGAGCCCCAGCCCGGCCGCACCAGCCTCGTCGCCCGCATCGAAGGCAGCGATCCCAAGGCGCCGTCGCTGCTGCTGATGGGGCACACCGACGTCGTGCCCGTCAACCCCGAAGGGTGGAGCCGCGACCCGTTCGGCGCCGAGGTGATCGACGGGTTCATCTGGGGCCGCGGCGCGATCGACATGCTCAACGAGACCGCGACGATGGCGGTCGCGTTCCGCCGTCTTGCCGACTCCGGCTTCACACCGCGCGGCACGCTCATCTACCTCGCCGTCGCCGACGAGGAGGCGCTCGGCACGTGGGGCGCGAAGTGGCTCGTCGAGAACGAGCGCGACGCCGTGTACGCCGACTACGTGCTCACCGAATCGGGTGGCTTCCAGATCCCCACGGCCGAGGGGCCACGCCTGCCCGTGATGGCCGACGAGAAGGGCACGTACTGGTCGAAGTTCACCGTGCACGGGACGCCCGGCCACGCGTCGCAGCCCTTCCGCACCGACAACGCCGTCGTGGTGGCGGCCGAGGTCGTCCGGCGCCTCAGCGAATACGAACCTCCGGCCCAGATCGGCGACACCTGGCGGCGGTTCGTCGAAGGCATGCACTATCCGCCCGATTTCCGCGACGCCCTGCTCAAGGGCGACGAGTTGACCGAGTTCGCCCGAACGCTGCCCCTCGGGTTGTCACGCGTCGTCTACTCGTGCACGCACACGACGTTCGCGCCGACGGTGATCCACGGGGGCACGAAGACGAACGTGATCCCCGACAAGGTCGAGATCCAGGTCGACATCCGCACGCTGCCGGGTGAGACCGCCGAGGACGTTCACTATCACCTGCGCAAAGCGCTCGGTGACCTGTACGACGCGGTCGAGATCGAAGGCAACGACGACCCCTCGACGGCGTCGCCGATCGACACGCCGCTGTGGGACACGCTGGAACGCGTGAGCGGCCGGCTCGTCCGGGGATCCGCACTCGTGCCGTTCGTGATGGTCGGCGGAACCGACAATCGCTTCTTCCGCCGGGCCGGTTCCGTCGGCTACGGCTTCGGCTTGTTCAGCCGGCGCCTCACGTTCGAGGACTACGCGACCATGTTCCACGGCAACGACGAGCGCATCGACCAGGAATCACTCGCGCTCACGACGGCACTGTGGGACGAGGTCGCGAAAGACCTGCTCGGTTAACCGTCTTCCGGCTGGTCGCGCAGGAACTCTTCCACCTCAGCCGCCAGCGTCTCGCCCGACGGCACGTCGGTCTCGGCCTCGGCGTCGTAGCGCTCCTCGAGCTGCCCGACATAAGTGCGCACTTCGTCGTCCTGCGACACGACCTGGTCGACGCGCGTCCGCCACTCCCGGGCCTGCTCGTCCAGCGCCTCGAGCTCGAACGGCGTTCCGACCAGCTGTCCCAACCGGTCGAGGAGCGCGCGCATCGCGAGCGGGTTGGGCGGCGTGGACACGTAATGCGGAACCGGCGCCCACAGCGACGCCGACACGACCCCGGCAGCGCGGGCGGTGTTGTGCAGGACGCCCACGATGCCGGTCGGGCCCTCATAGCGCGAGCGCTGCAGCCCGAGGCGCGCCATGAGATCGGGATCGGTCGTCGCGCCCGTGACTCGTACCGGGCGGGTGTGGGGCACGTCGGCGAGCAGCGCCCCCAACGTCACCACCATGTCGCACCGCATTTCGGAGGCGACGTTCAAAACGTCGTGGCAGAACGCGGGCCAGCGCAGGTTGGGCTCGACGCCCCGCAGCACGACAAGGTCACGCGCCTCCAGCGGGACCGCGAAGAACTCGTTGGCCGGCCACTTCAATCCGTGCGTCACGCCGTCGACGAGCTCGACCGTGGGCCGAACGGACTGGAAGTCGAAGTGCTCCTCGGGGTCGATCGACGCGATCTTCGTGGCGCCAAAGCGGCCGGTCAGCCAGCCGGCCGCCTGAGACGCGGCGCTGGCGGCGTCGTTCCATCCCTCGAAACCTGCGACCAGAACGGGTTGGCGTAGCGCCGGCTTCTGTTCCCACGCGAGCCCCGCCATCGCGTGAGCTTAGGACCGCGGCAAGAACGGGCTAGCCGCGTGTCCCGCGCAGCCTGGAGAAGTCGACCGGGTAGCCGCCGCCCTCGACGATCGTCTTGGCCATCGGCTGGATCAGGGAGAACAACTCGTCGGCGCGGTCGCCGAGGCGGCCGATGACCTCGCGTTCGGCGAGATCGGTGTGGTGCTCGATCTCAGCGCGAAACTTCTCGCCCGCCTCGGTCAGCTGGTTGTCGCCGTCGAGTAGCCCCCGCGCCCGCAGCCGTTCGCGCGCCGCGTCGACCTCTTCTTCGTTCCAGCCCCGCGTGAATACGTACGCGCCCGGCTGCAAGCCCCAGGTCAGCTCCGTCAGCACGGTGATCTCGCACGAGTCGGTGCACGAGACCCAGGCGGCGATGTGGCCGTCGCCGCGGTGCTCGCGGACGAGGTCGGCGGCGCGCCACAGACGTCCCATCGGCGTGTCCGGTACGGGCAGGACCGAAAGTCCCGAGTAGAGCATGCGGCCCGACGGGTCGACGCCGTCGGTGAGCGAGAACAGGATCTCGGTCGCCTCCTTCACCTCGGGCCCGGGCTCCCCCAGCAAGCGGGTCAGCTGCTCGGTCGCGCCGGCGAGCCGGGCATCGAGCAGCGGCTCGGGGTCGGTCTTCGACCAGCCGCCGGTGACGGCTTGCTCGACCACCGCCGGTTTGAACGCCCCGAACGCGGCGCAGATCACGCTCCACGGCGCCTTGCCCAGACAGGCGCCGCGGCTGCAGAAGTAGCCCTCGAAGTAGTTGAGCCCCTGCTCCTCGTAGCGCTGCTGGGCCTCGGGCGCGAAGTACACGCCGGCCGCGATCGGCTCGACGAGGTTCCGGAGACGCCGCGCCGTCTCGTGCAGATCCATGCCCACGTTGCCCCCTCTGTCGGGTTCGTACGGACGGTTCGCCCCCGCGTCTAGCGGCGGATGACCCGGTTCCGGAGCGTACCGATCCCGGCGATCGTGATCTCCACGACGTCGCCGTCTTCGAGCCAGCGCTGCGGGTTGCGGGCCATGCCCACGCCGCCCGGCGTGCCCGTGAGGATCACGTCGCCGCGCTCGAGCGTGAGCCCCCGTGAGAGGTGCGCGATGAGCTGCGGGACGCCGAACACCATCTGGTCGGTGTTCGAGCACTGGAGCACCTCGCCGTTCACGCGGGTCTCGATGGCGAGATTCCCGAGCTCCAGCTCGTCCGGGGTGACCAGCACGGGTCCGAGTGGGCAGAAGGTGTCGAACGACTTCGACCACGACCACTGGCCGGTCGTGAACTGGTGGTCCCGGGAGCTCACGTCGTGCGCGCACGTGACACCCTCCACCGCGTCGAGGGCCTCGTCCTCGGGCACATCGCGGGCGCGCTGTCCGATCACGACGGCGAGCTCACCCTCGTAGTCCGGCTGGGTGACGTGCGGTGGGATGAGGATGTCGTCGCCATGGCCGACGACCGAGCCCGTCGATTTCACGAACACGACGGGCTCCGGCGGCAGGGGCGCGCCGGTCTCGGCGGCGTGGTCGCGGTAGTTCAGCCCGATCGCCCACACCATGCGCAAGCCCTCGACGGGCGGAGCGAGGGACGCGCTCGCCGTGATCGCGTCTGTGTCGGCGGCGTCGACAACCTGGCGTTCACCTTCATTCCAGATCCAGCGCACGCTCGAAGCCTAAATCCCCGTCCGTGGTCTGATCGCCTCTGACACACTCGCGACATGCCCACCATCGACGGCGACATCCTGCGCGCTCGCGGGCTTGTCAAGCAGTACAAGCGCATTCGTGCCGTCGACGGCGTCGATCTGACGGTCGCCGCCGGGGAACGTGTCGCGCTCCTCGGGCCCAACGGGGCGGGGAAGACCACGACGCTGCTGATGCTGCTCGGCGTCGTCACTCCCGACGCGGGCTCGGTGGAGATCGCCGGCCACCGGCTCCCCCGCCACCGCAGCGCCGCCGCCGCCCACGTGGGTTTCGCCGCCGGGTACCTCCCGCTCCCCGAGCGGCTGCGGGTCCGCGAGTTCCTGCGCCTGTTCGCGCAGCTCTACGGGCTGCACGACCCGGACCCGCCGGTCGACGCGGGCCTGACCCGCTTCGGCATCACACACCTCGCCGACGCCATGGGAAACGAGCTCTCATCGGGCCAGCGCACGCTGGTCGGGGTGGTCAAGGCCGCGCTGCACTCGCCGGCGCTACTGATCCTGGACGAGCCCACCGCATCGCTCGATCCCGACGTCGCGCTCAAGGTGCGCACCGGGCTCAACCGCCTCTGCGCCGAGGACGGCACCGCGCTCCTGGTCACCGGCCACAACATGGTCGAGGTCGAGCGCCTCTGCGATCGTGTCGTGTTCATCTCCCAAGGGCGGGTCGTCGCCGACGGTCGCCCCGGCGATGTCGCGGCGCGTTTCGGTCGTGACGACCTCGAGGGCGTTTTCTTGCACCTCGCCGAGGAGCGGCCGGAGCGTCGCCACGAACGCCGCCAAGTGCGCGCCTGGAGAAGGAGGGGAGTATGAGCTGGCTGCGGATCCGCGCCGTCGCCCGCCGCCACGCGTACGTGCTCCAGCGCGCCCCGCAGCGCTGGTTCGACGTTGTGATCTGGCCCGTCGTCGACGCCGTCTTGTTCGGTGCGATCGGCGTCTACTTCGCGCGCCAGTCGGGCGCCGGCGCCGCGGGCGCCGGGTTCCTCCTCGCCGGCATCTTGCTCTTCCACGTCGTGTTCCAGGCCGAGGTCAGCCTGGCCACCGGCTTCATGGAAGAGACGTGGTCCCGCAACTTGTTGAACCTGCTCGTCACGCCGCTGCGTGAGGGCGAGTACGTCGCGGGTGTGGTGCTGTTCGGCCTGGCCAAGCTGGCGATGGGCGTGAGCGTCGTCGGCCTCGTCGCGCTCGGGCTGTTCGCGTTCAACATCACCGACATCGGGTTGGCGCTGGTTCCGATCATCGCGTTGCTGCTCGTGGTCGGTTGGGCGGTCGGGCTGATCGTGATCGGCCTGATCCTGCGGGTCGGCCAGGGTGCCGAGATCCTGGCGTGGGGCTTGCTCGCCATGCTCATGCCGCTGTCGGGCATCTTCTACCCGGTGAGCGCGCTCCCCGGCGTGCTCCAGCCCATCGGCACGGCGCTGCCGATGACGCACATCTTCGTCGCCGCTCGCACGGTGCTCGAAGGCGACGCCCTCCCCTGGGACGAGCTCGGCATCGCCGCCGCCGGCACGCTTGTGCTCGCGGTCGGCGCGGTCTGGTTCGTAGTCCGCATGCTCGCCGTGTTCCGCGCCCGCGGCTACATCAGCCGGCACGTATGACATTCAGGCGTTGCGCGCCCGGCTCAGCCGCGTAGCGCCGGGATCGAGGAGCGGTTGGCCTGCTCGAGCGCCTCGTCGACGAGGCTCTTGACCATCTGGCCCATGTGCTCGAAGCCCTCGCCGAGCGTCTTGCCCATCCGGTACCGGGCAGCGATTCCTTCGACGATGATCGCAAGCTTGTAGAACGCGAAGACGACGTAGAAGTCGAGGTTGTCGACGTTCCGGCCCGTCTCCTTGGCGTACAGCTCGACGACCTCGTCGCGGCTGGCGAATCCGGCCTCCTCTTCGATCGCTTGGCCGGTGGCGATGATCTGCGCTTGGGATTGACCCCAGTAAAGGAGGAACAGTCCGACATCGGCGAGCGGATCGCCCAGCGTCGACATCTCCCAGTCGAGCACGGCGGCGATTCTGCCCGGGTCGTCCGGCGCCAGCATCGTGTTGTCGAGCCGGTAGTCGCCGTGCACGATGGTGGGCGGCCCCGACTCGGGTAGCGCGTTGCGCAGACGCTGCGCCAGGTCGTCGATCGCGGGAAGGTCGTCGGCTTTGGAGCGTTCCCACTGTTGATTCCATCGGCGCAGCTGGCGCTCCATGAACCCGTCCGGGTGACCGAACTCGCCGATCCCGACCGCCTCGTAGTCGACCCGATGGATGCGGGCGAGCACATCGACGAGCTCGCGGGAGCACGCCGCCGCCTCGTCGCGGGTCAGCGTGGCCAGCTCTTCCCCGGTGCGAAGGATGCGACCATGGACTCGTTCCATCACGTAAAATGGGGCGCCGTTGACATCGGTGTCCTCACAGAGCGCGAACGTCTTCGGGACGGGCACATCGGTGTCGGCGAGGGCGGTGATGACGCGGTACTCGCGCGCCATGTCGTGCGCGGTCGGCAGCACGTGACCGAGGGGCGGGCGGCGCAACACCCACTCGCGCTCGCCGTCGGTGATGCAGTAGGTGAGGTTCGACCTTCCGCCCGCGATCAGCTCCGCCGACAGCGGCCGTCCGTCGGCCCCCTCGACGTGCTCGGCGAAGTAGCCGCGCAACGACTCGAGATCGACGCCTTCCGGACCCCCCGCGGTCACGCCGCGCAGCCTACGGGGCGCATCTGGGCGACGCGTGGCGTCGTTGAGATACGCGTCTTACGCGCTCAGGCGACGCGCGGTGCGGGGCTTGACGGGGCTGCCCGCGCCCTTCGGGTAGCGGGCGACGCGACCGACCGGCATGTCGACGCGGTACCCGGCCGCGGCTCGCTCCTCCTCGGACTCGCCGCCCCAGAAGCCGTACTCCCGGTTCTCGCGGGCCCAGTCGCGGCATTCCCGGACGACGGGGCAGATCGCGCACACGGCACGAGCCTTGCCCTCGCGCACCTCCCGGGCCTCGGGACGCTCGCCGGCAGGAGCGAAGAACAGCTCGGTGCGACCCTGGCACGCCGCGTCGGCAGTCCAGGCCAGCGGCCCGCTGAAGATCAGGTTGGAGACGGACTCCACGACCGCCACGGCCAGCCTCCCCCGGTCTGTGCCTCAGCAAGAAGGAAGATCTCGGGGGGTCGGTGGGGGGCTACCGGCCCTCCGAGTCCTCCAGGACCTCATCCTGACCGCTGACGTCGAATCTGTCCAACAGTTAGGATTGATAGGATTCATCAACGCTAGAGATGGAAAGTCGGCACGTTCGGAAGGATTGGGAATCATGGAGCTGCGTCACCTCGACACGCTGCTGGCGATCGCCGACGAGGGGTCGTTCACGGCCGCCGCCGACGCCTTGTCGACCGTGCAGTCCAACGTCTCGGCCCAGGTTCGCCAGCTCGAGGAGGAGCTCGGCGCCGAGCTGCTCGTCCGTGGCCGCCGGGGGGCGACGCTGACCGACTGCGGGGTTGCCGTCCTCGAGCGCGCCCGCCGCGTCCGGCGCGAGCTCGAAGCAATGCGCGCCGACCTGTCGATGTTGCAAGGGCTCCGCACGGGGCACGCCAGCCTCGGCATCGTCGGAACGGCCAGCCGGTGGATGATCCCCGCGCTCGTCGCCGACCTGCGCGCCGAGGCTCCCGGTGTGCAGTTGCGCATCAACGAGGGCGCGTCGGAGCGGCTTGCGTCCGAGGTTCTCGGCGGCGAGCTGGCTCAGGCGATCGTCACCGAGCCGATGACCTCGCCTCGCCTCGCGGTCGAGCACCTGCTCGACGAAACGCTCCTCGGCTTGGTGCCGGCCGGCGCGTCCGACCTCGGGCCCGAGCCCGTCCCGCTGTCGCGCCTCGCCGAGCTGCCGATCATCCTTCCGCCGGTCGGGAACCCGCTCCGTCGGGAGGTCGACGAGGCCGCCGCCGCGGTCGGGTTGACCCTGTCGGTCCCGGTCGAAGTCGAGGGCATCAGGCTCATCGCCGACATGGTCGCCGCCGGTGGCGGGGCGTCGGTGCTGCCCGAGACGGCCATCCCACCCGAGCTCGGGGGCGTCCGGCGCGTCGCGTTGCGTGAAGTTCCACCCCGACGCCTCGGGCTCATCACCGCGCGCGAGTCGTACCTGTCACTGGCCGACCAGGCGGTGCGAGACGGCGTACACCGGTTGGTCGCGCGTCACGAGCAGGAGAACGCGAAGCGCAAGATTGCGGCCGGCGCCGCGGGCTAGCGTCGATCGCCGCCGCAAGGGAGCGCACATGGCCGATCAGCCGCCGAGGCAACCGCCGAGCCGGCAGAACCAGACCCGACTCATCGTCGCGTTGGTCGTCACGGTGTTCATCGTGGTGTTCGCGCTCCAGAACCGCCACCGGACGCGCGTCAGCTTCCTGTTTTGCACTGGGACGGCCGCGTGGTCTACGTGATCCTCGTGTCCGCGATCGCGGGCGCGATTGCGACCTGGCTCGTGCAACGGGCGCGACGGAGCCGACGGGATCGACGGGGGGATCATCGCAAGGAGTAGCCGGCGTCAGCCGGCGAACCAGAGTCGATCGGCAAATCCACCAAGTGGACGTGGCTGTCGATCATCGCCGCCCGCCCACAAGCGGTTCGAGGAGCAGCCGGGTGCCGGCCACGATCCGTTCGCCGAGGGGACCGTCGCCGGTGACGTCGGCTTCGAGGCGGTCGATGCCCGGTGACTGCTCGGGACGGTGCTCGAGCTTCACACGCGCGCCGCCCGGCCATTCGAGCTCGAACCATCCCTCGCCCCCGGCCACCTCGGCGCCCTGGAGCAACCCGGCGAAGAAGCCGAGCGTGGCCGTAAGTGACGGCGTCCCGATCACGACGCGCCGAAGGAAGCCGCGGCGGTCACCGGGCGGCGGCGGATCGGGCCACCAGCGCGGGTGGCCGTTCGCTCCCTGCGCGCCGACGCGGGCGATCTGCTCGGCCAGCGTTCCCCAGTCGCCGTGCGGCTCGGCCAGCTGCACCACTGTCCCGTGCGCCTCGCGCGGGTGGAGGAACGCCTCTTTCCTTTGCGGGTCCGAGAGGTCGACGTTGACGGGCCGGTAGCCGGCGCTGCGGACGCGCTCCAGCGTCGCGAGGAGGTCGTCGACCTTGAACGTGAGGTGGTGCGGGCTGGCGCCGTGCCGGGCGACGAACCGCTCGAGGAAGTCGTTCTTGTCGACGGCCCACGGCTCCAGCAGCTCGATGTTCATGCCCTCCTGGGCGTCACCGAGCCGCATGGTCATGGGGCGGAAGCCGACGCTCTCGCCGCCGAACAGCACCGTCGCGCCGAGGTCGCCGACCAGCACGTCCAGCGCGTCGGTCACGTCGCGCGTCGCCAGTGCTACGCCTTGACCGGCGCGGGTGAGCGTAAGGGCGAGCAGGTACCCGAGGCCGAGCACCGCGGAGCCCCCGACCGCGTCGAGAATGTAGTGGTTCCCGGTGAGCACGATCGCGATCACGGTCCCCAGGGGGTACAGGATGAACGCGGCCTTCACCCAGCGTGGCTTCACGCGCGGCACCATCGCGACCGTGCACCAGAGCGCCCACGCGCAATGCACGCTCGGCATGGCCGCGAATTGGTTCGAGATCTTGCTCACGGCGCCCGAGTTGAACGACCAGAACGTCGGGTACTGGGCGAGCGTGTCCTCGAATCCATAGCTCGGCGGGAGCAGGCGCGGCGGCATGAGCGGCCAGAGGATGAACCCGATGAGGGCGAGCGCGGTGGTGAAGGCGAGCGTGTTGCGCCACAGGGGCCAGTCGTCGCTCCACTTTCGGAACAGGTAGATGCCGACGCCCGCCGTCACAACGAAGTGCATCGACCCGTAGAAGTAGTTGCACAGAATGATGAGCGGCTTGAAGTGCAGCGCCCACTGCTGGAGGGTCTGCTCGTGGTTGATGCCGAGGAACTCTTGGATGCGGATGAGCTCTTTGGCGTGAGTGAACGCTTCGGCGGTGCTGCCCTCGTTGGCGTTCCGGATCGCCGAGTACACGAGGTAGAACGCGACGATGGCGACGATCTCCAACCACCAGTAGATGTAGTGCCCGTCGCGTAGCCGGCGACCACCAGGAAGCTGGGGGAGCAAGCGACCGGCCGGCCGCTCGAGGATGCTCACGAGTTGGTGGTGTCGCTATCCGACTCTGTGCCGGAGCGGGCGTTCCGGCTCCCGACTGCGAACGCCGGCGCGCCGAGCAAACTCACGACGAGCAACATCCCGTACCAGAACAGGCCGAGGGCCACGGCGCTCGACGTGGACACCCCGAGGGGATGGAGGAGCAGCACGAGCATGCCTTCGCGCACACCGAACCCGCTCACCGACAGCGGGATGGTCTGGGACATCGCTACAGCGGGCACGAACGCGAGCAGGGCCATGTTCGGGACCGAGATGTCAAGTGCGCGGGCGGCGCAGTACAACGCGGCAACGATCGACAGCTGGTAGAGAATCGCGGTGCCGAGCACCCCGAACACGTCGCGGGGCCGGTGGCGGAGACGATCGATGCCCACGTGCACCGCGCCGATGAACCGCATCCAGTTCTCGCGCTCGGCAAACCGGCCGGCGAGGCGGGGATGACCGGTGACGAGGAGGATCACGCCGAGGAGCAACAGGGTGCCGCAGCCGATGGCGAGCGCGATCCAGGCGTGGTTGTTGTCGAGCAGCGACGGGCGGAACAGGAAACCGAGAAAGACGAGCAGCGGGAGAACGACGAAGCCGGTGAGTCGCTCGAGCACCACAGATGCGAACGCGACGCTGCCGGATCCCGTGGTCGTCGCGGTTCGGCTGACGCGAACAACGTCTCCACCGACCGTGGATGGGAGCACGTTCCCGACGAACTGTCCGGCGAAGTAGTGCCCCGTGAGGGTCCGCAGCGGCAGGCGGACATCGAACACCTCGAGAACGCGCTGCCACCGCCACGCTGACAGCACGATCCCCAGAGCCGTGAGGAGCAGGCCGGCGACCAAGAATGCGATCGTCGAGAGCTGACGCCGCTCGGGTAGGAGGTCCTCGGGGTGGATTTTCGAGACCAGCACCGCGAGCAGCACCGCGCTGACGATGACGCGCGCCCACAGGCCGAGCGATTGGCGCCGCGACGGCTTGGCACTGTCAGCCACAGCCATCGACGTAGCCTACTTGCGCCTCCGGCAACGGCTGACGAGCGTGGGGGACCACGGAGGCGCAGTTCCACGAGGGGGAGATCATGCGGGTGACGATGGACGACGGCGTGGCGCTCGAGGTCACCGATGCAGGAAGCGGGCCGGCGCTAGTGCTCGTCCACGGGTTCGGAGGCGCCAAGGAAGACTTCGCCGATCACATCGAGGTCCTGGCCGAGCGCTACCGAGTCATCACGCTCGACCACCGTGGTCACGGCGAGAGCGACGGTCCGACAGAGCTGGACGCGTACTCGCTCGACCGGATGGCGGCCGACGTGCTCGGCGTCGCAGACGCGCTCGGCATCGACGGCTTTCTTCTGCTCGGGCATTCGATGGGCGGGATGGTGGCGCGGCGGGTCGTGCTCGCGCACCCAGCGCGCATCGACGCGCTCGTGTTGATGGACACGTCGCCGGGCCCGATCGCGAACATCGACCCGGACATGCTCGAGGCGGCGGCAACCGTCATGCTCGACGAGGGCAAAGATGTGCTCAAGCCCTTGCTCGACGCCGCGGCCACACTCGAGACTCCCGCGCACCAGCGGCTCATCGCCGAGCGGCCCGGCTTCCAGCAGTTCGAGGACGCGAAGTGGGAAGCACTATCGGGGGTGATGTGGGCGGCGATGGCTCGGGAGTGTGCCCATCAGCCCGATCAGCTCCCGCTGCTGGCCGGCGTTCGATGTCCGACGCTGGTGATCGTCGGTGACCAGGACGAGTCGTTCATCGAGCCGTCGCGCCGAATGGCGGCCGCCATCCCCGGCGCGGAGCTCGTCGTCGTTCCGGACGCCGGGCACTCGCCGCAGTTCGAGAACCCACGCGTGTGGCTCGAGGCGCTCGAAGGCTTCCTTGCCCGCGTCGAGCGCGCGACCGCCGCATGACCGAACGGCTCGAAGCCGACGGCGGGCGGCTGGCGGCCGAGACACTGCGGCGTCACAACGTCGACACGATGTTCACGCTGTCCGGCGGGCATCTGTTCCCGCTATACGACGGGTGCGTCAAAGCGGGCATCCGACTGGTCGACACACGTCACGAGCAGACGGCGACCTTCGCGGCCGAGGGTTGGGCGAAAGTCACCCGACGCCCGGGCGTCGCGGCACTCACCGCAGGACCCGGGGTGACCAACGGTGTGAGCGCGATCACGTCCGCGTATATGAACGGATCGCCGGTGCTTGTGATCGGCGGGCGCGCGCCGAATGCGCGATGGGGCGCGGGGTCACTCCAGGAGCTCGACCACGTGCCGATCGTCGCGTCCATCACGAAGGAGGCGACGACTGCGGCGTCGTCCGCGCAGATCCCGGGGTTGATCGACTCCGCGCTGCGGAAGGCGTGCACGCCACACCGGGGTCCTGCGTTCGTGGACGTGCCCCTCGACGCGTGGGGCACGAGCGCGGTGACGCTTCCTGATTCGCCTCGTCCCGACGAGCTCGCCGGTGCCGAACCCGACCCCGACGCGGTGGCAGCCGTTGCCAAGCTGGTCCGCGAGGCGGGGCGCCCGGTGTTGATGGTCGGCGCTGACGTCTTCTGGGCCCGGGCCGACGACGCGCTTCGCGCGTTCGCCGAGAACGCCAGGCTGCCGACGTTCGCCAACGGGCTCGGGCGCGGCTTGCTGCCGGCCGACCACGAGCTGTCGTTCTCGCGCGTGCGGAGGACGGCGTTCGGCGAGGCGGACCTCGTCGTCGTCGCCGGCGCGCCGCTCGATTTCCGCCTCGGGTTCGGCCGCTTCGGCGATGCCCGCGTCGTGCACCTGGTCGACTCGCCCAGCGGCGTGGCCGCGCACATCGATCTCGTCGCGAGCGCAGCCGGCGACCTTGCCCGAACGCTCAGCGCACTGGCTGACGGCACGTGGGGCCCGGCCGCGACCAGCGAACGGGAGGAGTGGGTGACACGGCTGCGGGACGAGGAGCAGTCGCGCCGTGCGCGGGAGGCCGAAGATCTCGGGAGCGACGCATCACCGATTCGACCGACGCGCGTGTACGGCGAGCTGCGTCGGCGTCTCGAACGTGACGCGATCGTGATCGGCGACGGCGGCGACTTCGTCTCATACGCAGGCAAGTACGTCGACACCTATCAGCCCGGTGGCTTCCTCGACCCTGGTCCGTACGGATGCCTGGGCACCGGCTCGGGCTACGCGCTCGCCGCCGCGCTGGCGCATCCCGAACAGCAGGTCGTCGTGATGTGGGGCGACGGCGCGCTCGGCTTCTCACTCGGTGACCTAGACACGCTCGCGCGCTTCGGGGCCAACGTCGTGGGCGTCGTCGGCAACAACGGGATCTGGGGGCTCGAGAAGCATCCGATGGACCTCATCTACGGCTACGACGTGGCTGCCGAGTTGCGGCCCGGGACGCGCTACGACGAGGTGATGACCGCGCTCGGCGGGCACGGCGAGCTCGTCACCGAGCCCGACGACATCGGGCCCGCGCTCGACCGGGCGTTCGCAACGTCCGGTCCGTCACTCGTGAACGTGCTCACCGATCCCGCCGACGCCTACCCGCGCTCGAGCAACCTTGCTTAACGTGTCGCCGTCGCAAGCTCCGGCTCCTGCGGCGACGGTCGGCAAAGCCGCCGTCGTCGCGGCCTGAGGGGCCAGGCTCAGAGCAGGGTCGGTAGCCGTACGAACCCGAACCGGCCACCACACGGGCGCCACTCGCCGTCGATCTCCTGCAGCCGCAGTCGAACGAACCTGTTCGAGTCACCGACGGTGTCCGGGGTGAGGTCGACCTTCACGGTGGCCCGGCTGCCATCACGATGCACGTCGAAGGGGCTGACGTCGTACTCGTTGATCCTGAGCGCCGCCACCGCGCGAGCGAGGCCCTCGGGCGACGCGTCGACCTGCTCGGCCGGACAGAGCTGGTCGAACGCAGCATCGTAGTCACCGTGGGAGAGATCGCGTAGGTAGTCGTTGGCGGCGTCGATCGGGGGCTTGACTTTCTGAATCCAGATCGTTCCGCTGGCTACGGCGAGCCCGACGATGGCGACGACCGCGCCCGCGAGCAGCCAGATCCACGGACGACGACGGTGTCGTCTGGGCGCGGGCGGGCTCCAGGCCGGCGGGGGTGCAGGAGGCGGGGTCGTCCACGGCGCCGACGGAGGCGGCGGAGGCGGATCGGGCACGCGCTGTCAGCTCCCGACGGCTTTCTCGAGGAAGCGCGCCCGCTCGACGACGACGCGGGTGATCTTTCCCGCGGCAACGAGCCCGCGCGCGTCCGTCACCGACACTCGGAACGTGAGCCGCCGGCCCTGCACCGCCTCGAGCAGCGCCTCCGCCTTGACGTCGCTGCCGACCGCGGTCGGAGCGAGGTGGTCGAGCTGTACTCGATAGCCCACGGTCGTCGTGCCCTCGTCGAGCCGGTTCTGGACCGCGAGGACCGTGGCCGACTCGGCCAGGCCGACGACGCGACCCGTCGCGAGCACGGGCACGTCGCCGCTCTGGAAGGCGGGCGCGGTGTCATCCTCGGTCACGATCATCTCGACGGTCGCGACGAGTCCGGGCTGCAAAGGCACGGGCGTAGGGTAGCGGTGGCGCCGGCAACCACACCGACCAGGGAGCCACAGTGATCGACGAACGCGTCCTCGACCGCACACTGCATGCCGCGTTGCGCGCCGGCGGCGACTTCGCGGAGGTCTTCGCGGAAGATCGCCGCGCGTCGTCGGCCCGTCTCGACGACGGCAAGGTCGAAGAGCTCACGTCCGGGCGCGAGCGAGGCGCCGGCATCCGGGTCGTGCGCGGGGAGACCACCGGCTACGCGCACACCGCCGACCTCTCCGAGTCGGGGTTGCGAGAGGCCGCCGACGCCGCCGCGGCAGCCGCCCGCGGCAGGGAGGGGGAGACGACGGTCGTCGGGCTGGAGCGGCGCGACGTGAGGCCGCCGCACGAGGTGCGTGTGCTCCCCGAGTCGGTCGAGAAGGCTCGCAAGGTGGAGGTGCTCGAGCGCGCCGAGGACGCCGCCCGAGCCGAGGGGGACGCGATCCGCCAGGTGAGCGTGTCGTACGCCGACTCGCGCCGGCGCATCCTCGTCGCCAACTCGGACGGCCTCCTGACGGGCGACGACCAGGTGCGCACGCGGTTCTTCGTGCAGTGCATAGCGGTCGCCGACACCGGCATGCAGACGGCGATGGAAGCGCCCGGCCTGACCGTCGGGTTCGAGCTGTTCGACGACATCGAGCCGGAGGAGGTGGCGCGCACGTCGGCGCGGCGTGCACTCACGATGCTGCGCGCCCGGCCCGCTCCCACCGGCAAGCTGCCCGTCGTGCTGAAGAAGGGCGCGGGTGGTGTGCTGTTCCACGAGGCGTGTGGCCACGGGCTCGAAGCGGACCTGGTGGCCAAGGACGCGTCGGTCTTTCGCGGCCGGGCGGGCGAGCAGGTGGCGTCGCCGCTTGTCACGCTGGTCGACGACGGCACGCTCGCACGCGAGTGGGGCGCCTATGCCATCGACGACGAGGGCGCGCCGGCGCGTCCGAACGTGCTCATCGAGCGGGGTGTCCTCACCGACTACATGTGGGATCTCCTCCGAGCCCGCAAGGAAGGCCGCGAGCAGAGCGGGAACGGCCGGCGCGAGACCTACCAGCACCTGCCGATGGTGCGCATGACCAACACCTACCTGTGGTCCGGCGACGCGGAGCCCGACGAGATCGTGCGCCAGACGCCGTACGGCATCTACTGCGCGCAGCTCGGTGGCGGTCAGGTGAACACGGCGACGGGCGACTTCGTGTTCGGCATGACGGAGGCGTACCTCATCGAGAACGGTGAGATCACCGAGCCGGTCCGGGCCGCAAACCTCATCGGCAACGGACCCGAGACCCTGCGGCTCGTCGACGCGGTGGGGAGCGACTTCGGGACGTGGCCCGGCACGTGCGGGAAGTTTGGCCAGGGAGTGCCGGTCTCGGCCGGGCAGCCGACACTGCGCGTCGCCGAGCTGACGATCGGCGGCACCGCCGGTGAGTAGTAGCGGTTCCACCGAGCTGCTCGAGCTCGCCGAGCGAGTCGCAGGCGCCGCAGAGGTCGAGGCGTACGTCGTGCGGTCCCGCGAGACCGACGTACGCGTCTTCGACGGTGACGTGGAGTCGCTGTCGGTGGCGGGCGTCGAAGGGGTCGGTGTACGCGTCGTCAGCGACCACCGCCAAGGCTTCGCGTGGGCAGGATCGCTTGACCCGGAGGTTGTCGACGAGACGCTGGTCGAGGCACGCGACAACGCCGCTTTCGCGGAGCCCGACGAGTGGAACGGCCTCGCATCGCCGTCCGACTTCGCCGGCGTCGAGCTGCCGGAGCTCGACGTGTGGCGTGAGTCGCTTCTTGGCGTGTCGGCAGACGACAAGGTCGCTCTGGCGCTCGACTTGGAGCGGGAAACCCGCGCCGCTGATGCGCGCGTGCGGGGTGTCGAGTACGCCGGCTACGGCGACGCCGCCGTCGAGGCGGCGGTCGCGAACTCCCTCGGGGTGGTCGCGACAACGCGGCGCACGATGTGCTCGTGCTCGTCGTTCGCGATGGCGGGTGACGGCGATGAGACGCAAACCGGCTACGGGTTCTCCGCCGGACGCGCCTTCGAGGAGCTCGATGCCACCGACGCCGCGTCGGATGCTGCTCGGCGGGCGGTGCGCCTCCTCGGTGCGAAGAAACCGCAAACGCGTCGGCTGCCGATCGTCCTCGACCCACTCGTGACGCGCTCCCTGCTTGCGATCATCGGATCGGCGCTCAGCGGAGAGGCCGTGCTCAAGAACCGGTCGATGTTCGTCGGGCGCGAAGGCGAGCAGGTTGCCGCAGGCGCGGTCACGTTGCACGAGGACCCGACACTGCCCGACGCGCTCGGCGCGTTGAGCCACGACGCCGAGGGCGTGCCGACGCGACGCGTCGATTTGATCACGGGCGGCCGGCTTCTCGGCTTCCTTCAGAACACGTACACCGGTCGCCGCTCGCGTAGCGCGACCACCGGGTCGGCGGTGCGGGGCGGGTTCAAGTCGACTCCGGGCGTCGGCGCCCGGGCGCTGTACCTGGAGCCCGGTGCACGCGGGCCCGAGGAGATCATGGCGTCGGTGCCGTCGGCCCTCTACGTGCAGGCAGTGAGCGGGCTGCACTCGGGCACGAACTCGGTCAGCGGCGACTTCTCGGTCGGGGCCGAGGGGTTACTGGTGCGGGACGGCGAGTTCGCCGAACCGGTGCGCGAGGTGACGATCGCCTCGACCCTCCAGCGGATCCTGCTCGACGTGGGCGAGGTTGGCTCGGACCTCACATGGCTGCCGGGCGGAGGGGCCGGCATGACGCTCCTGGTGACCGAAATGACGATGAGTGGCGAATAGATACGGCATCAGGCACCTACGCCGCGCGTGTCCCGCGGCGTTCCAGGATCGCGTCCAGCTCGCTGATCGCGGCGAGCGGGTCGTCCTCGAAGTGCACGGCCTCCATGCCGACGGCGCGCGCCGCCGCGACGTTGTCGAGGTTGTCGTCGACGAGCACCGCTGACGACGGCTCCACTCCGAGCCGCTCGCAGGTGAGCAGGTAGATCCGCCGGTCGGGCTTGCGCAATCCGACCTCGCTCGAGTCGACGACCACCTCGAACAGCTCGTCGACGGGGAAGGTGGCGCGCCACGCCGACCCGAACTCCTTGACGTTGTTCGTCAGCAACCCGAGCTTGAGGCCTTCGTCCCGGAGGCGCCGGATGGGGTGCACGACCGGCCAGTGGATGCCGAGCGGCATGTCGCGCGTGAACTGCCGGTACGCCTCGAGGTCGATGGGACGGCCGAGCACTTGGGGCGCGCGCTCGACGACTCCGGCCAGGTACTCGTCCAGGCCGATCTCGCCGATCTCGAGGCGGTGCCAGTCGTGAGTCACGGCCGACGCTGCTTCGGGCGCGGCACCGTCGCACGGATCGCCACCACCGCCTCCCATGTACGCGCTTTCTCCAAAGATCAGCTCGAGGATCGAGCTCTCCGGATAGCCCATGTCGGCCTCGAAGCGGCCGATCCCGCGGAACAGCGGGCTCGAGATGACGCCGCCGTAGTCCCAGATCACCGCTTCGATCGGCTCAGCCACGACCTCGCAGGCTACCGGCGCACCGTTCTCGGCTACCGCAGGCCGAACCCGAAGATCACTATGACGGCGGCGCCGACGACGAACCGGTAGATGACGAACGGCGTGAACGACCGCGTCTGCAGGATCTTCAGCAAGAGCCAGATCGCCAGGAAGCCGCTGATCGCGGCGAAGAGCACGCCCCACAAGAAAGGCGCGACGTACGCGTCAGGGATCCCGCCGTCCCTGATGACCTTGGCGCCTTTGAACAGACCGGCGCCGGCGATGATCGGCAGGCTCATCAGGAACGACAGCCGGGTCGCGGCGACGCGGTCGAACTCCAGCCAGCGCCCCATCGAGATGGTGATGCCCGATCGGGACACGCCCGGCTGCAACGCCACGGCCTGTGCGCCGCCCATGAGCAACGCGTCCCGCAGCCGAAACTCTTCCTGATGGCGCCGGGCAGGCAATCGGTCGGCGAGGTACAGCACGGCGGCGAACACGATGAGCATCACGCCCACCAGGACAGGCTGGCCGAGGTGGTCCTCGATCGGCCCCTCGAACGCGGCGCCGACGATCGCGCCCGGGATGGCCGACACCAGCAGCAGCCACGCGATGCGCTCGTCGGTCGACCGGATGGCGCGCTCTCGTAGCGACCGCCACGCGGCACCGATGTAGCGGATGAGGTCGTACCGGAAGTACCACGCCGCCCCGACGAACGTGCCGACGTGCAACGCGACGTCGAACGTCTTGTTCAGGCTCTCGTGGTCGGTGAGCTCGGTCCAGTGGAACAGCTCGGGTCCGAGGATGAGATGGCCACTCGACGAGATCGGCAGGAACTCGGAGAGACCCTGCACGATCCCGAGCACGATCGCGTGGAGAATCGGCATGTTTTCCTTGTCGCCGCCGTCGAAAGCTCCGGCTTTGCGGCGCCGGACGGCAAAGCCGCCACCGCCGCGGCGCCGCAGCCTAAGTGGTCTTCCCTATCCGGCGACCATCGGGGTGGCGTCCTCGGGCGGGACGAGCGCGACCGTCACGACACCGGTCGCGGCCGCAAAAGCGAGCCGGGGCGCGTCCTCCACCGACACGAGGAGCGTGACGCCGAGACCGGAGCCCGTGCGCCGTGTGGCGCTTGCCGTGTCCGACGCGGCAGGCGCGTCGTCAGTCGCGAGCACGAGGACCCCGCGCGCGGCCACGACCGTCGGCGCAGCGTTGCTCGCACCATTACTCCCGGGCTCGAAGGTCACGAGCACGTCGACCGAGCTGCCAACCGGCGGGCGCAGAGCATCCCGCACCACGATCTGCATGGCCCGCATGCCGGCTGGGATCGCCCCGTTGAGCCCCGTGCGCCGGCGCGGTGCCACGTTGCCCTCGATCACGAACGCGCCCCGGACCACCGGCACCGCGACCACACGCCCGCGGACAGCGGCGGGGGACATCGCGTCGGCCGGAAGCTGCGACCGATGCACCGACCGAACACGGATGTCACCGTCGCTGATCGTCGTGCCGAGGGGAAGGTCGCGGACGGCGACCGCGATCGGGCGCGGCGAACCAAGACCGCGTGCGCGCCGGTGCAGCGCGGCGAGGTCGGTGGCCACGATGGCAGCCGTCACGATGGCGACGACGACCGCGCCGATCCAAAGGAGCACGGCGCGTGGTGAACGACGACGCATGATCTCTCCCCTTCCGAGCGATGGCGCGACACGGCGCCGGCGAAAAGGGGAGGCGGGAGGGAAAGGCGGCCGGCGAGTCGCCGTGCCGAGCGTCGGGACTAGGTCGAGGTGCCGCTCTTGGAGGTCTCGCCCTTCGGGCTCTTGGCGTCCTTCGACGTCTTGGAGTCCGAGCCCTTCGACTCCTTGGCGCCCTTGGCCTTCGAGCCCTTGCCGTCGCCCGCCGCGTGGGCGCCGTCCTTGGCCGGCTCCTTCTCCTTGGGCTCCTTGGAGTCACCCGAGCCCTTTGCCGCCGCGGCCCGACTGTCGGTCCGGTAGAAGCCAGAGCCCTTGAGCACGATCCCGGCGGGGGAGAACACCTTCGTGACCGTCCCGCCGCAGCCGGGGTGACGGGTGAGGGCATCGTCGTGGATCGACTGCCACAGCTCGAACTCCTCGCCGCACTTCGCGCAGCGGTACTTGTAGGTGGGCATCTGGCGTCCTTGCCTCAGAGGCGTTCGGCCGTTGGCACTCTCGGGATTCGACTGCTAATCCTACCGGAGTGCCGGGCGTGCTGCTCCTCCTCCCGCTCGCCTACCTCCTCGGCTGCTTCCCGACCGCCGCGCTCGTCGCCCGGGTCACGGGGCACGACATCCTCCGTGAGGGGTCGGGCAACCCGGGGGCGTCGAACGTGTACCGCCTGGCGGGCTGGAAAGCGGGGCTGATCGCGTTCGCGGGCGACTTCGCGAAGGGCGCGATCCCGTCCGCCGTCGGCCTCGTCCTCGACGGCCACCGTGGCGCGTACATCCTGGGGTTCGCGGCCGTCGTCGGCCACGTGCTGCCGGTGACGTTCCGCTTCCGCGGCGGGCGGGGCGCGTCGACAGCCGGAGGTGTGCTCGCCGTCATCTTCCCGCTCATCGCGCTCGGGCTGGCGTTGTTGTGGTTCGTCATCGCTCGGCTCGCGCGTAAGGCGTCGGTCGCGTCGATCGTCGTCACGATCGCCTTCCCCGTTCTGGTAGCGGTGACCGGAAACGAGTGGGGCGACGTGCTCATCACCTCCGCGCTTGCGCTCGTCGTGCTCGCCCGCCATGCGTCGAATCTGCGTCGTCTGTTCCGCGGCGAGGAACCGGGGCTGGGAGGGGATCCGCCGAGCGATAGCGTTTCGCGGTGAGCGAGGTACGGAAGGCGGTGATCCCCGCCGCCGGACTGGGCACCCGCTTCCTGCCCGCCACCAAGGTGCAGCCGAAGGAGATGCTGCCGGTGGTGGACAAGCCTTCCATCCAGTACGTCGTGGAGGAGGCCGTCGAAGCCGGCCTCGACGACATCCTCATCATCACCGGCCGCGGCAAGCGCGCCATCGAGGATCACTTCGACCGCAACGTCGAGCTCGAGCTCCACCTCGAACAGACGGGCAAGGTCGATCTGCTGAAAGAAGTGCACGCGGTCACCGACCTGGCGCACGTCCACTACGTCCGTCAGCATGACCCGTTCGGGCTCGGCCACGCTGTCTCGGTGGCGCGCGAACACGTCGGGAGCGAGCCGTTCGCCGTGCTACTCGGCGACGACATCATGGTCGACGAGGCGCGGCTGCTCCGATCCATGCTCGCTGTCCACGACGACTACAACGCGTCGGTGCTCGCCATTCTCGAGGTGCCCCTCGAGGAGATCTCCGCGTACGGCTGCGCAGAGGTTGAGCCCGTGTCGGACGGCGTCGTCCGGGTGCTGTCGCTCGTCGAGAAGCCCCGTCCCGAAGAAGCTCCGTCGAACCTGGCGGTCATCGGGCGCTACGTGTTCACACCCGACATCTTCGGACCGCTCGAGCAGATCGAACCGGGCGCGGGCGGCGAGCTCCAGCTCACCGACGCGATCGCGCTGCTGGCGAAGCGCCAGCCTGTCTACGGGCGTGTGTTCCAGCACGGGCGCTACGACATCGGCCGCAAGATCGACTTCCTGCGTGCCAACATCGAGCTCGCGCTCGAGCGGCCGGACCTTGCCCCCGAGCTGTCGGCGATGCTCGCCGACATCGTCCGGCAACGGAACATCGGCTGAGGCGGCGATGATTCCGCTCGTCGACGTCCAAAGCGACATCCTCGGTGCAGTCGCGCCGCTCGAATCGGCCATGGTTCCTCTGCGCGACGCGCTTGGCCTCGTGACGGCGCGCGACATCGTCGCCGGCGAAGCGGTTCCGCCGTTCGCCAATACGGCTATGGACGGCTACGCGGTGCGTGCCGGCGACACCGCCGGCGCGGCCCCCGAAGCGCCGGTGCGTCTGGCCGTCGTAGGGGAGCTGCCGGCCGGACGCGAGCCCACGCAAGCAGTAGGGCAGGGCGAGGCGATCCGGATCATGACCGGCGCGCCGATGCCGGACGGCGCCGACGCGGTCGTCATGGTCGAGTACACCGAGCGCGACGGCGACTCGGTACGTGTGCTTCACGTCGCGCAGCCCGGCGATCACGTGCGGCTCGCGGGCGGCGACCTTGCGCGGGGTGCTCTCGTGTTCACGGCCGGCACCGTGCTCGGCGCCGCGCACCTCGGTGTGCTCGCGAGCTTGGGCGTGCACGAGGTACAGGCCGTGCGGCGCGCACGCGTGGGCGTGCTCTCGACCGGTGACGAGCTCGTCGAGCGGGGCGAGCTCCGCCCGGGACAGATACGGGACTCGAACCGGCCGATGCTGCTCGCGCTCGCCGCCGAGGCGGGAGCCGACGCCGTCGACCTCGGCGTCGCTCCCGACGACGAGGCTGTCATCAACCGCACGCTCGAGGACGCGCTGGCGTCGTGCGACGTCGTGCTCACCAGCGGCGGCGTGTCGGTCGGCGAATACGACTACGTGAAGGCGGCGCTCGATCGCCTGGGCGGGTTGCAGTCCTGGCAGGTGGCGATCAAGCCGGCCAAGCCGCTGGCGTTCGGTGTGATCGGCGGCACGCCGGTGTTCGGCCTGCCCGGGAACCCGGTGTCGTCGTTGGTGAGCTTCGAGCTGTTCGCCCGACCGGCGCTGCTGCAGATGATGGGACACTCGCGCCGGTTCCGCCCCGAGGTGGGGGCGGCGGCTGCGCATCCCATGCCCCGCAAGCCCGACGGCAAGCTGCACCTCGACCGGGTGTGGGTGCAGGCCGAGGGCGGCGGGTTCGTCGCCGCCCGCACCGGCGCCCAGGCCAGCAACGTGCTCTCGGCTGCCGCCGCCGCCAACGGCCTCGCGCTCCTGCCCGACGGCGACGGAGTCCCAGAGGGTGGCGAGGTGCGGGTGATGCGGCTCGACTGGCCCGCCGACCATTGATGGACAAGCAGACGGCGGAGCGGAGCGAGCTCAGTTGCTCGTGGAGCAACATAATGATGCTCCCTGCACGCATCGAGGTCGGTGCGCTCTAGCCTGGGTCCATGGCCGCCGCGCCCGTCCCGCTAATCGACCCGTTCGACCGGCGGGTCAAGGACCTGCGCATCTCGATCACGGACCGCTGCAACTTCCGGTGCACGTACTGCATGCCGGCGGAGGGCATGCAGTGGCTTCCTCGTGAGGAGCTCCTCACCTACGAAGAGCAAGCCCGGATTGCCCGCGTATGCGTCGAGCGTTTCGGGTTCGAGGCGATCCGCATCACGGGTGGGGAGCCGACGGTGCGTGCGCACCTCCCGCGGCTCATCACGATGCTCGCGCCGCTCGGCGTCGACCTCGCGCTCACGAGCAACGGCGTGAAGCTGCCCGAGATGGCGCACGACCTCGCTGCCGCCGGGCTTCGGCGCATCAACGTCTCGCTCGACTCGCTGCGGCCCGCGACGTTCGCCGCGCTCACCCGGCGCGACGACCTCGACCGGGTCATCGCCGGCATCGACGCCGCCCTCGACGCCGGCCTCCATCCCGTCAAGGTCAACTGCGTGGTCATCCGGGGCGTGAACGACGACGAGCTCGTCGACCTCGCCGCGTTCGGGCGGGCCAAGGGAGTTGGCCTGCGGTTCATCGAGTTCATGCCCCTCGACGCCCAAGGCACCTGGACCATGGACCAGGTCGTACCGGCCCAAGAGATCCTCCACCGCATCGACGCCGTCTTCCCGCTCGAATCCGGCGCCGCTCCGGGCGACACCGAGCCCGCCACCCGGTACCTCTACCGCGACGGCCGCGGTGACGTCGGGGTGATCCCCAGCGTCACCGAGCCGTTCTGCGACCACTGCGATCGGGTGCGGGTGACGGCCGAGGGCAAGTTCCGCACGTGCCTGTTCGCGCTCGAAGAGTTCGACCTCCGGGCGATATTGCGCTCGGGCGGATCCGACGACGACGTCGCGGCCGAGATCGAGCGGGCGGTAGGGACGAAGTGGGCCGGGCACCGCATCGGTCAGGTCAACTTCGTCCGTCCGGCGCGCTCCATGAGCCAGATCGGCGGCTGAGCGCGCCGGTCAGGTCGGCCCAGGGACGGGATCGGGTCTGACCCCTACACTCGCGCGCATGGCCGCATCCGAGTTCACCCACCTCGACCCGCTGGGACGGGCCCGCATGGTTGACGTCACCTCGAAGGAGGCGACGCACCGGCGGGCGGTGGCCCGCTGCCGGGTGAACATGGAGCCGGACACTGCGTCGAAGATCGCGGCCGGCGCGATATCCAAGGGGGACGTGCTCGCGGTAGCCCGCGTCGCCGGCATCCAAGCGGCCAAGCAGACGCCGAACCTCCTGCCGCTGTGCCACCCGCTGCTCGTCGGGTCGGTGTTCGTGAACTTCCGCATCGAGGACAGCCATGTCGAGGTCGAGACCCAGGTCGACACCGTCGACCGCACCGGCGTCGAGATGGAGGCGATGACGGCGTGTGCGGTAGCGGGGCTCACGATCTACGACATGTGCAAGTCGATCGACCGCACGATGACGATCGGCGACCTCGCCCTGTGGGAGAAGACCGGCGGCCGCTCGGGCACCTTCCGGCGCACCCCCGCCTTCGACGACGAGCTGGGCCTCTGAGACGATCTGCCGGAATTCGCCCGATTCCGCCCCGTCTGACCTGGGCAAATACAGCGGGTTGACCCGCCGGGCCGCCACTCCCTAGGGTACCCGGGCACCAGGCGGTTGATGAGGGCGAAGGTTCCACCCTTCGCCCTTCGTGCGTTACTAACGTCGAGGTACACGCGAAGTGGCGGAGACTTTTGGCGATCCCGGTTCTGCTGATTCTCGCGGTGCTGTGGGCCGCGGTCCTCGTGCCGCCAGTCCTGCGCTCCCGCTCGGAGAGCCGCCGGGGCGACATGGCTGACTTCACTTTTCGCCTCGACGCGCTGACCGGCTCGCGGTCGTCGCGACGCTCGAACGGGAGCAACCCCGGCCCGTCCCTGCACGCGGTACCTGATTTCCGTTTCGCCCCGGCCCGATCCGAGGACGTCGAGGGACGTCCCAGAAACGGCACTCGTCGCTCGGCGGCCCAGAGGCGCCGTCGCAACGTACTGATGATCCTGGGCGGCGCCGTGGTTGCGAGCCTCCTGCTCGTCCTCGTCTTCGGCAGCCCGATCCTGTGGATGGCGCAAGTGCTCGCCGACCTGATGCTCGCCATCTACTTGTTCCTGCTCATCCTCATGAGGCGAAGGTCGCTGGCGGCCTTCCAAATGGACCTCGACACCTGGCCGCCCGCACCGCGCTCAACCGCTCCGGTGGCGCATCCGGGCGTCCCGCAGCGCCCTGAGCTCGCGCCGCTCTCACGGGCGGCTTCGTCGCTTCGCCGGACTGCCGCGAGGTAGCGCGGGCGCGCTGCCGCCTCGTGTGACGACCGACCGCAGCGACGAGATCACGGCAGCCGGTGAGGCTGCCCGCAAGGTCCTCGAAGAGAAGCACCTTGCGCGCGAGATCAACATCAACGCATCGCGGCGCGCGATCCGGGCGTGCGCGTCGGCGATCCGGGCTGTGCAGCGACGGGAGTTCTACCCCGCCCGTGAGCTGATCGCGGAGGCGGCGGCGTTCCTGGCCGAGGCCGATGCTGCCCTCACCGGTCATCCCGACGTTCGCTACGCGGGCAGCCTGCACGACGCAAAGAAGGAGTTCGCGGAAGCGAACCTCACCCTGGCGTTCGTTTCCGGGCAGGCGCTTCCGCGGCCCGAGGAGCTGCGCGTGGAGATGCCCGCCTACCTCAACGGCCTGGCGGAAGCGGCGAGCGAGCTTCGCCGGCAGGTGCTCGACTGCCTGCGCCGCGAGGACCTCGCCGAGGCCGAGGGCCTGTTCGCGGTGATGGACGAGGTGTACGGCGTGCTCGTGACCGTCGACTATCCCGAGGCGCTCACGGACGGGTTGCGCCGCGCCACCGACGCGCTGCGCGCCGTGCTCGAGCGTACCCGGGGCGATGTGACCAATGCGCTCGTGATGGCCCGGATGCAGGACGCGATCCAAAGCCAGCAGCCGAGGCCTGACGAGTAATCTGGCTCCTTCCCGGGGGTGTAGCTCAGTCCGGTAGAGCGCTACGTTCGCAACGTAGAAGTCGTGGGTTCAAGTCCCATCACCTCCACATCGTTTGCGCTGCTCAGCGGGGACTTCGGTCCCCGCTCATCGCGTCAGCGGGCGTCCTGGGCCGCGGTTGGGCCGCGGCGGGCCGCGAATCGGCGCGCCGAACTCGGTGACGTCGGCGGTACAGTCGCCGCGTGGCCACAGCACCGGATCGTGCTCCTCGCTCTTCAGCTTGCGCCAGACCAGCGCCAGCGCCTTGAGCGCGCGCATCGCCGACTTCAAGACGCGGTCGAGGCGTACGAGCAGTTCCTGGGCGGCCCGCTCGAACCCGGTCAAGAGGTTCCAGTCCACGATGCTCGGGCGATGGCAACGGCACAGGCCGAGGTGGACGAGGCCGAGGCCGAGTTCTGGCGCGTGCGCGAAGAGCTCCTCGGCTGGATACGCCCGCCCTGGGCTCCGGCAGCGGCTCTCGTGCCCGATTGGTTCTCGGACGAGGACCGCGTGTACGACGACATCGAGACCCACCCGAGCTCGTAGTTCGAAGGCTGCACCGTGCAGAGCGGTGATCTGTACTTGGCGCAGTTCTTGTGCGCCGACCTCGAGACCGCAAAGCGACGGCCCGTGTGCGTCGTCTCCGGAGGAGCCTTCAATCAGGGTCCCGACGTGATCGTCGCCATGGTGACGAGCCGGCGCGCTCGTCTTCGCGCACCCGGCGTGGGCGACGTGCCGCTTCAAGACTGGGAGGCTGCCGGGGTGCTCGTCCCCTCGACCCTGCGGGCGGGGCCGCCTGCAGACGATGGAGGCTCGGCTCCTCGACGGCCAGCTTGGCTCCTTGAGCCCGGGTGACCTCGACGCAACTGCCGGCGCGCTCCGGGACGTCTTGCAGCTCGCCTGACGGCTCGTGCCGTTCAGTGCGCGTCGCGTACAGCTGCTGCGTTTCGGCGGGCCGCGAAGAGCCCGTCGAGCTGATCGGTGACGGCGGCGTCGACGGCGGGGAGTAGCGACCCGTAGACGTCGGACGTCGTGCGGATCGATGAGTGGCCAAGGCGTTGCTTGATTGCCTCGATGTGCGCGCCGACCTCGATCATGAGTCCTACGGCCGAATGCCGCAGCGCGTGGAAGGTCACCGAGTCGTCGAGGCCGGCGCGGCGTTTCGCGGGGTCGAAAACGCGGGTCCGAAAGAGCGTCCGTCGTAGCGGCCCGCCGCCGGGGGGCCACGAAGACGAGTTCGTCGGGCCCGGGGCGGCCTCGGGCGGCCAAGTGCGCGGCCAGGAGCTCGAGGAGGAACGCGGGCAGCGCCAGCGTGCGCCGGGACGCCGGCGACTTGACGTCGGCGAACATGACCCGGCCCTCCACCTCGGCGCAGGTCTCGACCACGGCGAGGTTGCCGCGTAGGAAGTCCAGGCGCCTGACGCGTAGCCCGGCGATCTCGGACCACCGAAGGCCGAGGACGCCGGCGAGGTAGATCATGGGCCGGTACTCGGCCGGTGTCGCGTCGGCGAGGCGCTGAAGTTCGTCGGCCGAGTGGAATCGCGGCAGATACCGCCGCTGTGCGGGGAGGCGGACGCCACGGCACGGGCTGACAGCGAGAATCTCGGCCTCTACGTTGGCGTTGAGGATCGCTCTGAGCACCGCGTAGTCGGTGCGCACCGACGCCGGCGAGAGGGTCTCCGACATCTGCTGCACGACGCGGCGGATGTCGAGCGGCGTGAGGCTCGCCAACCGCCGCTCGCCGATTGCGGGCAGCAGGTGCTTCTCGTTGACGGAATGGTCGCGAGCCAGGGTCGTCGGCCGCTTGTGTATTGCATGAGCCAAGTACCGCGCTGACCACTCGCGGTACGTGATGCGTCCGCGGACCGGATCGATCCAGTCGCCGCGCAGCTTCGAGGCCTCGACGGTCGTCAGGAAGCGCTCGGCATCGGCGCGTCGTCGGAACGTCTTCGATCGTTCGACGCCATCAGGTGCTCGGTAACGGGCGCGCCAAACGGTCTGCCCTTTGCGACGTCTCCGCTCGACGTGAGCCATCGAACGAATTCATGACACACGGTCGCCACGTTGTGAAGACGCGCGTTCGATCAGACTTGTCATCGGTTCGTGCCACTGCTCGTTGTTCGCGAAACGGGAGTCATCCCAGTTTGAACGCGGGAAGTTGACGGCGGCGCCGGATCGATCGCGGGAAGTTGGGATCTATCCGCCTAGGTCTTCACGAAGTGAGAACCTAGAAGTGTGTCTGCGGTGATCTCCTCAAATTTGATCTCTGGCTTGAACGTGGTGTCTTGCCGTTGAGTGGGCTAGGTCGTCTGGGTCGGTCCGCTCGTGCTGTTCACTGGGTTTCGGGTTTCTCATGCTGGTGCCTCGCCATCGGCTGGATGGGGTATGTCCTTGGCTGCACCGACCAGCAGATGTTGTGGTGGTCGCTGGTGGTGGCGTGCCCGGTAGCGCGCACCGTCGACCAAGCTCCCGCAGCGGATACTGGCGTGGGCGGCCCCGGCCCCGTCGGCGGCAGCAACGGCTCCAACACAGCCCACTGGGCATCGGTCAGATCGTGAGGGGACGCGGGCGACCCCGTGGACACGAAGCCTCCTGCAGTGGGGTTCTTGCTTTGGCACCAATGGCATTGCTCGGGAGGCCTCCTCCCACCCCCGACGACACGCCGACGCCACACCCGCCACTTACGTAACGCTCCTAGGGCCCTATCTGCGCCCCGGGTTCTCGACCGAGCGGTTCAGACACCCGGACGGGTGAACGTCAGGTGCGTGACTCCGCTGGGCGAGGAGGTGGCCTCGACCTCGTAGTCCTTCTCGAGGCCCTCCAGTCCGTCCCAGAGGCGCACGCCCCGGCCGAGCAGGATCGGGACCACCACCACGTGCATGTGGTCGACGAGCCCGGCAGCAACGAAGTCGCGGATCATGGTGGGACCCCCGCCGATGCGTACGTCCTGGCCGCCCGCAGCCTCGCGGGCCGTCTCGAGCGCCTCGGCGGGCGAAGCGTCGAGGAAGTGGAACGTCGTGCCGCCCTCCATCTCGATCGACGGGCGCGGGTGATGGGTGAGGATGAAGGTCGGTGCGTGGAACGGCGGGTTGGGGCCCCACCAGCCCTTCCACTCCGGGTCCTCGTGCCATCCGGGCGGGCCGAACTTCCCGGCACCCATGATCTCGGCGCCGATCCCAGGAGCGAACAGCCGCAAGAAGGCGTCGTCGATGCCGCCGCTGCCGCCGGCCTGGCCGACCCTCTGGCCCCACCACCGGGTGGCGAACATCCACTCGTGGAGCCTTTCGCCGGCGTGACCGAACGGTGCGTCGTGGCTCTGGCCTTCGCCGGTGGCGAAACCGTCGAGCGAGATGGAGATCTGTTGGACGCGGACGAGTGACATGTCGGGTGCTCCTTCGGTAATCGGGGGGTCAGTTCTCGTAGGTGGCGCGGAAACGGAGGTTGCTCGCGGCATTCGGGTCATCGGCGACCCAGCTTGTGCAGCCTGCGCATGGACCCATCCGCGACGTCGTACAGGCGGGACGGTCGCCGAGGAGGCGCGGCAGGACGTGGAGGTCGACCTCGTCGATCAGGCGGCGATCGAGCGGCCAGTCCATGGTGGCCGTCCTTTCCTCTGTCGATCCCCGATCGGGGTGCTCGCCCACAGGAAGACGGCTGGTGCGCTGGAAACTCATCGGCCGCCCCGAGTCCACCTCGCCTAGGGCCACAGCCAGTGGTCGACGCTCGCGGCGGTGGTCAGCTCACGGTAGGGGTCGGGAACGGTGGCCACGGCTTGCTGAAGGAGCCGGTAGAAGAGCAGGCCACGGCTGTGGGCGCTGCGCCGGTTGAACCGGAAGGTGAACTCGTCCAAGTAGTAGTCGAGCTGGTCGGAGTACCCGTAGTCCGGAACCCCCAGCAGTTCACCGCAGACACACTTCCAGGTCCTCAATTCGTGAGGACCTAGACGCGGTGATCCCAACTTCCCGCCTTCGATCCCACCTCCCATCGCGAACTGATCCCAACTTCCCGTTTCGCGCTCGATGAGCAGCGACGCCAACTGCTGCGCACTCCCGTGCTCACGGCCGGGGCGCGGTGGCACTTGGTGAGGATGAACGCGCGAGAAGGCGCAGCATCCGAGGAGGTTCACGATGACGGCTGCCACTGGATCGCTCGACGGTCAGGATCGACCTTCAGGCATCGAACCGTTGATGAGCCCTGGCGAGGTCGCCAGATTCCTCGGACTGCCACTGCGCACGATCTACCGCTGGCGGTCGCGAGGTGATGGGCCGCCCGGCTACCGCATCGGTCGACACGTTCGCTATCGGACTCGCGACGTCGAGCGCTGGCTGGAGCATCACCGCGACGCGTCTTGAGAATGGGCCGCGGTTGGGCCGCGGGACGTCGCGAAACGCTGACCATTAGCGAGTATTACAGCGAGGTCCTTTCGCAGGTCAGGTTCAATCGAAAGCCAATTGCCGGGGGCACTCGAACGCTTCTGAATGCGTTCGCAACGTAGAAGTCGTGGGTTCAAGTCCAATCACCTCCACCCGATTGCGCAGCTCAGCGGGGAATTCGGTCCCGCTCGTCATGTGAGCGAGCCGGGCGCTGGATCGGCCCCCGTTGCCCCCTCGAAATCCGGGCCCACCACTTGACGCGTGGAGTAGGCGCCGGTCCCGCCCGCGGGAGGAAGTGCTCGCCACGCTGGAGCGTTTCGCCGGCAGCGCCGAGGACAGCCCAAGCGCATCGCCTCGTGAGATCCGTCGCGTGGTTCTCGATAACTAGACATCGGGCCAGGCCGGACTACGCGAGCGGTTCCGTACGAACTAGATGAAATAGGGAGAAGGGCCCTAGTGCCGCGAGCGGTTCCCTGTCACCGTCCGAGGCCGAAAACGGTGTTCTTTGACGAGCTGAATCGCGAAAGGAGCGCGTCGGCGGCCGGAGGACAGGGCGCGCCGGGGGTCAGCTCAGCCAGAGGAGTCTGTGCTGGCCTCCCGGTGCGGCTGACCGGCGAGCTTTCGGGGCGAGGGAGGCTGGGAGGCAAAGTGCGACAGGGAAGGGCAGGCGTACTCGTGCGAAGGCTCGCGCTGGGGCTGACGACCGTCGCGCTCGTCGTCGCCTTCGCCGCGCCGGCCGCGCACGGGCAGGCAGACGACAACGAGATCCGGCCCACCGGCCGCCCGGTTCCCGAGCAGTACATCGTGACGCTACGCAGCGCCGACGCTCGATCGGTGCCAGATGAGGCCGAGAGCCTGGCGCGCGACCACGGTGGGCAGGTCCTGCACACCTACCAGAGGGCGCTGCGCGGCTTCGCGGTGCGGATGCCGGAAGCCCGGGCGCGGCAGCTGAGCCACGACCCCCGTGTAGCGCTGGTCGAGGAGGACGGCTTCGTCCAGGCGATCGACCAGCAGACGAACCCGCCGCGGGGTCTCGATCGCACCGATCAGCGGGCCCTGCCCCTCGACCTGTCGTACACGTACAACGCGACCGGTACCGGCGTGAACGTGTATGTCGTCGACACTGGTATCCGCGTCTCTCACTCGGAGTTTGGCGGGCGCGCTTCGATCGGCACGGACACCGTTGGCGACGGCCAGAACGGAAACGACTGCAATGGTCACGGCACCCACGTCGCTGGCACGGTCGGCGGCAGCACCTACGGGATCGCGAAGCAGGCGAAGCTCGTCGCCGTGCGGGTGCTCAACTGCGGCGGGTCGGGGACGTGGTCGGGGGTGATCGCGGGGGTCGACTGGGTGACCCAGAACCAAGCGAAGCCCGCGGTGGCCAACATGAGCCTGGGCGGGGGAGCCAACATCTCGGTCGACAACGCGGTGCAGAATTCGATCGCGGCTGGAGTCACCTACGCGATCGCAGCCGGCAACAGCAGCGGTGACGCGTGCTCCCAATCTCCGGCGCGGGCACCCGACGCCTTGACGGTGGGCGCCACGAGCTCGTCCGACGTCAAGGCGAGCTTCTCGAACTTCGGTACGTGCCTTGATCTTTTCGCTCCCGGCGTCGGCGTCACGTCGGCGTGGTCCACGGGCGACACGGCGACCAACACGATCAGCGGCACGTCGATGGCGTCGCCACATGTGGCGGGCGTCGCTGCTGAGTACCTGCAGGGAAACCCGGGGGCAGCGCCGGCACAGGTGAACAGCGCCCTGACCGGCAACGCGACCCCGAACGTGGTCCAGAGCGCCGGATCCGGGTCAGCCAACCTGCTCCTCTATAACGGCTTCATCGGCGGCCCACCGCCGCCACCGCCTCCGCCGCCACCCCCGCCGCCCCCGCCGCCGCCACCCCCGTCGGGCGACACCGGCTGGGCCGGCCCGGCCTCGAACGCGCCCGACACCGGTGGTGACGGCAACGGTTATGAGATCAAGCTTCTACGACTACGGCCTAGCCCTGCCGGACGGCGCGGCGGTGAAGGGCATCGAGGTGCAGCTGCACGCCAAGGCCGACAGCACGTCCGGCTCGCCTTTCCTCTGCGTCCAGCTGTCCTGGGACGGCGGTGCGACCTGGACCTCCGTCAAGTCGACCCCAACACTGGGCACAAGCGAGTCCGCCTACACCCTCGGTGGCGGAACCGACACGTGGGGCCGCGCGTGGGGTCCTGGGGACCTCGCCAACGCGAACTTCCGCGTGCGGGTGATCGACGTTGCCAGCTCCACAGCGCGCGACTTCTCCCTCGACTGGGTCGCAGTCCGCGTCCAGTACTGACGTCGCCGGCCTCCACGAACTACCAATTAGCCCACCCCAGCGGGCGCGAGTGCTCTTCTCCGGCAGCTGGCTAGCCGGCCGTCATCCAGTTCGTCGCGATCTCTTGTTGTGCCTGCGGGAGTACGAGTTGGCCTGTCTTACACACCTCTCGGTGCAGGCGGCCTTCGACGACATCTTTTGATTCGGCGCCGACGCCGGGCGACGCGAGATGTGTTCCCTTCCGCTCCCGGGGTTCCATCCAAAGATTTGCCGGGTCTTCGGGATTACCACCGAGTTGCAGGCTGATCAGGTGATCGAGCTCGTAGTCGGCGATGGTGCCCGGCAAATGTTCGCCCATGACCGTGTAGGACCTGCCGCTCGGGCCCTTGATCGTGCCTCCAGCTCCGAGCTCGAGTTGCTTGAGGCGATTGGTGTACGAGGTCGAGGGCCGGACGGTCTTGGTCGAGTAACGCGGCGCGACAACCGATAACCCGGCGTCCTGTATTCGCTCATTTGTCGGGCGAGACATGACTGACGGTGTTGTTTCGTCGAAGAGCTGCGGGTTCGAGAGAGGCCCTGTTAGCTCCACCACCAGAGATGTGCGGCCTGCTCCCCCGGGTTGCCGTCGCCGAGATCGAGCGCAATCGACGTGACATAGAGCCGATCGAGGTTCGTTCCTCCGAACTTCACATCGCTGAGGTTCCGCGAAGGAGCCTGCACGTCATCGCGCCGGTCGCCGTCGAGGGGGAGCACGCGATCGTGCCGCCGATACCGTGATGCCGGGCATGGTGATGGCGGTGTCCGGGGCGTCGAACCCCGTCGCGGATGGCCCCGCCGGTGGCGGACGGTGCAACGCTCACGGAGGGAGCCCACCGCCATACACTCGGCCCGTGCGCGACGCGGACGCGCTCGCGGCCGACCTCCGCGCCCGGGGCCTCCGGGTTGCGCCACAGCGCCACTTGATCTACTCGCTGTTGGCCGACAAGCCGAACCATCTCACCGTCGAGGCCGTGCACGAGGCCGTCGTCGCGGCGATGCCGACCGTGTCGTTGCGGACCGTGTACCAGGCGCGGCACGACCTCGAGGCGATGGGGGAGATCCGTCTCGCGCAGGTGGGCAACGGGCCCCTCCGGGTGGATACGAGGCCCGAGCGCCACTCCCACCTCCGCTGCACCGCATGCGGACGGGTCCACGACGTCGACGTCGACCTGAGCGGGCTCGTCCTCCCGGTCGAGGAGCGTCGCGGCTTCGCCGTCGAGGGCGCTGAGGTGACCTTCTCCGGACGCTGCCCGATGTGCGCCGGCGACCCGCAGGGTGAGTAGCGGCTCGAGGCCGGGCCGACCTTCTCTCCTCCTCGACCGGGTGACGATCTCGTCGGGAACTGGCAGTCCGCCAGATCTAGACACACTCCAGCATCGGGGTTAAGCTCCGGGCGTGTCCACGGAGGCATCCGGCGACGACGATGGACTTCTCCGCCGGCACGGTCTGCAGGTCACGGCCCAGCGTCTGGCTGTTCTCCGGGCGGTATCCGATGGACCGCACAGCACCGCGGACGACATCTACACGGACGTCCGAGCCGAGATCGGTGCCATTTCACGTCAGGCGGTGTACGACGCCCTTGCGGCCCTCACCGACAAGGGCCTCCTCCGCCGTATCCAGCCCGCCCGCTCGCCGGCGCGCTTCGAGAACCGGGTCGGTGACAACCACCACCACCTCATCTGCCGAACGTGCAACCGGATGGTCGACGTCGACTGTGCGGTCGGCGACACCCCCTGCCTCACGGCCGCCGACGACGCGGGCTACGAAATCGACGAAGCCGAGGTCATCTACTGGGGCCAATGCCCCGAGTGTGTAACAAGCAGCCATCAGATGGAAACAGCGAGACAGGAGGAGGACCGACGTGCCTGACCGGAGCGAAAGCGAAAGCCCCGAAATCCCCTCCCCGACTCCCAAGGTGACGCGGCCCAGGTCGAACCGGGACTGGTGGCCGGATCAGCTGGATCTGTCGGTTCTCCACCAGCACTCGCCCGGGTTCGATCCGATGGGCGCGGACCTCGACTACGCAGAGGAGTTCAACACCCTCGACGTCGAAGCGCTGAAGCGGGACATCTTCGAGGTGATGACGACGTCGCAGGACTGGTGGCCGGCGGACTACGGCCACTACGGCCCGCTCTTGATCCGGATGACGTGGCACGCCGCCGGCACGTACCGCATCGAGGATGGCCGGGGCGGTGGCGGCGAGGGCGCGCAGCGCTTCGCGCCCCTCAACAGCTGGCCCGACAACGCGAACCTCGACAAGGCGCGCCGGTTGCTCTGGCCGGTCAAGCAGAAGTACGGCCGGAAGATCGCCTGGGCCGATCTGATCATCTTCGCCGGCAACTGCGCCTACGAATCGATGGGGTTCAAGACGTTCGGGTTCGGCTTCGGGCGAAAGGACATCCCGGAGCCCGACGAGATCTTCTGGGGCCCCGAGGACACGTGGCTCGGGGACGAGCGCTACAGCGGCCCCGGGGAGTTCGCCAATCCGTTCGGCGCCGTGCAGATGGGCCTGATCTACGTGAACCCGGAGGGGCCTGGTGGCCAACCGGATCCGCTGGCTGCCGCCAGGGACATTCGAGAGACCTTCCGTCGCATGGCGATGAACGACGAGGAGACGGT
>WNGE01000526.1_pt1 | contig 49577 bp, 51 predicted proteins | sample 5400651 | NCBI WGS metagenome assembly WNGE01 (sample SAMN13153370, study PRJNA577476) | soil metagenome | isolation source: 60 cm soil or saprolite under grassland replicate 2 | place: USA:California | collected 2016-06-15 | reverse complement strand
CATCCCTACGACCCGCGCCCGGCGCGTGACTCCTGCCGGCCGGAGGACAGCGCGGGGATGATGTTCTACCGGCTCGTCGACGACATCGCCGAGCGGTATCTCGATCTAGTCGACCAGTTGGACGGGGAGATCGACGAGCTCGAGGACAGCGTCGAGACAGCTCCTGCCCCGCAGACGCGCGACCGGTTGAGCGAGCTTCGGCACGACCTCCTGCACATCCGCCGCACACTGGCCCCGACCCGCGACGCCATTCGTCGTGTCGTCGACAACGTCGTCGAGGTGGAGGAGGGCGATGAAGTGTTCCCGCACGACGTCGAGGTGGCCTTCAACAGCGCCTACGACAAGCTTCTCCGCGCATTCGACGGTCTCGAGCTCTCCCGCGATCTCATCGCCAGCGTCCGCGACTACCTGCAGGCCAAGATCGCCAACGACCAGAACGAGGTGATGAAGAAGCTGACGGTCATCGCGTCGGTCCTGCTGCTGCCGACGTTCATCGTCGGGCTCTACGGCCAGAACTTCAAGCACCACTTCCCCGAGCTCGGCTGGCAGTGGGGCTACGCCTGGTCCTGGGGCCTGATCGTCGTCACCACCATCGCCCAGCTGGTGTTCTTCAGGAGGCGTAACTGGATCTAGCCCCGCTACCTTGAACGGGTGCCGTACTTCATCTGCCCGAACTGCAAGCAGCGCTCCATCGACCACGACCGGCTCCAGGAGATCGACAACGTCCCGGTGGCCTGCGATCGCTGCGGCTTCGGCTTTCTCTTCGAGCTGATGGACGACTACTACCCGGCGCCCAACACCGGCTTCGTCGTCTGCGACCAAGACGGGCGGATCCTCGCGAGCGGCCGCGGGGTCTTCGAGCTCTCCGGCTACCGGGAGCAGGAGCTCCTCGGGGCCGACCTGGTGAAGCGGCTCGGCCTCGGCGGCTTCGAGGCCGACCAGAATCCCGCTGCGCTCGCGCTCGAATGGGGAGTGCGCCGGCTGGGCGAGAAGATCGAGCTGCGTTCGCGTGCCGGCCAGCGGAAACCGGTGACCGCCGACTTCTTCCCGGCCTACGACGACGACGGCGGGCTGCTCGTCGCGCTCACACCGCGAAGCTGACGTACGCCACGGTCAGGTACGGGAAGTCGACGCGGCCGCCGAGCCGCTGAGCCACACGACGGAGCTCGGCGTCGAGCTCACGGCGAGCTGCCGGTGGGGCTGCGGCGACGAAGCTGACCGAGGCGATGCGCTCTGCAAGGTGGTCGGCGTCCAGCTGCTGAACGAACGAGAAACGCCGCTCTTCGAGCGGGCTGAAGAGCTCGCTCTGAGCGAGCTCGCGCTGCCACTCCTCTGAGTCCCTCCGGCCCGGCGGCATGAAGGGCGCGATCAGCTTGCCGATCTCCTGATGCAGCGGAGCGTCCGGATCGCGCGAGTTCCAAACGAGCGCCACCCCGCCACGTGCGCGAAGCACCCGGTGGAGCTCGGGAATCGCCACGTCGTGCCGGAACCAGTGGAAAGCCTGTCCGACCGTGACCGCGTCGACGCTCCCCTCGGGGAGTGGTATGGCCTCGGCAGAGCCGCGCAGCACTTCGGCTCCCGGCGCGGCGCGCTCCAGCTCCGCACGCATAGCGTCACCCGGCTCGACTGCGATGACACGGGCGCCCGTCTCCAGGAGAGCACGGGTGAGCTTGCCGGTGCCGGCGCCGAGGTCGAGCACGGTTCGGCCCGGCCGCAGGTCGAGCCGATCGGCGATCCAGGCCACGGCCTCGGGCGGATAGCCCGGCCGGGCTCGCTCGTAGACGTCGGCGACGAGCTCGAAGCTGCGTGACTCCGGATGCTGGAGCTCAGACACGCGACGACGGGCAGATGTCGTTCAGGACGCACTCCTCGCAACGTGGCAGCCGCGCGAGACAGACTCGCCGCCCATGCCAGATCAGCAGATGCGGGAAGCGGCCCCAGTCTTCGCGCGGCACGAGCTTCATCAGGTCGCGCTCTATCTTGACCGGATCCTCCTGCTTGGTGAGGGCAAGGCGTTGCGAGAGCCGGCGCACGTGCGTGTCGACGACGATGCCCTGGGGTTCTCCGAGCTCGGCGGCGACGACGTTCGCCGTCTTGCGGGCGACGCCTGGCAGGCGGACGAGGTCCTCGAGGCGGTGGGGAACTTCGCCGTCGAACTCCGTCAGCAGCATTGCCATCGTGGCGCGCAACGACTTCGCTTTTTGGCGGTAGAACCCGGTCGCGAAGATGTCGCGCTCGAGCTCCTCGGGCGGAACGGCGAGGTAGTCCTCCGGCGTCCGGTACTTGACGAACAGCCTCTCGGTCACGCGATTGACGTTCACGTCGGTCGTCTGCGCCGACAGCATCACGGCGACGAGCAGCTCGAGAGGTGAGCGGGACTTGAGCGCGATCGTCGCGTCAGGGTGCGCTGCGGCGAGCCGGTCGATGATCTCACGGATTCGGGCACGCTTCGGTCCGACGCGCCGGCGCGCCTCCTTGACGAAGCTTCTTGGCACGGCTAGTGCCCGACGGTAGCGAGTGCGTGCTCGGCGTAGCCTGCCGAGCGCAGGCGCGGGCCCGCGCAGATCACGTCGAGTGCCGGACAGCCGGCGCAGATGAACTCGCTCGGCGTCGGACGAAACTCGCCGGCGTTGATCCGTGCAATCGCCTCGCTCAGCTCGCCCTCTAGCTCGGAAAGCCGATCGACACGGAAAACTGTCGAGACGACTGCGTCCGGGCGTTCGAGGAAGTGGTACACGACCTCGACCTCCTGCGCGCCGGCGCGGAAGCAGGCGAGCGCGTAGACGAGGCGTTGCAGCCGGTAGTCGTGCTCGACGATCTCCTCGGGCGTGCCCTCTGCCAGCGAGTTCGTCTTGTAGTCGACGACCACGGCGCGCTCAGCCTCGAGCTGGAGCACGTCGAGCCGTCCGTGAAGCAGGACACCGTCGTGCTCGAACGCGAACGGCCGCTCGGGTTGCGCGCCCGGAAGCGTCGCCACGCGTCGCGCGATCTCCGAGTCGCAGTACGAGCGGACGAACCCGCCGATCCGCTCCAGCTCGTCGTCGTTCACGCGCGGGTACCAGGCACGCACGCGAGCGACGAGATCGTCGGGGGGAAGCGGTTGCTCCAGGTTTACCAGCTCGAGCAGGCGGTGGACGGCGTCCCCGATTTCGGTCGCGGCCAGCCCGGGCGTGCCCGGCACGGCGCGTCGTTCGTCGGTCGGCCTCATCCCGACGACACGCTCGGCGTAGTAGCGGTACGAGCAACGGTCGAACAGCGCCAGCGCACTGAACGACAGGCGCCGGACGCGATGAACCGGCGGCGAGGGAATTTCGAGCAACGGTTGCAGCGCCGGCACGAGCGCGGGCAACACACCTGCCCCGCCCGCGTCGAACAGCGCGAGCTGTCCGTCTTCGGCAGGTGCCTCGACTGTGACGTCCGGCTCCGTCGCGAAGCGGTCGACGCGCAGGATCACCCGTGCCCCTCCTCGCTCGAGCTCCACGGGCTCGCCGTCCGCGCACTCGATCTCGTCCTTCGCATCGAGACGGCCGAGCACCCAACCGATCGGCGTCGTCTCGTCAGCCGTCCGTTCGGGATCGATCGAGCCCGAGATGATCAGGCGGTCGATCGCGCGCGTCATGGCGACGTAGTAGAGGCGCAGGCGTTCCGCACGATCCTCGGCTTTTCGCGCTTCCTGGACGGCGTCGTAGGCGTACGCGCCGCGCGGCTTGCTCGTGATCGGGTCGGCGACGCGAAAACCGAAGCGACCATCGGAGAGAGCAAGGATTTCGTGAGACGCCGGCGGCGCCTTGTCGCGGCCTGCGTCCGCAACGACGACGACCTTGAACTCGAGGCCCTTCGCTGCGTGGATCGTCAGCAACCGGACGGCGTCTCCGCCTTCCTCCTCCGCCACCGCTTCCAACTCGCGCGCGCCGACGGCCTCCTGGTCGCGGACGAACCGCACGAACCCTTCCACGTCGGGGCCGCGCAGCTCCTCGTACGAGCGCGCCAGGCGGGCGAGCTTGCGCAGGTTCGCGTAGCGGCGCCGGCCGTCCCATCGCGCGAGCACTGCGAGGTCGTAGTCATGCTCCGAGACGATCCGCTCGCACAACCGCTCGAGCGAGAGACGCGCCAAAGCTGCGGTCAGCCGGTCGTAGCGCTGCCGGAATGCGCGCAGGAGCTGAGCGTCGCGCTCGGGGAACGTTTCCGACAGCTCGCGCTCGAGCGCGACGAACAGCGGCCGCTTCGGCGCCGCCCGACGCAAGAGGACGAGCCCGTCGTTCGAGATGCCGACAAACGGGGACGCGAGCACGCTTACGAGCGCTTCGTCGTCGTATCTGTTCCGGAGCAGGCGCAGGTACGCGAGCAGGTCGACGACCTGCTGCTGCCCGAAGTACCCCCGTCCGGTGCTGCGGTAGGTCGTGACACCGAGCGCACGCAGCTCCTCCTCGTACCACTCGGCGTCCGTCCCGGCCGCGAACAGCAGTACGATCTCCCCCGGAGCGGCGTCGCCGGCGGCGATCAGGTCCCGGATACGCCGCGCGATCGCGCGGGCCTCGCCACGCCGCCAGTGCACATCGGTTCCCGCGTATGTCGATTTGTCGGTCACGAGCAGCTCGACGGGAGCGCCGAAGACCGGATCGGGGAAGTCGCCGGACGCTGCCAGCGGCTGGAACTCGTCGCCGAAGTCGGCACCGAAGAGATGGTTGACGACGGCGAGCACCTCCGGGCGCGAGCGGTAGTTCATCGTCAGCGGCAGCACGCCGTCGTCGGCCTGCTCGCGCCGCTCGCGGAAGACCTGCACGTCGGCGTGGCGGAAGCCGTAGATCGACTGGAACTCGTCGCCGACGAAGAAGCGTTCGTGGTCCCCAATCCCGCCGGAGAGCAGGTCGATCAGCTCGCACTGGAGCCGGTTCGTGTCCTGGAACTCGTCGACCATGATCGAGCGGAAGCGGAGCTGCTCTTTCTCGCGGATCGTTTCGTCGTCACGCAAGAGGTCGCGTGCGCGCAGCTGCAGGTCTTCGAAGTCAAGCGCGGATTCGCGGTCCTTGCCCTCCTGGTAGGCGGTGGCGAAACCGGCGAGCAGTTCCTGCAGCAGATCTCGGTCGGCCGCCGCGAGCTCGTCCAGCGCGGTCTGCTCCAGACGGCGACGCGCCTCTTCATAGCTTGCGGCACGCTCCCCCCGCAGCCTCAGATCGCCGAGGTCGAAGAGACGGTCCGCCGCCGCATCCGGCTCGAGATGAACGAGCGCCTGCCTCGCCGTCTCGCGCCGCGCGTCGCCGGAGCCGTCGTCTTCCGTGAGGCAGCGAGCCGCCTCGCGAAACTCATCGACTCGCGCGGCGAGACTCGGGTGCTCGCCGAGCTCGAGGACGAGCTCGCGGCCTGCCGATCTCAGCGTCTCGTAGACGCCCGTGAGCATGCGGCGAAGCCCGTCTGCTCCGTACACGGCGAGCAGCCGAAGCCGAGCCGGGTCGTCGTTTGCGCAGAACGCCGTCAGAGCGGCGGAGAAAGCCTCTCCGCGCAGGACGCGTCCCTGGCTCTCGTCGAGCACGCGAAACCGCGGGTCGACGCCGGCCGCAAAGGGATGAGACCGGAGCAGGCGGTTGCAGAAGCCGTGAATCGTCGAGATCCACGCACCGTCGAGCTCGCGCGCGAGATCGGGCCGCCCGCGCTCGACCAGTCCGGCGCGGATCCTGCTGCGTAGCTCCCCCGCCGCCTTCTCCGTATACGTGATCACGAGGATCGACTCGACGTCGACTCCCTCGTCGCACACTGCGCGCGCGAAACGCTCGACGAGCACCTTCGTCTTGCCGGTGCCCGCGCCGGCAGAGACGAACACGAGCCCGCGCGCGTCGACGGCTCTTTGTTGTTCCGAATTCAAGGCGACGTCCTTCATTTCCGTCTCCCGAGCGAAGCGAAGGGACTAACTCCTCCCCGCGGAAAATGCGCAGGATTTTTCGCGGTATTCATGCGCGTCGGATCCGGCACATGGACCAGAGCTCGCACCACGTCGGGCAGTCCCCACCCTTGGGATCGTGTCGCACGTCGCCGGTGCGGATCCGTTCGACGATCCCGACGGCGAGCTCGCGCGCTCCTTCGACCTTGCCCCAGAATTCCTCCTCCGGGAGATAGTCGTTCTTCGCGAATCCGGGGATGCCGTCCTCGCGCGCCTCTGCGCGCAGCAGCCCGCGCGCTTTGCGCTCGCCGGAGAGCGGGCGATAGAGGCCACCCAGCGGCTCGACGCCGACGAGGTCGCGCAGCACGAGCATGTAGAGCGGAATCTGGAGGCGCTTCTCGGACTCGATCTGCTGCGCAGAGTGCGCGTACTTCCCCGCCTTGTAGTCCTGGACGATCCCGCGCGCGCTGAACGGGTCGACGTCGATGCGGTCGATCTTCCCGGAGAGGGTCATCCCCTCGGCGAGCTCGAGCCCGCGCTGGAGCTCGGGGGCGGAGCGCTCCGATCCGAAGAGAACCTCGAAGCGGCGCGGAACGAGCGGCATGTCTGCGGCGGCCTCTTCGCGGACGAACGCCTCGAGATCGCGCCACAAGCCATAGCGAAGCTCACGCTCCTGCAGATCGGTGAGCTCGAGCCGGACACCCTCCACCGCGTGGTCCAGACAGCGCCGTAGGAAGGCGACCGCGTCCTCGACGCGATCCTTTTCGACCCGATCCGCGCCGAGCTCCTTCGGCAGCCCGGAATAAAACTTGAACAGCGCCTGGTGCGCGACCGATCCGCGCAGTCGTGCATCGACTCGCGCATCGATGCTCTTCGGATCGATCAGACGCTCGAGGAACCAGATCGACGAGCAGTCCGCGAACCGCTCCAACTCGGTGACGCCGAACGTCGACTTCGCCGCCAACTCGGCCAGGACCTGCGGATGCGTCAGCCGTGTCGGTCTGTCGAACGCACGCAGCGCGCGCGCGAGCCGCCGGTCCCAGCCGTTTGCCGTTGCGATCGCCTCGGCGGTCACGCTGTCATCGGCGGCGCGAATGGCGACCGCCCGCAGGCGTTCCCGGTCCGTCGGCGCCTCTTCCAACGGCCACGTGAGCGCGGACAGCGGGCGGCGCCGCGTCCATCGCGCAACGTCGTCTTTCGGGAACACAGCCTGCACCTCGTCCCAGAACGGGCTCGGCTCCCGCGGGCTGCCTTCGTCGGTTGCAGCCTCGCGGACGAGGTACAGCCGCCTGCTCGGTCGCGCGCATGCTGTGTAGAAGAGGTAACGGTCCCGCGCGACGTGGTCCGGCCGCGTCAACCGCGCGCGCGAGCGCTCGTCGAGCTCGCGGCGCGCGTCGTCGCCCAGGAACGGCGACTCGTGACCACGGCGCGGCAGGCTCCCCTCCTCGAGGCCGAGGAGGAAGACCACTTCGAACCGTCGCGTGCGGGCGCGGAGAAGGTCGAGGACGGCGATCCGTCCCGCCTCGCCGGTTGAAGACCGCCGGACCTCCACTCGTTCCACAGCGGAGAAGACTTCTTCGGTCGAGAGCGATCCTTCGAGCTCGCTCCACCCCCGCAGCTCTTCGACGAGCCGCATCACGGCCTCGTGCGCACGAATGTCCTGGCGCGAAAGCTCGCCGACCGGCGGCCCCTCCTGCCCATACGCCGCGCGCAACATGAACGCCGCGAGACCGGCGACCGCGTCGAGTGGCGAGGCGGCGGATCGCATCGCCTCGAGGACGGCCAACGGCTGGCCGTCGCGCAGCCTGATCGTCTCCTCCTCGACACGCTCCGGTGAATCGACGGCCCGGCCGCGCAGGCGTCCTTCGAGGAAGTCGACGTTCTGGCGTGTCAGGCTCGAGTAGGGCGAGCGCAGGAACGCGTAGAGGTCGCCGCGGCTGCCGCCGAGCCACGCAAACCGGAGCAGGCTCAGCAGCGCCTGGCCGTACGGCGTCCTGTCGAACCGGGCATAGGCCTCGAGCGCATACGGAACACCGAGCGTGCCGAGCGCCGTCTCGAGAGGCGCCTGCCACCGCTCGAGCGACGGGCAGACGATGCCGATCTGGTCTGCGGCAACGCCGGATCTCAGCAGCGAGAGCAGCTCCTCGCCGACGAGCTCCAGCGCGCCGCGCTTGCCGGCGCTCTCGAAGAATCTGATCGCGCCGTCGATGGGCGGCGCTTGCGGCAGTGACTCGTCGAAGAGCGTGCGCTCGAGATGTGCGAGTGCGGGCTCCGCTACCTGGTCGAACGCAGGCTGCAGCTCCTCGATACGACCGTCTGCGAGGCCGCTCAGATCGTCCATGGTGCGGCGCAGCGACTCGAATGCAGCGCGGCCCGGCTCGTACGGCATCGACACGGTAACGTCACTGCGGCCGGCAAGTGCCTGGAGCAGCGCCCACTCCGCGCCGGTCAGATCCTCGAAGCCATACGCGAAGACGGGCTCGCCGCCCCACGCTTCGAGCTCTCCGGCAACGCGCTCGGCCGCATGCCGGCGCAGCAGATCGCGGTCCCACATGCCGAGGCGGTCGAGTTCCGCGCGGTACGCGGCGTACAGCGCCGCCAACTCGCCATCCAGGTCGTTCGGGTCGAGCAATCCGGACTCGAGCTCGCCTACCGTCGCGAGCAGTGCATCAGCGAACCCGCCGAAGCGGGCCGAACGGCCGAGACCGTTGAGCGACTGACCGGCGAGTGCGCGGCGGACGATGAGGGCCCGCTGCGCCTCGGTCGCAACGGGACGCGACTCGCTGCCACTGCGCGCGAGCCGCTTGAAGAGATCGTCGAACGTGCCGATCGACCCGCCGAGGACGGCGGGCTGGATAGCAAGCAGGTCGCGCTCCACCCGCTCGACGTCCGACCGGTTCGGCACGATCAAGTACGGCTCCCGAGGCAGCACCTCGAGATACCGGTGAAGCAGGAGCGCAACCTTCCCGGCGTTGGCCGGGCCGGTGATGAGGTTCAGACCCAACTGACCTACTCTAGTCGGGCGTTCAGACGACGCCCTAGCCGCCAGACGCTCGGAGCGGGAAAGCTAAGGCGCCGACTCGGCGGCGCCGCATAGAGGCCGTACGGGCTCCGCCCGTGCAGCCGTCCTAAGCAGCAGCGTTCTTCGGACGCCTGCCGCGTCGAGCGACAGCCTGGCCCGGCATCTTGCCGGCGCACGTGTCGCAGAGATCAGCCTGTTTGGAACCGCGCCGCGCATCCGTGAAATTGATCCGCATCACGGCCCCTTTTGCCTCTTCGACTTCCTTGCCGCAATCGTCGCAGACCAATCTCGTAACACGTGCCACTGATTTCCTCCCTCTCAAGGCGATTGAACTGCACGTGAGCGTAGCGGAAAGGAACGGGAATCAAGCGGCCGCTCGGGAGTGCTTAATTCGCCAGGAACGTAGGAGGCTCAACAAGGCCTGTTCCTCGCGGTCGAGACCTAAATCACGTGCACCTACCACGCGCAAATGGCGAGGGCGGAAATCCTCGATCGTTGTCGCGTCGAGATACTGATCGATCACCGCGGGACTGACGTACGAGTTGCGCGCAACTGCGGGCGTGTTTCCAAGCTGCTCTCCAACCGTGCGCATGACTGCCGTGATCGCGCGCTTGGCGTCGGCTTCCGTCTCGGCCGGTCCGCGTTCGGCCAGTGCGATAGCGGCGATCAGCGTGCCGCCCCAAGTCCGAAAATCCTTCGCCGTGAACTCCTCGCCGAGGTAAGCCCGTACGTAGTCGTTCAGCTTCGGGCCGGTGAGCGCGCACAAGCCTGCGTCCCACTCGTAGCGGAAGAGACGGCCGCTGCGGGGCAGAGCGAGCAGCTCGCTGATCGCGTCCGCCAGTTCCTGGTCGACGAGCGTCGTGCGAACGACCGACCCGTGCTTGCCGCGGAAGTCGAACGCAATGCGGTGCCCACGCACACGCACGTGGTCCTTGCGCAGCGTCGTGATGCCGAAGGTCTTCGATTCCTTCGCGTAGCGCTCCGTGCCGACGCGGAACCACCCGCGGTTGATGAGGCGCGTCGCGATCGCGGAGACACGCTCACGATTCAGAACGTCGTTGTCCATGTGTTCCGACATGGCGGCGCGCAAGTCCGGCATGCGCTCCGCAAAGCGAATCAACCGGTCGAACTTCGCCTGCTCCTGCTGGGCCCGGAAATTCGGGTGGTAGATGTACTGCTTCCGTCGGGCAGCGTCGACGCCCGTGGCCTGCAGCTTCGACGAAGCGCCGGCCGAGATCCAGACCTCTTTCCAGGCGGGCGGGATCGCGAGAGATTTGATCCGCTCGAGCTTTTCCTCGTCTGTGATGCGGTTGCCGCGCGCGTCGACGTAGCGGAAGCCTCCGCGCGATCCTTCGCGTCTCCATCCCCCCTTCCTCGGCATGCTCCACGCTAGTGTCCGGACCTGTGGACGCCAAAACGATCGTCGTGCTCGAAGGCGATGAAACCGGGCAGGAACTGCTGGAGGAGGCGCTGCGCGTACTCGCGCCGGAGGTCACCGGGCTCGAGCTCGAGTTCCTCCGGTTCGACCTCTCGCTGAGCTCGCGGCGGGCCACGAAGAACAGGATCGTTCACGAGGCCGCCGAAGCGATCAGAGAGCACGGCCTCGGCCTCAAGGCCGCCACGATCACGCCGGAAGGGCGCGACGACGTCGGCTCGCCGAACCGAATCCTGCGGGAGGAGATCGGCGGGAAGGTGATCGTGCGGACGGGGCGACGCATTCCCGGGGTGGTGCCGCTCGGCGGCGTGCATGCGCCGATCTCGATCGTACGCATGGCGGTCGGAGACGCGTACGGCGCAAATGAGTGGCGCGAGGGCGCGGCAGACGACGAGGTGGCTTTCCGCACCGAACGCATCGAGCGGCGCATCTGCCGCGCGGTCGCGGAGTTCTCGTTCCGTCAAGCGGAGCAGGTGGGCGCGAAGGTGTTCGGCGGCCCCAAGTACACGGTGAGCCCGGTTTACGAAGGGATGCTGAAGGAGGAGATGGACGCGGCGGCCGAGCGACATCCCGGAGTGCCGTACGAACCGCAGCTCATCGACGCAACCTTCGCGTTGCTGATCGCGTCGGCGGGCGACCCGCTGGTGATTCCGGCGCTCAACCGTGACGGCGACATCCTGTCTGACCTCGTGCTGCCGCTCTTCGGGTCGATCGCCGGTTCCGAGTCCCTGGTCGTCGCGTTCGAAGACGACCGCGAGCCGACGGCGTTGATGGCGGAAGCCGCGCACGGGACGGCGCCGTCCCTCCTCGGCAAGAACGTCGCGAATCCGATGGCGATGATCCTCGCCGGCGCGGCGCTCCTCGCGTTCGGGGACGAACAGGCGCAACAGGCCGGACGGGCGATCCGTGAGGCATGTCTGGAGGCCGTCTCGCAGGGGATCCGGACAGCCGACCTCGGCGGACATGCGGGCACGAGCGAGTACACCGACGACGTCGTCCGCCGGGTGAAGTCGAAGCTCGAGGTCTGGGCGACGCTCTAAGAGGTGCCCCTGCCGGTAATGCCGTCGAGCTTCTGGGTCGCGAGCACCAAGCCAGAGGCCGCACTCGACCGCAGCAAGGCTGGTCTGCCTTGCTAAGGGCGAGGGTGGACTCTGGCGCCGCGTGATCGCGGGCTAGAAGCCGACATGTATTGCCGGCAGGGGCACTTACATCGCTGCCGCGTCGGCGAGGGCGCCGGCGCTCCACGCATCGAGAAACGCGTGTGCGAACGTGGGATCGAACTGGGAGCCGGCGCAGCGCTGGATCTCAGCGAGCGAGCGCCCGGTCGGCAGCGCCCGGCGGTACGGACGTGTGGAGGTCATCGCATCGAAAGCATCGGCGACCGCAAGCAGCCGTGCTCCTTCGGGGATCTCAGTGCCACGTCTTCCGGTCGGATAGCCACCGCCGTTCCAGTGCTCGTGGTGGTAGAGGACGTACGGCAGGGCGTCGCGCGCCGATCCGACCGGGCTGATCAGTTTCGCGCCCGCCGCGGGGTGCGTCCGAATCTCGGCAAGCTCATGGGGGAGCAGGGGGCCTCGCTTGCGCAGGAGCGCCTGGGAGATCGTGACCTTGCCGATGTCGTGCAGCGGCGCTCCGACCTCCAGCGTTCGGAGCTGCCGCTCGTCCCAGCCGAGCCAGCCCGCAAGGCGTCTCGACAGGAAGGTCACGCGCGCGCAGTGCGCAGCTGTCGAGGGATCGCGCGCAGCAAGCGCGGAGGCGAGGTCGGCCAGCATCGGCTCGACTCCATTCCAGGCCGCTCCGCGTTTCCCTTCAGTGGCGCACTACCGCCAGATGCCGGTGATCGCCCCGACGTGAGCCGAGTGCCCGAGGAGCGGCAGCCCCCACGCCTCCTCGACCGTCCGCAAGATGCCGTAGTGACTGGTCAGGCCGGTGTAGCGAGACCCCGGCCGAACCGTCGTCCCGAATGCCAACGCGGCCGTGTGGCCGCCTCCGCGGGTACTGGTGCTGCCCTCGTCGAAAACGACGAACACGACCGTCTTCGGCAGCTTGAGGAACCTCCCGACCTGGTTCCGGAGCCACGCATCGCCGGCGGAGACCGGGCAGTCGTGCATCGAGTGGCAAAGGTCGGGAACGATGAGCGAGAAACTGGGCAGCGCTCCCGCACGAAGATCGGGGGCCAAACGAGTAAGCGGTACGAGCCGCGCGCGGCGGGCCGGATCGTCTGCGATGTCGCGGAAATAGGCGAACGGATTGTGCTTCTTCGCGTAACGGCCCTTGAAGGCGCCGAGGAACCCTGGCGCAGGCAGGCCTTCGGCATAGGTCTTCCACGTCCGGCCCGAGGCCTCGATCGTGTCCGCCAAACTCGTGGCATCGACGACGCAGTCGGTGCAGCTCGTCGTGATCCCCTGCGTCGAACCCGAGACGAGCGCGAGGTAGTTGGGCAGACTCGGATGCGTCACGCCGTAGTAGCGCGTGAGCTTCGCGAACCGCCGCGCGTAGGAGTTGAATGTCGGCGCGGCACCGTTGCCCAGGACGCTCGTCGTCTCCTTGTTCTCGAAGACGATCACGACGACATGGTCGAACGCGGGCACGGGGGCCGCCGCGGTCGCCCGGCCGGCGAGGATTGCGCATAGCACCATCAAGCAGATGGCAGGTTTCACGTCTGCTCCGCTCGGCGCCGCACGACGTGCAGCGCTGCGATCACAAACACGATTACGACGCCGATGGCTATGCCTCCGTACACGCCGTAGCGCGTGATCGCATCAGCGGCGGCCTTGCCGGCGTAGAACGAGATGAGCCCGACAGCGGTTGCCCAGACGATCCCGCCGAGCGCGTTCCAGAAGAGGAACCTCCACCACGACATGCGCGTGATCCCAGCCATCCACGCGCCTGTTACGCGAACGCCGCCGAAGAAGCGTGCGAAGAAGACGGCCTTGCCGCCATGCCTCTCGAAGAACCGCTCGGCCGGCGGCATTACCCGGTCGGCGATCCGTTTGATCCAGGCGTAGCGATAGATCAGCCGGCGGCCAAGCTCGCGTCCGAGCCAGTAGCCGATGTTGTCTCCGATGATCGCCGCTAGGGCTGCGATGACGATCACAGCGGTGATCGAGAGGTGGCCCTTGGACGCGTAGACGCCTGCTGCGATCAGCGCGGTCTCTCCCGGAACCCAGAGGCCTGCGGACTCGAGGCAGACGATCCCGAACAGGAACCAGAGCCCGTAGTGCACGATGAAATGGGTCAAGGTCGGGCAGGGTACGTAAACTCGCGCCGTGCGAATCGGCGTTCCGCGGGAGGTCGAGCCGGGCGAGCGCCGAGTGGCGCTCGTCCCTGAAGCCGTTTCAAAGCTGGTGACAGGCGGATTCCAGATCGTCGTGGAGCGAGGCGCGGGAGTGGCTGCGTCGTTTCCCGACGAGGCGTACCGCGAGGCCGGTGCAGACCTCGTGGATGAGGTATGGGACGCGGACGCGCTCGTCAAGGTGCGCAAGCCGACGGCAGATGAAGCGCAGCGGTTGCACAGTGGGCAGCTGCTCATCGGGTTTCTCGAGCCGCTCACAGATCCAGCCGGTATCGAGTCGTTGGCGCAGCGCGGCGTGCAGGCGTTTGCGATGGAGTCGATTCCACGCACCACACGCGCGCAGTCGATGGACGCTCTCTCCTCCCAGGCGACCGTGTCCGGCTACAAGGCCGTGCTGCTGGCGGCGGAGCGCCTCCCCCGGTTCTTCCCGATGCTGATGACCGCGGCCGGCACGGTCGCTCCGGCGAAGGTGCTGGTGCTCGGAGCCGGCGTGGCAGGGCTGCAAGCGATCGCGACGGCACGCAGGCTCGGCGCGGTTGTTGCCGGCTTCGACGTGCGGCCGGTGGTGAAGGAGCAGGTCGAGAGTCTCGGGGCGACGTTCCTGGAGCTCGGCGTCCGTGGCGAGGAAACTGCCGGCGGTTACGCCGGCGAACTGAGCGCGGACGAGCAGCGCAGACAGCAAGAGGAGCTGGCGGAGCGGATCCCGGACTACGACGTCTTGATCACGACCGCGCTCATTCCCGGCCGGCCCGCGCCGAAGCTGATCCCTGCGGCGGCGATTGCCCGGATGCGCCCTGGCTCCGTGATCGTCGACCTCGCAGCCGAAGCAGGTGGCAACGCGGAATCGACCGAGCCGGGTGAGATCGTCGAACGGGACGGTGTGACGCTGGTCGGACTGACGAATCTCGCGTCGACGATGCCGTTCCATGCGAGCCAGCTGTACGCCCGCAACGTGAGCGCGCTGCTGCAGCACCTTGCGCCCGAGGGCGAGCTCGCGCTCGACTGGAACGACGAGATCACGGCGGGCGCGTGCGTGACGCGCGAGAACGTGGCGGCCGCATGAGCGTGGTACGGGGAAACCTCCCGGTTTCCCCGTACGACCCTTCCACCGCTCATAGGCCACAGGTCGGCCTATGAGCCACGGACTGCTGCTCACTTTCGAGATCACGATCCTCGTGCTCGCGATCTTCCTTGGCTTCGAGGTCATCTCCAAGGTGCCGACGCTACTGCACACCCCTCTGATGTCGGGCACGAACGCGATCCACGGCATCGTCATCGTCGGCGCGATGCTCGTCGCGGGCCTCGACCACAAGGACACGCTCACCAGCGTCATCGGGCTGATCGCCGTCGTGCTGGCGTCGGCGAACGTCGTGGGCGGCTTCGTCGTCACCGACCGCATGCTCGAAATGTTCAAGAAGCGGGAGAAGAAGCAGTGACCCTTCCAGTAGTGCCGCCGAGCTTCTGGGTCGCGAGCACCAAGCCAGAGGCCGCACTCGTTCGCGGCCAAGGCTGGTGGCCTTGGCAAGGGCGAGGGTGGACTCTGGCGCCGAGTGATCGCGGGTCAGAAGCCGGCATGTACTGCTGGAAGGGTCACCCTTGAGTCGAGAGGTCACGAATCTTCTTTATCTGATCACGATCGTGACGTTCATCCTGGCGTTGCGGTTCCTGTCGAACCCGGCGACTGCGCGGCGCGGAAATCAGATCGGCGCGGGCGGGATGCTCGTCGCGATCGTCGTCACTTTCCTGCAGAAGGGCGTCAACAGCTATTGGGAGATCATCGTCGGGATGATCGTCGGCGGCACGTTCGGCGCGGTCGCGGCGCGCAGGGTGCACATGACCGCCATGCCGCAGATGGTCGCGCTCTTCAACGGCGTCGGCGGCGGCGCTGCTGCGCTCATCTCGCTCGCGGAGTTCCACTTGCACGCCCCTGATCCGGGAACGCTCCAGGGAGACATCAGCTCGTCGATCGTGCTCTCCGCGATCATCGGGAGCATCTCCTTCTCGGGCTCGATGATCGCGTTTGCAAAGTTGCAGGAGCTAATCCGCGGACGGCCGATCACGTACCCGCTGCAGCAGGTCGTCAACGGTCTCCTCTTCGCAGCCATCCTGGCCGCGGGTATCGCGATCGCCGTAGGCGCCGAGCAGCAGTGGCTGATGTGGGCGATCCTCGCGGGCGCGTCTGTCTTCGGGATCCTCTTCGTCCTGCCGATCGGCGGCGCGGACATGCCGGTCGTGATCTCGCTGCTGAACGCCTTCACCGGTCTTGCAGCAGCAGCAACCGGATTCGAGCTGGAGAACAACGTCCTGATCGTAAGTGGCATGCTCGTCGGCGCGTCGGGAACGTTCCTCACGATCATGATGGGCCGGGCGATGAACCGGTCGGTCGCCAACGTGCTCTTCGGTGCGTTCGGCCAGCTCGCTCCCTCGGCTCCAGGCGTTGCAGGTGGGGATGCCGACGGCCAAGTACGCTCAACGACCGCGGACGATGTCGCCGTGATGCTCGGCTATGCGAACAAGGTCGTGTTCGTGCCCGGCTACGGGATGGCCGTTGCCCAGGCGCAGCACGACGTTCGTGCTCTCGGCGATCTCCTGGAGTCGCGCGGCGTCGAAGTGTCCTACGCGATCCACCCTGTCGCGGGGCGGATGCCCGGCCACATGAACGTCCTGCTCGCAGAGGCGAACGTGCCCTATCCGCAGCTCAAGGAGATGGAGGACGCGAACGCGGAGTTCTCGCGCACCGACGTGGCTCTCGTCATCGGCGCGAACGACGTCGTCAATCCCGATGCCCGCAACAACCCCGGCAGTCCGATCTACGGGATGCCCATCCTCAACGTCGACAGTGCGCAGCAGGTCGTCGTCCTGAAGCGGAGCATGAACCCGGGCTTCGCCGGGATCGAGAACCCGCTGTTTCTGAATCCGAAGACCGTGATGCTGTTCGGGGACGCGAAAGAGTCCATCGAGAAGCTCGCCACGGCCGTCAAACACCTCTGAAACTACGATCCCCGTGGTGATCGCGAAGGTTCTGTTCTGGTCCTCGCTGGGTGCGCTGGCCTGGACCCAACTCGGCTACCCGCTCTTCGCCGCGGCTCTGGCCCGCCTTCGCGCGCGGCCGGTTCTCAAGCGAGACTTCACTCCCTTCGTCAGCTTGATCGTCGCCGCCCATGACGAGGAAGACGTCATCGAGCGCCGGCTCGAGAACCTGCTCGCGCTCGACTACCCGCCCGACAAGCTCGAGATCCTGGTCGCGTCCGACGCCTCCGACGACGGCACCGACGAACTCGTCGAGGCGGTGGCCGCGCGAGAAACTCGGGTGCGCCTACTTCGTTGCCCGCGCGAGGGCAAGGTCGCGGCGCAGAACCGGGCCGTCCGTGAGACCCAGGGTGAGATCCTTGCGTTCTCCGACGCCAACGCCCAATGGCAGCCCGACGCGCTGCGCAAGCTCGTTCGCAACTACGCCGACGCCGATGTTGCGTACGTATGCGGCTCGAGCGTCTACGAGGCTGCCGACGGGACGAACCGCGAAGGGACGTACTGGCGCTTCGAGGGCTGGCTGCGCCGCAACGAGTCGGAGCTCGGCTCGATCACGGGCGGGATCGGAGCGATCTACACCGTGCGCCGCTCGGACTATGTCGACGTGGATCCACGCTTCGGTCACGACCTCGCGTTGCCGTACCTGATGGTCCAGCACGGGCGGCGTGCCGTGTACGACGAAGACGCGCTTGCATCGGAGAAGCCGTCACGCGACATCGAGGACGAGTACCGCCGCAAGGTGCGCATGTTCGAGCACTGCTGGCTGATCGTCCTTCGCGGCAAGATGCTGCGCGGGCTCGGGCCGACGTATCTGCTCGAGGTCCTTTCGCACCGACATCTGCGCTACGCGAGCGGCCTGCTGCATCTCGTCCTGCTCGGCTCATCGATCGCGCTCGTGCGCGAAGGAGTCGTGTACCAGGTCGTGCTCGGGGCGCAGCTTGGGTTGCTACTCGCAGCCGCATTCGGCGTCGGGATCGCGCGCTACTACGTGCTCGTCACCGGGGCGACGGTCGTGGCGCTCGTCCGGTATCTGCGGTTCGGCGTGCCTGCGGTCTGGGCCAAGGCGGAAGGAACACGGTGAACCGCGCGCTCGACGCTGCAGCCGCCGGGCTCGGGCTGGCCGCGGCGAGCCCGATCCTTGCCGCGGCAGCGGTCGCGATCAAGCTGGACGACGGCGGGCCCGTCTTCTACCGGCAGCGCCGAGTCGGCCTGAACGGCGAGGAGTTCGAGCTCGTGAAGCTGAGGACGATGGAGGTCGGGGCGGAGGGGAAGGGCGCCGGCTTCGCGGTCAGCGAAGGTGATCCGCGCATCACGCGCGCCGGTCGCCTGCTTCGGCGGCTCTCGATCGACGAGCTGCCGCAACTCTGGAACGTCGTCCGTGGCGACATGAGCCTCGTCGGCCCCCGCCCCACGCTCGCGTACCAGGTCGAGCGCTATACGCCGCGGCAGCGGCGCCGACTCGAAGTGAGGCCCGGCATCACCGGGTGGGCGCAGATCCAGGGCCGCGCGCGACTGCCGTGGGACGAGCGGATCGAGCTGGACGTCTGGTACGTCGAACATCGCTCCCCGTGGCTCGACTTGAAGATCATCGTGCGCACACCACGCGCGCTCTTCGCGGGAACTTACAAAGGCGATACGGGAGGTTGGTCGCGGTGATCCCGTTCTTCAACGGAGCGAAGGTGCGCGAGGCGGTCTCGCCCGAGCGTGCGCTCGAGGCGGTGCGCGCGGCGTTCGTCGCGTATGCGCGCGCCGAGTGGACGATGCCGCCGAAGGTCTACGTGCCCGCCTATCCGGAGGGCGACTTTCGCGCGATGCCGGCCTTGGGCGCAGGTCACGCGCTGCTGAAGTGGGTGACGTCGTTCCCCGGCAACCCCGCTCAGGGACTGCCGACCGTCACCGGGCTCGTGCTGCTCTCCGATGCGACGAACGGGATACCGAAGGCGGTGCTCGACGCGGGCGCGGTGACCGCTCTGCGCACGGGCGCCGCCGCTGTTCTCGCTGCCGAGACACTCGGTCGCGCCGATGCCGAGACCGCGGCGGTCATCGGGGCCGGGGTGAACGGCGAAGCCGCGGCCCAAACCTTCATCGCGCGTGGACGCCACGTGCTGCTGTGGGATATCGACCGGGCCCGAACCGAATCGGTAGCGGAGCGGATCGGAGCAGAAGTCGCGCCGGGTCGAGACGAAGCTCTCGCGGCCGATCTACTCGTCACGGTCACACCCGGCCGCAACATCCTGCTGGAAGAGGGCTCACTTCGTCCCGGCCAGCACGTAAGCCTGATGGGAGCGGACGGCCCGGGTAAGGCGGAGATCGCAGTCGAAGAACTGGCTCGCGTACGGGTCTTCTGCGACGACTGGGAGCAGGCGAGCCACAACGGAGAGCTCGTCCATCCGGTCGAAGCGGGCCTGCTCGATCGTGACGACGTGGTTCAGCTAGGCGACGCACTCGCTGGCATGGCGCCAGGCCGAGAATCAGAGCGCGACATCACTGTCTTCGACTCGACCGGCCTCGCGATTCAGGACCTTGCCATCGCTCTCGCCGCGATGGAGCGAGCCGATGAATTAGATCTTCCGGAACTTGAGCTCTAGGGCGAAATGACCCTCAACTGCGCCGGCCGGCGACTGGTGCCGCGTTCACGATCGAAATGCAAGCTCTTATGGGACCCTTTAGTTGCAGATCCGGCACGAACTCCCCGTCCGAAACGGACACCCATTGGGGTCAGACCCAAAGGTGTGACGCCGGTGAGGCAAGACCGAGCCCGAACAGCGACATGCCTGACCCGCGCTGCTACTTCGTTACAAATTCGGCACGGATTCCCCGTCCAAAACGGGCATCCCTTGGGGTCAGACCCAAAAGTGTGACGCGGGCGAGACAGGATTGCGTCGGAAGAGTGTTTCGCACGATCGAGGAAGGAGACGCAAATGTCGGGACCGTTCATCTTCATCGCCACCAACCGGCTCAAGCCGGGGAAGCTCGACGATGAAAGGGCGAGAGTGCCAGGCCTCGTCGATTTCATCGAGGTGAACGAGCCACAGCTGATCGCGTTCAACGAGTACGTCAACGAGGAGGGCACCGAGGTCGCAGTCGTGCAGGTCCATCCGGACGCCGACTCGATGACGTTTCACATGGAGGTCGTTGCCGAGCGCGCCGCAACCGCGTACGCGGAGACGGTCGACGCGACGACGGGCATCCAGGTGTTCGGCACGCCGAGCAACGCCGTCGTCGAAATGTTGCGCAGGCAGGCCGGGGCCGGCGTGCCGCTGAGCGTCAAGCCCCACCACCTGGATGGATTCACGCGTCCTTAGCCACGGAACGGTTACCACCCGAAGCTGAGAACATCGCGACAAAAGACTCAGGTAAGAATCCTGCCCGGCGCTTCATCCTCGTGGTCGCGCGTGGGCGGGGCTCAGCGTGGCGGCATCAGGCCGAACCGCGAGAGCGCATAGGGCAGGTATCCATGCGCGGCCATCTCAGTGGTGTGGGCCCAGGCACCGATGAACTCGCTGACCGGCGCCTCCGGGTTGAAACGCTTGATGTCACGGTAGAGCAGTCCGGACTCGTGTTTCTGATCGCACACGGTCCTGTCGCGCGTGCTCCACCAGATCTGGAGCGGCACCCCGGCGAAGGCGATCCTCTTCGCATAGTCGAGTGGACTGCGGGTTTCGTATCCGCCCGGATCCGTGGCGGGTGTACCGCCGATCTCGCGCCGCGCGAGCCTCTGCAGTCCGTCGCCGAAAGGAAGGAGATCGAAAGCCCGGTAACGCGCCGCCATGTTCGTCGGCGCATCGAAGACCGCCGCACCGGCCAGCAACCGCGGAAAGCGTGCGAGCAGGAGAAGCGTCTCCTGTCCGCCCATGCTGCCGCCGAATGCGTACACGCGATGACGCTCGATCCGCAGCCAGGAGACGGCCTGTTCCGCGATCCGCGGCATCCGCGCAAGGTCGCGAATCTCCCCGGGGTCGCCCCACGAGAAGAGCATCAACCTACGGCCCTGGCCTTCAGGATTGATGACGGCGAAGCCGCCGCGCGCCGCCAGGTCTCCCCACCGCCGAATGTTCGCCCGCGCGCCGACACCCCGCCCGTGCGGGGAGATGACCAGAGGTATCGACGGATGCTTCTTCGGCCCGTACCAGGCGGGGAGGATCAGATACGCCCGCCGAGACAGACCGTCATGAGCGCGGTAGTGGATCGCCAGAACACGTACCGCCGGAGCGGGTGGACGGGCGAAGGCGCCACCGGGAAGCACTGCGGCGATCGCGGAGAGAACAGCGCCTACGATCACCACCCGTTTGGTCGTACTCATTGCACCAAAACCTAAGCGCGCGCCATGGCGTTGTCGTGGCCCGCAACAGACGCTTAACGAAACGACAAACGGAGGAAAACGTCGAGCGCTAGCCGGACACGAGCAAACGGGCCGGCGAGAAGAGCTCGAGCAGGTCGTCGCCGTCCCCGAGCAACGCGGACGCGACGAGCTCGCCGCACATGAAGCCCAGGACATTGCCGTGCCCCGAATAGCCCGCAGCAATCCAGGTGCCCTCGTGACCGGGGACCCGGCCGACGAGCGGCAGCAGGTCCTGGGTCAGTCCGAAGATCCCCGCCCAGCGATGAGTGATGTCGGGCATGTAGCCGAGCAACTCGACGAGGAACGCATCGAGCGCTTCCTGGATCGGCTCGGTCGTCGTTTCGTCGCCCGTCATCTCTGTGAGGATCGAGAAGTCGCGGAAGCCGCCAAGGACGATGCGTCCGTCTCCGAGCTGCTGCCAGTAGTCGAACCCGTGACGCGCGTAGTGCGGGCACTCGAAGAGGCGTTCGCCCAACGGCTCGGTCGTGATCACCTGGCCACGCGCAGGCCAGATTGCGTCGTCGAGCTCGGGCAAGAGGCCACGACCCGACCCGTCGGTCGCGATCACGACCTGCTCGGCGTCGAACTCGTCGAGCGACGCCATCCGGTCGCGCGCCCGGAATGCGACGCCTGCCAAGGCGGCTTGCTCGGCAAGACGACGAACGAACCGCCCCGGCTGCAACGAACCGTCCTGAGGATGAAAAATCGCCCCGCGGAACTCGGGACGTAGATGCGGCAGCTCGTCGCGCCACTCGGCGGCGAGTCCGTCCTCGCGCAGCGCTTCGTACTCCAGGCGGATCTCCTCTCGTTCCTCGTCGTCGGCCGCAAGGCGAAGGCTCCCGGTGCGCCAGAACGCATCTCCGGCGACTGCCTCGAGCCGGTCAAGAGCCGCCTCGGTGCGTCGCCAGAGCTGCTTCGCCGCTTCGGCACCGTACGTCTCACGTGCGACGTCGTAGCGCGCGGCCCCGCCGCGCAGAGCGAAGCCGCCGTTGCGGCCGCTCGCGCCCTCGGCGACGCCACGCGCATCGTGCACGCGCACCCGCAGGCCGCCGCGTGCAAGAGCGAGCGCACATGAGACACCTGTGATACCGGCGCCGATGACGGCGACGTCGACCTCCCCCTGTGAGCCCGCTGCGACCGGGCGCGTCGGCTCATCGAGCCAGAATGGCGTGTCCACACAGCGATGCTACGCGAGCAGACTGGAAGTCGGAATTGCGCTTACGCGAGTCGTCGGTAGATCCCGTCTCCTTCCGATGCCAGTCCGGCGACATCGAGCTCGGCGAGGGAGGCGATCACGTCCCCGACAGCTAGCCCTGTCTTCTGCACGAGCTCGTCCGCGGTCGCGGGCAGAAGGTCCAGGAGTGGATTACCTTCGACCACTCGGTTTGGTGGCGGTTGGATTCCGAGCGATTCGAGGACGTCAGCCGCCGCGGTGAGCGGCGTCGCGCCGAGCCGCAGGAGTGCGTTCGTCCCGGCGGACAATGCGGATGTGATCTCACCGGGTACTGCGAACACCTCTCTGCCCTCCTCGAGGGCGAAGTCGGCAGTGATCAGCGCGCCGCTCCGCTCGCGTGCCTCGACGACGACGGTCACAGCGCAGAGGCCGGCGATGATTCTGTTGCGCGCCGGGAAGCGCCACGGTGCAGGCTCCACCCCGGCCTCATACTCCGACACGACGAGCGATCGCTCGCCGATCGAGTGCGCGAGCATCGTGTGGGCGGCCGGGTAGTCGCGATCGATGCCGCAGCCGAGCACCGCGACGGTGTGGCCGTCGGTCTCCAATGCGCCGCGATGCGCCTCGCCGTCGATCCCGCGCGCGAGCCCGCTCACGACCACGACTCCGGCGCTAGCGAGCTCGCGTCCGAGCATGCGCGCGACCTGCGCCCCGTAAGGAGAGCACGCGCGTGCGCCCACGATCGCGACCGCAGGCTCCGCGAGCAACGTCACGTCACCGTTCCCCCTGAGATAGAGCCGGACCGGTGGATCGTGGATCGCGCGCAGCAGCGGCGGCAGCTCGCGTCTGCGCAAGACTCTCATGGTGTCGCGAGCTCGGAGGGAGCGCGATAGGCGAGCGCCTCGGCGACGTGCTCCGGTAGGACGGCGTCAGAGTCGGCCAGCGCGGCGATCGTGCGCGCGACTCCGGCGACCTTGGTGCGGCCGCGCCCGGAGAGCGGCAGCCGCTCGACGGCCCGCGTCAACAGTTCGTCGGCAGCGGAAGTCCGCTTGAACGCTGTCTCCTCGAGGCGCAGGCGCGCCGCGACGACGCGGGCACGCACGGGATCCGATCTCTCCCCGGGACCGCCCTGCAGCTCGAGCGCGCGGGCGCGTGGAATCGTGACGACGAGGTCGAAGCGATCGAGCAGCGCCCGCGAGAGCTTGTCCCGATAGCGCGCCAGCCTCTGTGCCGAGCAGCTGCATTGCGCGCCCGGATCCCCACGTGCTCCACACGGACACAGATTCATCGTTCCGACGAGCTGGAACCGAGCCGGAAAGCGGACGCTGCCAGCCGCGCGAGCGACGACGAGCTCGCCGTCCTCGAGCGGCTGGCGCAGCGCTTCGAGCGCGGGACGCTGGAACTCCGCCAGCTCGTCGAGCAGCAGCACGCCTCGATGCGCAAGGCTCGCCTCGCCCGGCCGCAACCTCGGCCCGCCGCCGACAATCGCCGCCGTCGAAGCGCTGTGATGCGGCGCGCGAAACGGCGCGTACCCGATCAACGGATGGTCGGGGTCGACGAGACCCGCGACCGAGTGGATCCGCGTCACCTCGAGCGCCTGCTCCTCCTCCAACGCCGGCAGGATCCCCGGCAGCCGACGGGCGAGCATCGTCTTGCCGGTGCCCGGTGGGCCTCCCAGCAACAGGTTGTGACGGCCGGCCGCCGCCAGCTCGAGTGCGCGCCGTCCGCGTTCCTGACCGCGGACATCCGCAAGATCGAGTGGACGCCGGCGCGGCTTGCCGTTGCCCACGACGTACTCTGGCGGCTCGACCTCTCCGCGCAGGTACGCGACCGCATCCGCAAGGTGGCGCATGCCGATGGGCTCGACGCCCGCCAAGGCAGCCTCGGCACACGCTTCGTACGGACAGATGATGCGCTCCAGCTCGTCCCGGCGCGCGCCCTCGGCGACGGCAAGCACCCCGCCGACACGACGCAGGCGCCCATCGAGTGCGAGCTCGCCGCACGAAGCGTGCTCAGCAAGGCGGTCGCGAGGAAGCTGGTGCGACGCCGCCAATAACGCCAGAGCGATCGGCAGGTCGAATCCGGAGCCTTCCTTCTTCAGTTCAGCCGGTGCCAGGTTGACCGTGACATGGCCGCCCGGAAAGTCCAGCTCTGAGGAGAGGATCCCGCTACGTACCCGTTGCCTCGCCTCCTGGCCGGCACGATCGGCGAGCCCGACGATGGTCAGCGAAGGCGTTCCACCCTGAAGATGCGCCTCCACCTCGACCCGCCGCGGCTCGAGGCCGACGAGGGCAAAGGTGACCGCGCGCGCGAGCACACATCGACGCTACGGCACGACGTGTAAGGCGTCTGCGCCGGGTCAGCGCCGGACGTGACTAACCTGACAGCCTCGGCGACGTATCTACTACGTGATGGTGATCGGTGCAACTTTCGTCGCGGCGATTTCGCTTCTGGCCGGGCTCGGCACGGATCAGTCACGGGTGCTGTGGCAGGGCCCCGCCCTCGCCGGTGACGCGGTCATCTGGGGGGAAGAGACAGGCGGAACGGGCTCACTTCAACGATGGACGCAGCGCCGCGGCGAGCGTGTCGTCTATCGCAGCGACACGCTTGCCCTTGGTCGACCGCTCGCGGCCTCGCGCACGCTCCTCGCCTTCGAACGCACATATCCCAGCTGCAAGCCGCAGCCGAACTTCGTCTGCCCACAGGCAGAGGACGCTCTCGTCGGTCCACCGCAAGGCCCCTTCCGGACGCTGGTTCGGCCGCGGAAATGCTCAATCCCGACGTCGGGCAACACGCTCGCGCTCGACGGGGGCGTGGCCGCATATCTCGAGGTCGACTGCGATCGCCAGCGGATGCGGGTCGTCGTGCGCGACATCGGACATTCAAGGACGGCGCTGATAGTCCGAGACGCCGCGCTCTCCAGCGGCTGCTGTCGCGACGTTGCGCTCGCAGGTCGGTTCGTCGCTTGGATCGACAGGCACGACGTCGTCGTCTATGACCGGCTCGCGCGCCGCCTCGCGTACCGTGCGCGCATCGGGCCCGAGGCAGGCATCGACGTCGATCTTGGCTTCGATCTTCAGCGAGACGGAAAGGTCGCCGTCTCGTACCGGCTCGTCGAATTCGCGAGAACGGGCCCGACGACGATCGCCTGGCTCTCGCCTTCAGCCCCTCGTCTTCACCTGCTTCGTCTCCGCGCTAGCGACACCACTATCCGCATAGCCGGCGACCACATCGCGGCCGAGCGCTTTCTCAGTCCGAGCAGCAGCGTCCTTGTCGTGGCGGACCTCGCCGGCCGGGCACGGACCGTTGCACACTTCGCTCCGCCGGTGAGCCTTCGCGGCCACTTCGACTTCGACGGTAGACACATCACGTGGGCTTCTGACCGTGTGACGTCCAGCCGCGTAGACTGCCCCCCACCTGGACAGGAACGGCCATGCGTCCGTCGCGAGACCGGTGTCACGTCGATCTGGATCCGCGCCGCAGCGGGAGGCGCACCGCGCCTTGTTGCACGACTGCGATTCGACGACACAATCGCGCGGTTCTAGAGACGAGCGACGAGGACGTCTTCGAAGTACTCGCCCGCACGTCGTCCGGTTCGGCGATTCACGTGACGACGCAGACGTTCTTCGAGCCGAAGGCCGGCGCGTTCCAGGATCTCCGGATAGAGCTCGCGGCGATCGTTCACCACGATCACGATCGGGGCGCCTCGCCGCAGCACGGACTTCGCGTTGAGCAACACCGTGACGATCCCCTCGGAGTAGGCGGCCAGAGCCGCGCGGGAGTTCCCCGCGGCGGCCGCGCCGACCTCGAGCTCGCGGCGATCGTCGAGACCGAGCAGCTCGTACGCGTAGCGATGCTGCTCGTGGTAATCGATCAGGCCCGGGTACGGAGGGGACGTGAGGACGCCGTCGTACCGGCCCGGCAGCTGCTCTTCGCGCATATCGCCGTGGACGACGGACGCGACTCGGCTGCGTGCGCGGACGCGCGAGAACTCCTTCAACCGAGCCAGCGTGTCGAGCGTGTATCGGCGCAGGAACTGCGACGCCGTCTCAACGGGCCGGCACTCCCGTCGATGCTTGTGACACCAGTAGGGCTCGAGCTGCGGCTCACGCGGGAATTCGAGATCGAAGTGGGTCGTGCGGCGCGCGGATCTGGCCGCGCGGGCGAGGACGACGCGGAGCACGTCTGCGTGCTCGTAATCGTCGATCAGCGCGCGAAAGCCGAGCAGCTCGCGTGCGGCCTGCGGCGCGAACCAGCGGCGAACATAGGCGGATGGACGCTCGGCTTCCGTCTCGCCCACGCGTGCCTGTACCGCTCGCAATTCCTGTTCCAGGACGAACGGGTTGTACGAACGGGTCTTGACGTCCATGAGCAGGCAGTTGAACGCTGCGACGTCGACGCCGGTAGCATCGAGCCCGCTCTCGAGCGCCTGCACGAGCGTCGTTCCAGAACCGGCGAACGGATCGAGCACGTGCTGGCCCGGCTGGAAATATCTGCCCAGGAGGATCTCAACGAGCTGCGGGATGAACTTGCCCAGGTACGGGTGGAGCCGGTGCACGTGCTTCGTCCGCTCCCGCTCGGGGAGGTCACGCTCGGACCAGGAGAGCGCGAGGTCGAGCTCGGCGTAGAGGGCGTCCTGGGTCGGGGCCACCCGCGCCAGTTCGACGCCTAGGTCAGAAAGCCTCGCCCACCCGCTCCAGTTGGCCGCTGCGGACGGCAATCACGTCGAAGGAGACGTTCAGCCCACTCGTTTCCGGATGGCGTACGAGCCAGGCGCCGGCCGCCAGTCGGAGGCGGCGCTGCTTCTCGTCATCGACCATCTCGAGCGGGTCGCCGAACCGCTCGCCCAGCTTTTCCTTCACCTCGCAGAAGATCAGCCGCCGGCCCCGGCGAACGATGATGTCGAGCTCGTAGCCGGCGACCCAGGTGTTCGTTTCCAGGATTCTGTACCCGCGGAGGCGGTACCACCACACGGCGCGCTGCTCGGCGCGCTTGCCGGGACGCAAAGACACGACGCGAGCCTACGTTGCGCGACTGCGCATGTCTGTCACGGATCTCGAACGGCATTCACCACGTGCAGATTGTTCTGATCGACCACCGCCAACGTGCGGCCACGAGGCCCTCGCACGACCAGGCGACCGTCACCGGCCCGGCGGATCCGGAGCTCGAAGAGGCGTTTCGGTTGGCTCTTCCACGGGAGGTCGATGCAGACGGCGCCGGCGTGCATGGTGTCGAGCGCGTGGATGAACGTCTTGTCCGAGCCGCCGTACAGCGTGTAAGCCCAGCTTCCGTCCTTCGACCTCACGCGCGAGATCGGCACGCCCTGCATCGCCGTTTCCGACTCGCGCTTGTCGGTGACCGCCTGCGCGAGCAGCCGGTCCGCACGCAGGTCGTATGCGCGCACGCGATAGCGGTTGAAGTCCTCCGCTGAGACGTACTCGATGAAATAGAGGTAGCGCCCATCCGGCGAGAGCGTGTCGAAGACTTGGTGCCCCGGCAGCCGCAGCTTCCGCACCATCTTCATCCCTTTCACGTCGACCAGGACAAAGGTGCTGTGCTTCCGGAGCGTTGGCCCCGTAGTCGCCTCGCCGAGCAGCAGTGTGCGGCCGTCTCCCATCAAGCCGTCGGCAGTGCCGTCGAACGCAACGACGGGTATTCCCCACGTGCCTTTGAGCGCCATGAACTTCAGCACGCGCCCGTCCTGACGGCGAATGACTTCTAGAGCCGTCGAGCCGGCAGCGGGCACGGCCACGTAGCGGACCGCCCCGTTGGCGAGCCCGTCCCAACCCTGCTGAACACCCGCACCGGGCCCCGACCCACCGGCGTTCGCCGCCGCCGTCGCGGCACAGCCGATGCAGATTGCTGCCGTCGCAAGCAAGCGTCTAGGCATCTTCGGCCTCCCGTCGTCGCTCAATGACGGTGATACGCCTGGGGCCGCTGTTTGGGTCCGTCAGTCCTGCTTCGTCAGGAGCGCGTGGATCTCACGCGTCAACCCGGCGACCTGCTCGGTCAGGTCCTTGTCCTGCCTGGTCAGATCCGTGTTCGCCTGAAGCAGCGCCGCGAGTTTGTCCGTTTCCTGCTTCAGTAGAGCAACGCGTCGTTCACCGTGCTGCTGCGCCTTCTCGCGGTGCAGCTCGAGCCTTTCGCCCAGCGCCTTGTCGCGCGAAGCCTGCCTCGTCTGCGCCAGCAGGATCAACGGCGCGGCATACGCGGCCTGGGTCGAGAAGGCAAGGTTCAGGAGAATGAACGGGTAGGGATCCCAGCGCGCCATGAGCGCGACCGAGTTGAGCGCGATCCAGGCGATGACGATGAGCGTCTGCCCGATGATGTATTGCGGCGTTCCGAAGAAGCGCGCAGCGCGTTCTGCCGCACGGCCGAAAGGATCCTCACCGAAGGCACTGTGCTCGGACACGACAAACGAGGGTAGGTCGTCAGGCGGACAGTGCCGCCAGCTCTTCCTCTTTCAGATAGCACATCGCCTGGAAGGAGCGGCGGTGGATGCGCGATGGTCCACGCTCACGCACGATCTTGGAATGGCCCGGCGTGATGTACCCGACATGCGAGGAGAAGCCGTAATGCGGGAAGAGCGCGTCCATCCGCCGCATAAGACGGTCACGCGTCACCTTGGCGACGATCGAGGCCGCGGCGATCGCGGCGCTCTTCTCGTCACCGTCGACGATCGCGCTGTGGGGAGGCGCCGTCGGGCCAAGGCGGAAGCCGTCGACGAGACATGCTTCGGCCGGCGGCGACAGCGCGTGCAGGATCTCGCGCATCGCCGCGAGGTTCGATTTGTGCAGGCCGTTGCGATCGATCGCGCCGTGCGGAATCACCCGCACGACCACCTGCTCCGCGCAGCCCAGCACCGCGTGGAACAGCTCTTCGCGACGCTCCGGCGAGCATTGCTTCGAGTCGTTGAGATACCCGAGCGGTCGCACCTTGTGGTCGCGCAGGCAGCCGTAGTCGAGCAGCACGCCGGCCACCACCAGCGGCCCCGCCAGGCAGCCGCGACCAGCCTCGTCGGTTCCCGCGACCAGCCGGGCGCCGAGCCGCCGGTCGAACTTCAGGAGCTTCTGGCCGGTGCGAGGCGCCACGGCGCCGAGGATAGCCGTCCACTCGGCGGGCTCTGCCGGGGTCTCGGCGGAAACGTCGCTGAGGCACCGCTTGCGGTGCCTCCATGGAGGAGGGACGGGCTTTGCCCGTGCCTCCGCTTTACCCCCAGTCTCGGGCCGCTCACGGCCTACGCTTCAGGCTCGCTCTGGGTCTCAGCGACTTCCGCCGCAGGCGCGCCCTTGGACGCGCGGACGACGTCCTGGCGCAACTCGCGGATGCGGGCCTTCTTGCCGACCTTCCCGCGGAGGTAGTACAGCTTCGCGCGGTTGACGTCGCCGACAGCGGCGACCTCGATCTTCTCGATCTTCGGCGTGTGAAGTGGGAATGTTCGCTCGACGCCGACGCCGAAAGACTGCTTGCGGACGGTGAACGTCTCGCGTGCGCCGGCGCCCTGGCGCTTGATCACGATGCCCTCGAAGACCTGGATGCGCTGCCGCTGGCCCTCGATCACCTTGAAATGGACGCGGACCGTGTCCCCCGCCTTGAACTTCGGGATGTCACCGCGCAACTGGGCGCGCTCGAGTGCTTCGATCACCTTGCTCATAGGGCGGTTTCTTTCAGGTTCGCTTGCATCGACCGGTCATTTCAGACGGACACCGGGCAGAGCCCGTGCGTCCTGATGGCGGCGCCGCAAGCGGCACCTCGGGGACGGCCTCGAAGGCCGGGGCGGAATCCTAGCGAAAGAACGGCTTAGTGGCTCAGAGCCACTAAGTGCCTAGTGGAAGGAGATCCGGCTCGGTGGCCAGTACGTGGCGAAGACCTTGCCGATCAGGTTCTTGCGTGGCACCAGCCCCCAGCGGCGGGAGTCGCAAGAGGAGCTCCGGTTGTCGCCCATCATCAAGTAGTAGTCCTTCGGGATCCGGGTGTAGGTGCTCCTGGGCGGGATGTCCCGCAGGCTGAGGGTCTGGGTGTCGCGCCGGTCGGCCTTGACGTACGGCTCGTTCAGCTTCTTCCCGTCGATGTAGACGTAGCCTGCTCGCTCCTCCCAGACGTCGCCGGGCAACCCGATCAGGCGCTTGACGAACGTTCCTTCGGAGCCGCACTCCTGCTTCGCCAGGCTCGGCGTCGTGAAGACGACGATCTCTCCCCGCTTCGGGTTGCGGAAGTGGTAGATGAAGCGGTTCGCCAGCACCCGGTCCGAAGTGGCCGCCTCGCAGCCCTGGGCCGCCCGCGCGCAGTGCAACGTCGGCTCCATCGACGACGACGGGATGCGATACGGATTCACGATCCAGGCCTTGATCGCGAGGACGATCGCGATGGCGCCCGCGATCGTCACGACCCAGTCGATCCCGACCCGCCAGCCGTGGGGGAGATTCGGGAAGAACCGGTCGATCGGGTTGTGCGACTTCTTCTGCGGAGCTGCCTTCGGCGGGCCGAATCCGTCCCGCTCGGCGTCGTATCTCGCGCGCTCTTCCGGATCGCGCAGGACGTCGTACGCGTCTCTCAGCTCACGCCAGGCGCCGTCCTGGTAGCCGAGCTCGAGTGCGCCACGACGGTAGGCCGACTCGATCTCCTGCGGCGACGCGTCGGTTCGCACGCCGAGCAGCGCGTAGTGATCGCTCACGTGACGGTCCGCCGCCGGCTCTGTTCCCGTCGCCATTCCTCGATCTTTCCGTGGTCGCCAGAAAGCAGAACCTCCGGAACGTGCCAGCCGCGAAACTCGGAGGGACGCGTGTAGTGGGGATACTCCAGACCACCGTCGAGCTCGGATGAGAAGCTCTCGAACGCACCCGACTCCTCCTTGATCGCTCCGGGCAGCCTGCGCGCGATCGCGTCGACGAGGACCATCGCCGGAAGGTCGCCGTTCGAAAGCACGTACGGCCCGATCGAGATCGCGTCCGACGCGAGATGCTGCACGACGCGCTCGTCGAATCCCTCGAAGCGGGCGGACAGCAGAGTGAGCCGCTCCTCCTCCGCCAGTTCCTCCACGACGGCCTGAGTCAGCTGACGGCCCTGCGGCGTCAATGCGATGACACGCTGATCGGGCACGCCGTCGTAGACGGTGTCGAGCGCTGCCGCGACGACATCGACCCGAAGGACCATGCCTGCGCCGCCGCCGTAAGGCTCGTCGTCCACCTGCGCGGCGCGAAGCGGCGTGGTGTCGCGGTACGAGAAGAGCCGCAGATCGAGCTCGGTGCCGAGGACGGTGGCGACCGGGCGTTGCTCCGTCAGCCAGGCGAAGGCATGCGGAACCAGAGTGAAGACGTCGAGCTGCACGGGCGAGCGACCCAGGTTAGCTAGCGCTCTGTGAGAACCCGGGGGCAACCAAGATCCGCCCGGCGGAAAGATCGACCACACGCACACAGTCCTCCACCATCGGCAGGGCAATCCCGGAGTCGAGCTCGAGCACGTCGTTCGCCACGCCCGGTACCACGTCCGTCACCGTCCCGAGCTCGTCTCCGCCGTCCTCCTGGACGCGCAGGCCGACCAGCTGGAACACGTAGTACTCGTCCTCGCCTGCCGGTGCGAGCGCTTCCCGTGGAACCTCGAGCTGCGCTCCTCGGGGCACGCGCCGGTCGAGGCGGATCACCGGACGTCCGCGCGCATGTCTGCGCGCGACGACCTTGGCGGGCTCGCCCTCGACGATCAGCTCGGCCCCCACCTCGAAGCGTTCCGGCGCGTCGCTCGCGTTCTCGACGACGAACGAGCCGTCGAGACCGTGCGACTTGCCGACACGTCCGACGACGACGGTCTCAGGCCTGTCCACGGGACAGCCGCTCGTCTAGTCGACGATCTCGAGCTGCACGCGGCGATGCTCGCGCACGCTGCCCGCACGGACGATCGTGCGCAACGCGCGCGCAATGCGTCCCTGCCGGCCGATCACCTTGCCGAGATCGTCTTGCGCGACATGCAGACGAAGCAGGACCGCATCTGCCTCGTCGACTCGCTCGACGCGCACGGCGTCCGGCTCGTCGACAAGCTGCCGCGCCAGGTACTCGAGCAGTTCGGCCACCGTTACCGAGTCAGGTTCCTGATCTTGAGCAGCTTGCTCACTGCCTCCGACGGCAAGGCACCCTTGCCGAGCCAGTCCTTCACCCGCTCCTCGTCGAACTCGATCAAGGACGGATCGTGCTGCGGGTTGTAGCGCCCGACGATCTCGATGAACTTGCCGTCACGCGGCGAGCGCGAGTCGGCAACGACGACGCGATACACCGGATTCTTCTTCGATCCGACTCGCGTCAACCTCATGCGTACGGCCAAACGATCTACCTCCTTGATTTCTGTCGCTTCTTGCGTTTGTTGGATTTTGTCGCCTTTCGCTGCCCGGGCTGCGGAGCAGACGCCGGCGCCTGTCCCGTCAGGGCGCCGAGATCCGGCATCTTGCCCTTGCTCATGCCCTTCATGAGCTTCTCCATCTGCTTGCGCGCGTCCAGCAGACGGTTCACTTCCTCCACCGTCGTTCCCGATCCGTTCGCGATGCGCAGGCGCCGCGAGCCGTCGATCACTTTCGGCAGCCCTCGCTCCTGCGGGGTCATCGACAGGATGATCGCCTCGACGCGACCCATTTGCTTCTCGTCGACCTCGTCCATCCCCTCGAGCTGCTTCCCGAGGCCCGGAATCATCTTCAGCACGCCCTGGATCGGTCCCATGCGGCGCAGCATCTTGTAGCTCTTCAGGAAATCGTCGAAGGTGAACTGGCCCTTCATCATGCGGGCCTCGAGGTCCTTCTGCTCGTCCTCCTCGACCGCTTCCTCGGCGCGCTCGATGAGCGTGAGAACGTCGCCCATGCCGAGGATGCGCGACGCCATCCGGTCGGGATGGAAGTACTCGAGCTGGTCGAGCTTCTCGCCGACGGAGACCAGCTTGATCGGTCGGCCGGTGACGGCCTTCACGGAGAGCGCCGCGCCACCGCGCGCATCGCCGTCGAGCTTCGTCATCACGACGCCGTCGAACGCGATCCGCTCCTGGAACGCGAGGGCGACGTTCACGGCCTCCTGCCCCGTCATCGCGTCGACGACGAGCAGCACGTTGGCGGGCCTCGCCTCGTCGCGGACGCGCTCGAGCTCCTGCATCAGGTCCTCGTCCACGTGCAGGCGTCCCGCCGTGTCGAGGATGATCGTGTCGACACCGTCGTCGGAGAGCTGCCGGAGGCCGTCGTGCACGACGGCGACCGGATCCGTGCCTTCGCCGCGATAGACCGGAACCTGGATTTGCTTACCGAGCTGCTCGAGCTGGTCGATCGCCGCGGGTCGCTGCAAGTCGGCGGCGACGAGCCCCGGGCTGCGGCCTTCCTTTCGCAGCATGAGCGCGAGCTTGGCCGCAGCCGTCGTCTTGCCCGATCCCTGCAGACCGGCGAGCAGGATCACGGTCGGCGGCCGGCCTGTGAATGCGAGTTGTGAGCTGCCGGAGCCCATGAGGGCAGTCAGCTCGTCGTGGACGACCTTTACGACCTGCTGACCCGGCTGCAGGCTCTTCAGGACGTCCTGGCCGAGCGCGCGCTCCCGAACCTGCGCGACGAATTGCTTGACGACCTCGAAGTTGACGTCGGCCTCGAGGAGCGCGAGACGGATCTCGCGCATCGCACGCGAGATCGCCTCGTCGTCGAGCTTTCCGCGCCCGCGTAGGTCGCCGAGAGCGCCCTGGAGCCTGTCTGAAAGGGTGTCGAACACGGCCGGGAAGTGTACTTGCGGGTGTTTCTAGGCCAGACTCGGGCCGCGCCCGACCACTCCGAGCGCAAGTTCGCCGCGTTCTGAGCGCTGGCTCTCGGGAGGCAGCGCTTTCAGCGTCGTGTCCTGGGCCGTGATGTCGGTGATCTTTCGCGTCTACGTGACGTCGATCGCGTCCTTCAAGACGGCCTGGGGAACGTTCGTGACGATCCTCGTGCTCACGACGTAGATCAACATTCTCCGCGATCGTCTTTCCTCGTCGGTGCCCAGGCCGACGAACTCGTCCGCAAGGAGGCTACCCCCGGCGAAAAGGGCCTGTTCGAGCGGATGCTCGCCGCGTTCGGCTAGGCACTCCAAGAACCGAGTCCTACACTCAGGACATGGCCGTAAGCCGAAGAACGGTCACCGTCCTCTTCGCAGACGTGGCCGATTCGACGCCGCTCGGAGAGCGGCTCGACCCGGAGACGCTCCGACAGGTCATGTCGCGGTGGTTCGACCGCATGTCCGAGGTGCTCGAGCGCCACGGCGGCACGGTGGAGAAGTTCATCGGCGACGCCGTGATGGCGGTCTTCGGCATCCCGGATCTGCACGAGGACGACGGCCTGCGCGCCGTCCGAGCCGCGACCGAGCTGCGAACGGCGCTCGCTCGGCTCAACGAGGAGCTCGAGCGCGAGCTCGGTGTGCACATCGGCATTCGCGTGGGGGTCAACACGGGCGAGGTCGTCGCAGGTGACGGCACCGGTGGCCAGATGCTCGTGACCGGCGATCCGGTCAACGTGGCAAAGCGACTCGAGGAAGCAGCCAGGACCGGCGAGATCCTGATCGGCGACGAGACTCGCCGCATCGTCGAGAACGCCGCCTTGCTCGAGCCGCGAGACGAGCTGACCGTCAAGGGCAAGGCCGGGCCTGTCGTCGCGTGGAACGTGCTGGGCGTGATCGAGGGCGCACCCGCCTATGCGCGGCGCCTCGACGCGCGCCTCGTCGGCCGCACCGAGGAGCTGCGCACGCTGCGTGACACGTTTGCGATCGCGGTCGCCGAGCGCACGTGCCGGATCGTCACCGTCATCGGTCCTGCCGGAATCGGCAAGTCGCGACTCGCGTCCGAGCTCAGCCACGACGTCCGCGACGAAGCTCAGACCGTCACGGGCCGATGTCTCCCGTACGGCGACGGCATCACGTTCTGGCCGCTCGTGCAGATCGTCGGGGCGCTCGGCAGCGACGAGGGCATTCGTGAACTGCTCGCCGGAACCGAGGACGGAGAGCTGGTCGCGGAACGAGTGCTGAGCGCAATCGGTCCGACCCGCTCGTCAGCGGCAGGCGGTGAGATGTTCTGGGCCGTGCGGCGGCTCCTCGAAGAGGTGGCTCGCGAACGGCCGCTGGTCGTGGTGGTCGAGGACATCCACTGGGCCGCGCCGACGTTTCTCGATCTGCTCGAGTACCTCACGGGCTGGACGCACGACGCACCCATGCTCCTGCTCTGTCTTTCGCGTCCCGATCTGCTCGAAGAACGTCAGGGCTGGCTGACCGCGCCCAATGCCACCGGCATCTCCCTCGCCCCGCTCACCGATGCCGAGTCAGACGCCCTGCTCGACGAGCTCGGCCAGGAGTGGCCGCTCGACGAAACAGCGCGACGCCAGATCAAGGAGGCAGCCGAGGGCAATCCGCTCTACGTCGAGCAGATGGCGGCGATGTTGGCCGAAGGCGGGCCTGCCGACGCGATCCCGCCGTCGATTCACGCTCTGCTTGCCGCGCGGCTCGACAGGCTCCCACCGGAAGACCGCGCCATCCTGGAGCGCGCCGCAGTCGCGGGCAAGGAGTTCGTCCGGAGCGCGGTCCTTCACCTCTCCGACGACGCGCAGCGCGAGGAAGTCGATGCGGGCCTACTCACCCTGGCGCGGAAGGATCTGCTCGCGGCCAAGCCCGGGCGGGAGGACGCGTACCGGTTCCGTCACGCCCTGATTCGCGACGCGGCGTACGCTGGGATTGCGAAGGAGTTGCGGGCACAGCTGCACGAGCGCTTCGGCGATTGGGCGCTCGGCACGAATGCGGGGCGCGCGGGCGAGCTCGACGAGATCGTCGGCTACCACTTCGAGCAGGCCTTCCGTTACCGGGAGCAGCTCGGGCCGCTCGACGATGCGTCACGACGGCTCGCCGACAGAGCCGGCGATCTTCTTGGAGGAGCCGGCCGCCGCGCCTTCGCGCGAGACGACATGCCTGCCGCGCTCACACTCCTCGACCGGGCTGTCGCATTGATCACCGAGCAGGATCCCGCGCGGCTCGAGCTGGTGCGCGAGCTGAGCATGGCGCTTTGGTGGGCGGGTGAGGTGGCGAGAGCCGAGCTCCTGCTCAACGGGCTGATCGAAGCGGCTGCCGCAGCCGGCGATCGGCAGCAGGAGTGGTCCGGTCTGATCGAGCGCGCAGCGCGCAAGAACGTGTCCGGTGGAGATACCGGCGCGGACGAGCTGCTGGAAGTCTCCCGTGAGGCGATCGACGTCTTCGAGGAGCTCGGCGACGACGCTGGGCTGGCGCGCGCGTGGCGCCGGATCGCGTTTGCCCATCAGATGCGCTCGCAATTCGGGCCCGCGGAGTCAGCCAGCGAGCAGGCGCTCATTCACGCGCGCAAGGCCAAAGACAGCCATGAGGAAGCGCGCATCGTCGATGGACTTTGCACGAGCCTGCTCTGGGGCCCGGCGTCGGTACCGGAGGCAATCGAACGCTGCGAAGTCATGCTTGCCTGGTCACGGGGTAGCCGAGTGATGGAGGCGAACATCGGCATCTCGCTGGCCGGCCTGAAGGGCATGCGCGGCGACTTCGTGGAGGCGCGGGCGCTCGCGGCGGCCGCCCGGCAGACGTACCGCGAGCTCGGGCTACGGCTCGCGGTCGCGGGCCTGACCCAGGTCTCCGGCCCGCTCGAGACCCTCGCCGGCGACCTCGAAGCCGCGGAGCAGGAGCTACGAGAAGGGCTCGAGATCATGGAGCCGGTTGGTTCGGTCGGTTACCAGGCCGCCCTGCTCGCCGACGTGCTCCTGCGCCGAGGCGCGACGGACGAGGCCGAGAGGTTCGCGTCGATCGCACAGGCCGAGGCAGCGGACGACAACATCGCTGCGCAGGTCATCTGGCGAGGTGTCAAGGCGCGCCTCGACGCGAACCCCGGCTTGGCGGAGGAGGCGGTCGAGATCGCGGGCCTCACGGATGACCTGAACCTGCGCGCCGATGCGATCGTGAATCTTGCAGAGTCATTGCGCCTGGCCGATGCGCAGGATCACGCCGTTGATGCATTGCAACGAGCCGTGCAGCTGTACGAGCAAAAGGGAAACGTCGTCGGAGCGCTCAGAGCATCGAAGCTCGCCTCGACGCCGGTGCGCTAGGCGCAGCGCCCCGGACCGGGTTATCGTCCCGTTGTTTCCGAGACAGGAGGAACGATGCCCAACGTCAGCGGCAGGGTAGATGTGAAGAAGGTCACGGCCTCGCATGCTCAGGGCTGGGACCAGGCACTGGATCGTGCGCTCGCGAGTGCGAGCCGCCTTGGACAGAGAGGCACGTTTGACGTCAACGTCGAGTTCAGCGCGACCATCCGGGTCACGAATCCCGGGCAGATCCAGCGTTACATCGTCACGCTTTCTCCAAAGGGCTAAGTGTCAACGCATCCGACGACAAGGAGCTGAAATGGCCAACGTTGCCAAAGTAGTGACGATCATCGGTTCGTCACCCGAAAGCTTCGCAAAAGCCGCAGACGTAGCGGTTCAGGAAGCGGCGAAGACACTGCGTGGGATCACCGGCGCGCAGGTCGTCTCGATGAGCGCAGAAGTCGAGGGCGACCGAATCAGCATGTATCGGACGACCGTGAACGTCGCTTTCGGGATCGAGCGCAGCTAGCCCGAGACCAGCGCCTGGGCGAAATCGCGCGCATCGAACGGCCGCAGGTCTTCGAGCTTCTCGCCGACGCCGATCAGCTTGACCGGCAAACCGAGCTCGTGCGCGATTGCGACCGCGATGCCTCCTTTCGCGCTGCCGTCGAGCTTCGTCAGCGCGACGCCCGTGACCCCGACCGCCTCTCCGAAGAGGCGCGCCTGCTGCACCCCGTTCTGTCCGGTCGTCGCATCGACGACGAGCAGAGTCTCGTGCGGCGCTCCTTCGAGCTTGCCTTCGATCACGCGACGCACCTTGGCGAGCTCCTGCATCAGGTTCGACTGCGTGTGCAGCCGACCGGCCGTATCGACGATGACGATGTCTCGGCCGTTGCGCGTCGCCGTCTCGATCGCGTCGTAGGCGACCGACGCCGGATCCACTCCGCGTTCAGCCCCGACGAAGTCCGCGTTGGCGCGGTCGGCCCAGATCTCCAGTTGCTCCTCGGCCGCCGCACGGAACGTGTCGGCCGCGCCGACCACTACGGAGTGGCCGTGTTGGCGCAGGCGTTCCGCCAGCTTTCCGATCGTCGTCGTCTTGCCCGTGCCGTTGACCCCGACGACGAGCAGGACGCTCGGGTTTGCGCGCACGTTGAGGGTCGGGGGGTCGCCGAGCAGCTTCGCGATCTCCTCGCCCAGAGCTGCGTTGAGATCGGTCAGGTCCTGGCGTGCTTCGAGCCGCTGCACGAGCTCAGCCGTCGCGGTGACCCCGACGTCCGCGCGGATCAATGCTTCTTCGAGCCGCTCCCACGCTTCGGCGTCGCCGGGATCGAATGTCGCCGAGGCCAACTCGGCGGTGAGCGCCTGACGGCTCTTCGAGAGCGACTCACGCAGCCGCGAGAAGAGCCCAGCGCGCTCGGCCTCGGGCTCGGGCCGCGCGTTCTCTTCGCCGAGAAGCTGCGCCCAGCTACGAGGCAATCGCGGCGGCCTGCTCGCGTGGCAGGCGCCGGGAAACGATCTGCGAGACCCCGTCGGCGCCCATCGTCACGCCGTAGAGGATATCCGCGGCCTCCATCGTCCTCTTCTGATGCGTGATGACGATGAACTGCGCGCGATCCGAGTAGCGGCGCAGCAACTCGACGAAGCGGCCGATGTTCGTGTCGTCGAGTGCGGCCTCGACCTCGTCGAGCAAGTAGAACGGGCACGGCCTTGCGAGGAAGAGCGCGAACAGGAACGAGATCGCGCCGAGGGCCTTCTCGCCTCCCGAGAGCAGCGACAGGCGCGTCACCTTCTTGCCGGCCGGCCGCAGCTCGACCTCGATGCCCGGCTGCTCGTCTTCGTCCTCGGCCTCGGTGAGGCGAAGTCGACCTTCGCCGCCGGGGAAGAGCGTCGCCGCGACCTCGGTGAAGTTCTCTTGCACGGACGCGAACGTCTCGGCGAACCGCTGCTCGACCGTGCGCGTGAGATCGTCGCGCAGCTTCTCGAGCTCCTTCAGGCTCTCCTCCAGGTCGGCGCGCTGCGTGGAGAGCTCGACCAGACGCTCTTTCTCCTCGTCGTACTCCTGCTTCGCGAGGGGGTTGACCTGACCCAGCGACTCGCGTCGGCGCTCGAGGCGCTCGATGCGCTCGGCGAGCTCGTCGCGGTCGTCTCCTTCTGCAGGATCGGCGTCGGCAGCCTCGAGTCGGCGGCGCGCTTCGTCGGCCTCGGCTTCGATTCGGGCGCGCTCGACATCGACCGCGCTCAGGCGCTCGCCTGCCTCGGCTGCGGCCCGGCGTGCATCGACCTCTTCGGCGCCGAGTCGGCGCAGCTCTTCCGCGAGCGCTCCCGTGCGCGATGCGCCCGCATCGGCGCGCGCACGCAGCGGCGCCTCGAAGCGATCGTCCCCGATTCCCTCCAGCGTGTCGATGAGTCGCGCGGCGAGCCGCGCCAGCGTCACCGTCAACGGATCGCGCGTCGCCGAATACGCGTCCTCGGGAATCGGAGCGTCGACCCGAGCTTCCAGCCTGTCCACCTCGGCGGCGAGAGCGCGGCGGCGTGCCTCGAGCTCGAGCCAGACAGCTTCGGCCGTCTCGCCTGCGAACCAGATCTCGCCACGCTCGGGGTCGTAGCCGAAGCCCTCCGGAGTCACGGCCTTAACCCTCGAGTGGAGCAGCTCCTCTTTCGACACGACCGGCAGCTCGCGGACGAGCTCGCGCGGGTCGCGCGTCAGGACGACGACGCTGCCGAGGCCTGCGGCCCTCGCGCGCTCCGCCAGCGCCAGCGCGGCACGTGCGTCTGCGGCCATGAGCGCAGGTGCGCGGTGGCCGAGCGCCGCTGCGACCGCGCGCTCGCGGCCCGGCTCGGCGTCGAGAAGCGACAGCGCAAGCCGCTCCCCCTCCTCTGCGAGCGCACGCGCCGCCGGCGGCAATCCTTCGCGCTCGGCAAGGGCCCGCTCGAGTGTCTGCAGACGGTCGCGGGCAACTCTTGCCTGTTCCCTGAGCGCCTCGCGTTCTGCGCGCACGCGTGCGTCAAGGACCCGTCGCGGTCGCGAGAGCTCCGCGCGCAGCCGTTCGAGCAGCGCCTCGGCGCTTTCGCGGCGGAGCTCAAGTCGCTCGCGTGCACTGCGCAGGCGGTAGAGCGTGGCGGTCGCCTCCTCGCGCCGGCCGGCCGCGTCCGCAAGTTCCTCTTCCGCGCGGCGCCGTTCCTCGAGGAGCGCGTCGAGCCGCTCGTCGGCGTGCTTGCGGGCGAGCACGGCCGCGGTGCGTCGACCCTCGCCGTCTTCGAGTCGCTCGCGCAGGTCCGCCAGATCGAGCTCCGCGACTCGCGCCCGCAGCGACGCGAGATCGCCGAGCAGCTTCTGGGCGCGCTCGGCGGCGGTCGCCTGAAGCGCCAGCGGGCGCAACCGCTTCTTCACCTCGGCCTCGACGTCGCGCGCGCGCTCGACCTGAATCGCGACGCGCGCGAGCTTGAGCTCGGCGCGATGCTTGCGCCGCTTGAATCGCCCGAGCCCTGCTGCTTCCTCGAGGAGCTCGCGCCGCTCTTCCGGCTTCGAGCCGAGGATCTCCTCCACCCGGCCCTGCCCGATGATCGAGTGCATCCCACCGCCGAGCCCGAGGTCGGCGAGCAGCTCGACGAGATCGATGCGGCGCACGGCCGTGCGGTTCAGCAGGTACTGCCCCTCGCCGCCGCGGTGGAGCCTGCGGGCGACGGAGAGCTCAGAGTACGGCAGGGGCCCTTCGCCGTCCGGGTTGTCGAAGAGGAGCTCGACCTCGCAGAAGTCCTCGGCAGAGCGGCCGTTGCCCCCGGCGAAGAGAACGTCGTCCGGCTTCTCGGCCCGGAGCTCGGAAGGGGCCATCGACCCGGCCGCCCAGACGATTGCGTCCGAGACGTTGGACTTCCCGGAGCCGTTGGGGCCGACGACCACGGCGACGCCCGGCTCGAGGCGAATCTCGACCGGTTCAGGGAACGACTTGAAGCCGCGCAGCTTGATGGCGCGTAGGTTCACGCAAGAGGAAAACTAGCGGGGAGCGCGGACGCCGCCTCTGCCGCCCGAAAGCTGGCGCTTTCGGGCGGGGTGGGGCTACGCCGCGTCGCGGGGAACGTGCGCGGGCGAAGCCCACGCACTCCTCTACGGGGCTTCAGGTCGGCCCTTGGGCTGGTCGCGGGCGGTGGCGCCTGCGGCGTCCCCGCCCGCATGAGTCCAGCCTGCGGTTAGACCGGCTGCGCCAGCTCTAACCTCCGGCCCTCGGTGCTGCTGGTGAACGCGCGTCCAATACCAAACCCGAAGGCCGGAGGCTAAGACCAGGCGAAGCCGGGCTTAGCCGGAGGTGAACTGATGTGGGCGCGGACGCGGAGCGCCCGTGCCCACACGGAAGGGAACAACCGCCAAGCGCGCACACCGTGAGAGTGCGCGGGCTCCGCCCGCGCACGTTCAGCGCGAAGCGCCGTCCCCAATCCCGAGCGAAAGCGCAGCTTTCGTTCGGGTTACGCTGCGGAGACTTCGACGCCGAGCTTCGCCAGGGCCTCTTTGGCAGCCTCCTGCTCGGCCGCTTTCTTCGACTCGCCGCTGCCGACGCCGAACTGCTCTCCCTCGATCACGGCGGCGGACGTGAAACGCCGGTCGTGGGGAGGCCCTTCGACCTCGAGCACCGAGTAGCTCACTGACTGGGCACGCCGTGCAAGTACTTCCTGGAGCTCGGTCTTGTAGTCGACGTGGCTCGTCAATGCGTAGTTGATCCGACCCGAGAACGCATGGACGATCGGCTGCTCGATCTTCTCGAAGCCGTGTTCGAGGAACAGTGCGGCGAGCGCGGCCTCGAGCAGGGCTGCGAGCACGTTCCGGTTCCGAGACAGACGCTCGAGCTCGTCCGGGGGGATGTCGGCGCCGCGTTCCGCCAGCTCCTTCCCCAGCTCGAGCTGGCGTGCGACGACTGCGCAGCTCGCCCGGGACACGACGTGCGAGCGGATCTTGGCGAGGCGGCCCTCCGAGAAGTCCGGATAGCGCTCGTAGAGCTCGCGTGCCATTGCGAGCTCGAGCACGCTGTCGCCGAGGAACTCGAGCCGCTCGTAGGAGTCGGCGCGCTCGTTCGCCCACGACGCGTGCGTGTAGAGCTGCTCGGCTCGAGCCGCCGGCAGCCCTTCGATCAGCTTTCGGAGCGGGGCAACGTCCCCCGTCGCTGTGCTACTGGTGCGACGAGACGTAATCGACGGCCTGGCCCACGGTCTGGATCTTCTGGGCGTCCTCGTCGGAGATTTTGATTCCGAACTGATCCTCGAGCTCCATGATCAGCTCCACGAGGTCGAGCGAGTCAGCATCGAGATCCTCCTGGAAGGAGGCCTCTTCGGTGATGTCGCCTTCCTCAACGCCTAGCTGCTCGGTCAGAACTTCCTTGACTCGCTCGAAGACTTCATCGCGCGACGCTGCCATGTCACCTCACGTTGGGGGTCGGGGTCGTAGAGGGGCGAGATGCTAACACGCTCTCGCCCAGATTCTGCGTCAGCCTGCCGACGACGTCGTTCTCGACCCCGCGGGCGGCGAGGCGGATGGCATTCGTGATGGCACGCCGGGAGGAGTTCCCGTGCGCGATCACGGCCAGCCCGCGGAGCCCGAGCAGGTATGCGCCGCCGTAGGCGTCCGGATCGAGCCGGTCGCGCAACCGGCGCGCCGCCGGCCTGATCAGGAGGCCGCCGAGCTTCCCGCGGGGCGTCGCGGTGATCTCTTCGCGGAGGCCGTCCAGCAGGCTTTTAATCGTGCCCTCGGTCACCTTGAGCGCGACGTTTCCCGTGAAGCCGTCCGTGACGACGACGTCGGCTGCCCCGCTGAGCAGGTCACGTCCCTCGGCGTTCCCGGCGAAGTTGAGATCTGTGGACGAGGCGAGCAGCTGATGCGCCTCGAGCGTGAGCTGGTTCCCCTTCTCGGCTTCCTCGCCGATCGAGAGCAGCCGGATCTCCGGATTCCGGACGCCGAGAATTTCCTCCGCGAAGACGGCGCCCATATACGCGAACTGGACGAGATCCTCGGGCCGTGCGTCGGCGTTCGCGCCCGAGTCGAGAAGGACGGAGGGGCCGCGCCGCGCCGGGATCGTCACGGCAATCGCCGGCCTGCGGACGCCTGGGACCCTGCGGATCTCCAGCAGGGAGGCGGCGAGCATCGCACCGGTGTTGCCTGCGGAGACGACGGCGTCCGCCTCGCCCTCGCCGACCGAACGGCAGGCCACGACGAGTGAGCTGTTCGGCTTGGCGCGCACCGCGTCCGTCGGCTTCTCGTCCATCGCGATCACGTCCGGTGCCTCGATCAGCTCGAGCCCCTGGGTCTCAACGTCCCGGGGACCGACGATGACGGGCTGGACGGTGTCGGAGGCCGCGTCGACGGCGCCCGCGACTATCTCTTCGGGCCCGCGGTCACCGCCCATGGCGTCCACCGCCACTCGGACCATGGGACTACGGAGCGGGGGTGCGGAGCGGCTCGACGTCGCGGCCGCGATAGGTGTGGCACGTCGGGCAGACCCGGTGCGGGCGCTTGGGCCGACCGCACTGCGGGCAGATGTTCAGGCGCGGCGACTCGATCTTGTGCTGCGCGCGGCGCTTGTCGCGGCGGGCCTTGGAGGTTTTTTTCTTGGGGACGGCCATTTGAACGCCGGAGTGTAGCTAGGCCCTGAGACTTTCGGCCACTGCCTTAGGGTCAGACCCTAGGACAGTGCCCGTTTCGGACGAGGCTAGAGTTGCTCGCGCAGGCTCTCGAGCGCCGACCAGCGGGAGTCCGGCCGCTCCTCGTCGTGCTCGTGCGGGTCCTCGTTCAGATTCTTCCCGCACATCGGGCAAAGGCCGGCGCAGTCCGCACGGCAGAGGATCTTGTCGGGGAGAGCGAGCGCGACGGCGTCGCGGGACCACGCCGTGAGGTCGAGGTTGTCGTCCGTGAGGTAGGGCGTGCGGAGCTCCTCCTCGCCCTCGGGATTGTTCGCCTGATACTCACGCGCCGAGATCGGCACCTCCAGCACCGCATCGTCCAGGCACCGGTAACACGGACCGTGGAGGCGCGCGGTGAAGCCGAGCTCCAGGACCGTGCCTGTGCTCGCCTTCGTGATCGCCAGCTCCGCGGGAACCTTGTCGGGCACGGGGAGATAGCGCTCGCCGCCGAGCTCAAACGGCTCCAGCTCGAGCTCGATCTCGTCCCGATATTCCTCGCCCGAACGGAGCTTGATCTGTCGCAGATTGAGGCTCCTCATGGAGCTCCAGGGTACCGCGCTAGGCAGCGGCTTTGAGCGGCGCGGGAACCTCGACGACGCTCTGCTTCCTCGGCGCGCGAGCGGTCACGATCAGCACGACCGCGACGATGATCGCTGCGCCCGCGGCCAAGGTGGACCAGCCGATCTTCTCGTTGAGGAAGACGGTTCCGAGCGCCACGGCGATGACCGGATTGACGAACGCATAGGTCGAGACGACCGAGACCCGGACGTTCTTCAACAGCCAGGCGTACGCGGAGAAGGCGATCAGCGAGCCGACCAGCACGAGATAGACGAAAGCGATCACCGGCTTCGTCGAGAACGTGTCCGTGTGGATCCCCCGCGCCTCTCCTTTCGCCAGCCCGGCGACGGCGAGGAAGGCGCTCGCAGCCAGCATCTGCATCGAGGCCGACAGCAGGGGGCTCGCTGGCAGGGCCGCCCCGCGCGCGTACAACGAGCCGCCCGCCCAGGCCGCGGTGGTGACGAGGAGAGCGAGCATCGGGAGGACGTCACCGCCACCCCCTGGGTGCACGAGCAGCGCGACCCCTCCGAAGCCGACGACCAGGCCTGCGATCGCGGGGCCCGACAGCCGCCGTCCGAAGAACGCGCGATCCATCACCGCGAACCAGAGGGGGATGATCGCCACGATCAGCGCAGCCAGGCCGGACTCGAGCCGCGTCTCCACCCACGCGACCCCGCCGTTTCCGACGAACAGCAACGCAGCGCCCACGATGGCCGCGGCCCGCCACTCACGGAACGTCGGACGCGCGCGACCGCGCGAGGCGAACGCGTAGAGCGCCGTCCCCGCGACCAGGAACCGCACGGAGGACATCAGCAACGGCGGCATCGTCCGGTCGGTGACCCGGATCGCGAGGTAGGTCGAGCCCCAGACGAGGTAGATGGTGGCCAACGCGGCGGCTACCGCAGCCGGGGAGCGGCGCGCGAATGCTGCGGTCACGAGGCCCTAGATCGAACGGCGGTCGTTGGAATTGCGTGAATCCGCGCCGAAGACCACGGCGAGCGGGCCGATCGCAACCAGAAAGACCAGGACGAGAATGCCAGTCATATCTCCATGATCGGCGCCGGAGTGCCATTAGGACAAATCCAGTTATAATGGACTTCGATTATGGGAACTGATAGCTGGCTGGGTGTTGAGCTGCGGCACTTCCTCGCTCTGGAAGCGGTCGCGCGGGAGGGGTCCTTCGGCAAGGCGGCGACGGCTCTCGGCTACACCCAGTCGGCGGTGAGCCAGCAGATCGCCACCCTCGAACGAATCGTCGGGCACCGGCTGATCGAGCGGCCGGGCGGTCCCAAGCCGGTGTCCCTGACCGAGGCAGGCCGGCTGCTCCTCAAACATTCGGATGCCATCGCGGCGCGGGTGGCCGCCGCCCAGGCCGACCTCACAGCCCTCGCCGAAGGCCAGGCGGGAACGCTTCGGGTTGGCGTCTTCCAGAGCGTCGGGCAGCGGATCCTCCCTGAAGTAATGCGCCGTTTCCTCGCCGCCTGGCCTCAGGTAAACGTCGCGCTGACCGAATCCGCCGACGACACCGAACTGCTCGGCCTCGTCGAGCGCGGCGAGCTCGACCTCACGTTCGCCGACCTCCCGCTCACAGACGGTCCCTTCGAATCGGTCGAGCTGTTGCGCGACCCATATGTGCTCGTCGTGCCGGCCGGCTCGCCGCTCGCCGACCGCGATGCCGCGCCGACGTGGCGCGACCTGGCCGAGCTCGATCTGATTGGGCACAAGTACTGCAGGTCGCTGGTGCAACTCGAGAACGACGCGCGGCGGCCTCTGCACTTTGTATTCCGTTCCGATCACAACCAGACGGTGCAGGCGCTCGTCGGGTCCGGGGTCGGCAGCGCGCTCGTCCCGCGCCTGACGATGGATCCGGAGGACGAGACCACCGAGCTGATCCAGCTGCCCAAGATCCAGCCGCGGCTGATCTCCTTCGCCTGGCACCGGGATCGGTATCGCACGCCCGCGGCGCGCGCGTTCGTCGAGACCGCTCAGGCGGTTTGCGACGAGCTGGAGCTCGAGCCGGTCCTCGTCTAGTTGTAGGGCTGAGAGTCGTCGGAGCTGACGGCCGCGACACCGGCGACGACGCTCTCCTGCGAACGTTCGTGTAGTCGTTCGCGCCCGCGCTTGACCGCGCTCAAGAACTTCTCGAGGTTGACCTCGAGTGTCGAGAGGATCGAGTCGGCCCAGTCCTCCATCTCGAGCCGGGTTTCCCTTGCCTGTCTCCGCGCCTCGTCGACGATGTCCTGCGCCTGGCGCTCCGCGATCTTGACGATCTCCGTCTGCGACGCCTCGCGCACCGCCTGCTCGCGCGCCTCGCCCAGGAGCCGGTCGGTCTCGCGCTTGGCCTCGGCGAGCATCTCCTGCCGCTCCTTCACGATCCAGCGGGCCTGCTTGATCTCCTCGGGGATCGTGGCCCTCATCTGGTCGAGGATGTCGTAGATCTCCTCGCGGTCGATCCGGACCTGATCGGTGAGGGGCACGGCCTTCGCGTTGTGAACGAGGTCGTCGAGCTTGTCGATGAGTACGAGAACGTCCATGGGACTCCTATTCTTGCGGATTCTCTGGGGTGCCGGGGCGACCATCCGGGAAAAGCTCCTGGAAACGGCGGGCAACGGCTTCGGGCACAAGCTCGTCCACTTTCCCGCCGAAGGCAGCGATCTCCTTCACGCCGCTCGAGGAGACGAAGCTCACGGCCGGGCTGGCCATCACGTAGACCGTCTCCACGTCGGGCGCCAGGGTGCGGTTCAGCTGGTTCATCTGGAACTCCCATTCGAAGTCGGAGATCACCCGCAGGCCCTTGACGATCACCTTGGCGTTCCACTTGCGGGCGAAGTCGACGACGAGCTCCGAGAAGACGTCCACCTCGACGTTCGGCAGGTCGCCGAGAGCGTCGTGCAGGAAGGCGACGCGCTCCTCGAGCGCAAACATCGGCGTCTTGTGCGTCGGATTGGCGACCACCCCCACGACCACCCGGTCGAAGATGCCAGCCGCGCGACCGATCACGTCGATGTGGCCGTTCGTGACCGGATCGTATGAACCCGGTGCGATCGCGGTGATCATCAGTGCTCGAACACCGTGACCCGCGTCGAGCCGTACTTGCGCGAGGTGCGCACCGCGAGGCCGGGAAGCTCGGGCTCCGTCTTCGCCGCCGTCTCGAAGACGAGCAGCCCGTCGTCGGCGAGCACGCGGGGCAGGTAACGGGAGAGGGAGTCGTAGCCGGTCATGTCGTACGGGGGGTCTGCGAGCACGAGATCGTACTTTCTGGCCGCCCCGACCTCCTGCCCGAGCCCGGTGACCACGTCGTGGCGCACGACCCGCGCACCCGTGAGACCGAGCTTGTCGAGGTTGCGCTCGATCGCCCGCACGGCCTCGGGATCGGACTCCACGAACACGACCGCGGCGGCACCGCGAGAGAGAGCCTCCAGCCCCATCGCGCCCGACCCGGCGTAGAGGTCGAGCACGCGCGCACCCTCGACCCAGGGCGCGACGATGTTGAAGATGTTCTCACGCACCCGGTCCGAGGTCGGACGCGTGGCGAGCCCTTTCGGCGACTGGATCGTGTGGCCCTTACGCGTGCCGGCGATGATCCTCATCAGGGGAGCAGATCATGCAGAGCGTCGAGATAGGCGCCGTAGCCGGACGGCGTCGCCCACTCCTGGGCGCTCTCAACCGCAGTGCCCTCGGGCCATTCGTTGAACGTGAGCACCAGCTGCCAGCGCGCGTTCGACGCAACCATTGCGGCGATGTCGCTCCGCCACCGGCTCACGTCGCGCGTCAACCGAGGCGACGCTTCGCTCCGCTCGTCGAAGCCGGGGGCGATCATGAAAGCGTCCGGAGAGAAGTCGTACTCCGCGAGTGCCGCCGAGTACTGGTGCCAGGCGTCCGGCTGCGCGTCGCACGTCCGAAACCCGGCAAACCCCTTCAGGACGATGTATGCGCCGACGGTGTTGGCCTCCCGCCAACGCGCGGCTGTATCGCAGCTGTCCGCGGAGTTCCCGTAGACGTAGACGACGAAGCGGCCGTCGACCTTCAGGTAGGCGGGCTTCGCTGCGTAGCGGTCGCGGATGTACTCCAGATCGGAGCGGATCTTCTCGACGCTCGGGTTGTCGTAACCCTCGCGCTCGTAGTAGATCGCCCAGCGAAAGGGCGTCGTTCGCGCGGCGGAGAGATAGCGCGCGAAGCGCTCATCGGTCTGCGGGTAGCCGTCCGGGCTCCACCACGAGTAGATGCCGGCATCGAGGTGCGCGTAGAGCATGGCATCGGTGTGCTCGCGTACCACGCGCGCGTCGTAGGCGCTGTAGTAGTCCAGTGACGGATGGAAGCGGCTATAAGGGAAGACCGGATAGCGAAGCCAGGCTTCGGGATACCACGCGTAATAGAAGGTCGCACGGATCGGGAACGCAGGCTGCGACGTATCCGCCGCAGGGCCGCGAAAGCCTGTGATCCGCCCCGGTCGCTTGAACGTGAACCGAACACGTACATCTCTGTCCGTGACCGTGTCGTGCGCGAGGCTGGCGAAGACGAATCCCCTCCGGAGCGACTGCGCGGCGCGAGGCGAAAACGTGAGCTCGTACTCCGGCCGGTCGAACTGGCTCGAATCTGTCACCTCATAGATCTTGCTCGCCAGCACGTGCCGCGCGTGCGCGAGTGTCCAGGAATGATGCGGCGGGGCCGTCGCGAAAGCGCCTGCGATCAGAAGGACGAGGGCCGCTTTCACGACTCGAACCTTAGGCGCGAATCAGACGGTCATCACGAAACAGGCGTCGTGCGAGGACGGCGACACCTGCACGCGGCGGGCCAGACGCCCGCGGCGGTCGAGCACACAGAAGGTTCCGCGATCCAGCGAGGGCGTCACGATCCAGCCGAAGGCTTCCTGCACGTTGTACGAGCCGACCGGCACCTTCGTCGTGCGCACGACGGTGCCGTCCTTCAGGGAGAGCACGCGCAGCGTCCCGTCCTCCCCGCTCGTCACGTACGCATGCGAGCCGGAGAACGTCACGTGCTGCGGCGGTGCATCTGCCGGCAGCCGGCGCAGGACTTCGCCAGTGCGCCGGTCGTAGACCGCGAGCGCACCGCGGTCTCCCGAGCTGACCCACACATGCCGGCCACCGGGAGCGATGCC
>WNGE01002033.1_pt1 | contig 49601 bp, 34 predicted proteins | sample 5400651 | NCBI WGS metagenome assembly WNGE01 (sample SAMN13153370, study PRJNA577476) | soil metagenome | isolation source: 60 cm soil or saprolite under grassland replicate 2 | place: USA:California | collected 2016-06-15 | reverse complement strand
CTCTCTAATGAAGCGAGTAGCATTCAAGATTGCCATAATTCTGGCCGCGATCGCCTGCAGCGTGTCGGAAGCAGCGGCGCCCAACAATGTTTTCCAAAGGCACCGAGATCGCGTGCTCAGTTTTTGCGAGCATTTCCCTCAGGCCGCGGTCACTTTTGCTTGGGGCGAACTCACGACGAGCCGAGTAATAGAGACCCAGACCATGTTCATCCGGCACACGGCTACTGAGCTCCAACGTCGAACCGCGGAGAAAAATGCGAAGGCCTACTTTGCCCATCTCCCCTCGGAGAAAAAATCAGCGCTTAAGAAAAAGAACATTCACTATCTGGCTGTTCCAACTGTGCGGAGCAAGGAAACCTCGCCGAAAGCTAAGGAAGTGATCATGATATGGGATATACCGAGAGAGTCCCTGGCCGGCCAAAATGTTTACGAACTCGAAAGCGCGCCACCTGTCGGTAAGCTCGCGACTTATGACAACCTCGTCGCGGAATACGTCGGCAAACCCTCCGCAGGTCTATAGCGGCGTTGCATGTCAACTTTTCGCCAGGCTCGATTGTTGAGAGCCAGGCGCTGGATAGAGCCCGGCGGGCACCCGCTGAAGAACCGGCCATGGCGACGACCCAGTCGGCCCAAGAAACTTGAAAGTCACGTGGTTCTCGGCGCTCCGCCTCACGAGAGTCAGTGGAGGAATTTTCGTGGATGAAAAAGAGACCAAACCTTTTCCCGCGTTTCCGAACATACAGTGCTTCGTACTGCATATAGCTGACTCGCCCAAACTGCTCATCGGGTATCGGCAGTTTCCGGGCTCGATCTGGCTTGGTAAGAATTCGTTTTGCCGCAAAAGCTGGACTCGATGTAAGATTTCAAGATGACACAAGAGACACCCGAGCGAGCCGCGGCGGACGCTGCCAATACTGACAGCGTCCTTCGCTCAATTGGCTCAAGTTCGCTCGGTGAATTGATGTCGATCTGGCGCGCGCGCGCACACGAGGAGGGATCTGGTTCTCCCGCTATCTTTCGTTCTCTGGGCGAACGGGTTCTCGCCCATGGGGAGCCGCTTCTCGCTTACGATGTTGTCTGCGCAGGCCTGGAGATTTGGCCGAAAGACGTGCGGTTGCGGCAGCTTCAAGGTCTCGCGCTGGTGCGCAGTGGTGCGACGGAGGCCGCGAACTCCATTGTCGAAAAATTGCGCAGCGAAGGTGAGGCCGACGAAGAGACGCTCGGGATGCTGGGTCGCACTTACAAAGATCTCGCCGCGACAGCCACAACCCCGGCACAACGTACGCACTATTTACAACGCTCAGCCAAAACGTACGCTGAGGCGTATCGTAGGAGCGGCGGTTCCTGGTCGGGAATCAACGCGGCAACAATCAGTTTGCTCATTGGGGAAAACGAATACGCGCGAACGCTCGCCCAAGACGTTCGTAACGAATGTTTGGGAGCGCTCGCCAAAGACAAGGGAGATCAATATTGGCTGCTAGCAGCCCTGGGCGAAGCGGCTTTAATTTTACACGACTTACCGCAAGCCGAAACCTGGTACTCACGCGCGGCGGAGCACGGCAAGAAGCGTTTCGGGGACATGAATTCGAGCCGGCGGAATGCTCGTTTGATTTTGCGACATTGGAATGAGGATGAAAATTGGATCGACAGCTGTTTGCACATTCCCTGCGTGATCGTCTTCGCCGGTCACATGATCGATCGGCCGGATCGAAGCGAGGTTCGTTTTCCAGAAGACCTCGAAAGCGCAGTGGCAAACCAAATACAACAGCAAATCGACTCCTTGAAACCGGGCTTCGGATTTTCTTCAGCGGCGTGTGGGTCGGATATTCTATTTTTGGAAGCAATGCTCGACGCCGGCGCCGAAGTTTCCGTTGTGCTGCCGTACAGCCAGGAGGAATTCATTTGTGATAGTGTGGAGAGCGCTCCGGATTCAAAGAAGTGGCGTGCGCGGTTCGACCGCGTACTGGGGCGAGTGGCGCGTGTCATTACCGCGTCTAATCAACGTCTCGAGATAGGCGGCGTGTCTTACGAATTCTGTAACGAGCTCATTCTGGGATTGGCAACGATACGCGCACGTCAACTCGACACGGCTTTGAAACCTCTTGCAGTGTGGAACGGCATGCCGGGCGATGGTCCGGGCGGTGCGGCTAGCGTTATCGAGCTGTGGCGTAAATTTGGTTACGAGCCCGAGATTGTCGATCTTGCGGAGATTTTGGAAGGACGCGCTTCATTAGGTCCTACGTCCCGCGCCACCACCACAGAGCCGCCCAAATATCCAAGTCGATTCGCTGCCCGCATAGTCGCTATTCTTTTCGCGGATACGGTGGGCTTTAGCAAGCTGAGGGAAGCCCAAGTACCGCGATTTGTCGAACATTTTCTCGGAGCCATCGCGCAATTGACTGAAAAATTTTCGGAATCGATTATTGCGAAAAACACGTGGGGCGACGGTCTCTATTTCGTTTTTTCAGATGTCGATGTTGTCGGAAATTTCGCGCTGGAAATGGCCGATCTTGCTACAAAGGAAAACTGGGAGGAAAAAGGGCTGCCAGCGGATTTGAGTCTTCGAATCGCATTGCACGCTGGACCTGTTTACGAAGTCAACGATCCGATCACAGGAAGCCGGAGTTACACTGGTACCCATGTAAGTCGCGCGGCACGGATCGAGCCGATTACTCCGCGGGGCCAAGTTTACGCCAGCGAAGCGTTCGCAGCTCTCGCCGCTGCACGACCCACCGCTGGTTTCAGCTGCGATTACGTCGGTCAAACACCGATGGCCAAGGGCTATGGCACGCTACCCACATATCACGTACGACGTAATTCACCTGATTTCGTGCCAGAAGGCGATCGTTAGCGACTCCTGGCCGTTAAACGGGCCAGACGGATTGCCTTCGAGTCCAAGGGTTTTAATTGCATTGCGCAAGAAACCCGACGGTGCGCGCCAACATCGCAGCATTGAAGCCCGAAGCCGCAGCCAAGAATGCCAGTTAAGAACTTGCCGTTCTAGGGGCTGATTGCGCTTGGCCATGAACGTTACGGCAACGTCATTGGCAGGGAATTGACGGATCACGCGGGAATTTTGCGTACGGCAGACGGGCTCCACGAAAAAGAAATTGGTCGGACCTGATTCCAAATGGCGCGAGAAAATCGTGGCAGCCTGCCGCGGCGGCGAGATCATCCTGGTCAACACCATCGCCACTTACGCCGATTGCGCCGACAAGAACTCCGTTGCGGTAAAGACCAAATGCACCCGGGAAAATGGTGATCCCATTGGGCAAAGCGGAGTTGAGCCCAGTAGGATCGAACCTGATTCCAGCGGGATTACAATGGTTGCCCGACAGGCCGGAAAATCTTTCCTGCTGCCCGTTGAAAGGGCCTTGTGAATTGCCGTCGATGCCCGGCGGATAATTGCATTGCGCAAGGAAACCGACACAACGCACCGACATGGCTACTTTCACCCCGAAATTAAGAAAGTCGTGGCGCGAGTAGTACATGACGGTACGCGCTTTTTGGACTGCGACGTCCCAACTGAACAATGTCGCCTCGCCTGTGCGAAAAGTACCAAGGACCATAGGCGGAACGCCGTCCGCGTTGGGATTGTTGACTACAGTGATGAACGCCTTCATCGACACGCCTACGGGGAGCCGGATACCGGCGCGGGTAATGCACGTCTGATGCGCGGCGCGACTAAGAATACTCGTCACCTCTGCCGCGGTGAGTCGCGGCTGACCGTTAATTGTTCCGGCGATCGGATCATTGATGATCGGCTGCCGAATTTGCCCCGACACTCCGCCGAGGGTTGCAACTGGATAAGGAAACGGCACCGGCGCGTTGCGGATCGGATAGCGGGAGTCGGCATTACCCCGCGGCACAGTTGTATTCGAAAAAGTCGTCGACGAATTGACGTAAGGAAGCCGGATGCCGTTAATGAAAACGTTCGTCGCTAAAATCGCTGAGGATGGCGCGTAACCGTGTTGCCCAGCCAGCGCGATAAAGCGGAACCCCGCCTGGTGAACCATCAAGCGAACTGCCAGCCTTAGAAGGCGGCTTTGGTACGGGCGTGATCGATAATCCAGGCTGCTGATTGAACGCGATCACGCTGCCGGGTCCTCTGAATTTGTTGATGTCGGAAATGAAAAGGTTTGAAAGACCCACTCCGACGAGCGGACCGGTCGCGGTGTTATTCACGCCCGGAGGAAAATGCTGCTGAATAATGAAACCGGCAGTGCGCGATGTGAAGGCGTTTTGATTGCTGCTCAAGTAAGCCGCGGTTCCGGCTTTCGAAACGGCGGTCGCAACCTCGGGATCAGTCGCGTCGCCGCCGTGCATCACCCAGACACCAAGCACATCGCCTTCCCGGTCAGTTACTGCGATAACACTGTTGGGTGAAATTGCCGCAGCGCGCGTCACCGCGTGGTTGATGATTGTCTGGACATCGGACGCAGTGAGTTGAGCGAACGGCATTGTCTGGACATCGGACGCAACAGAGGCGCGTGTGCTGATGTTGCCTAGAACTGAAGTAGTATTGGGGTTGAGATCGTATACTTCCACGAGAGCAACTCCGATGCTGTTGTTCTTGCCACGCACGATGGCGGTGTAATTTCCCGGTGGCAGCGTTGCGATGATCGCAGATTCGCTGGGCTGCGTCGGAGCGTGCCCGTTGCCCTGGATCGCGCTGACCTGGTTGGCAGTGATAATCCCGCCAATTACCGTAGTCTGCCAGTTATCATTAGAGGCAATCAAAGCGCCCGCGCCGTTGTGCAGTTCCAATGTTGGATCAGCCAATGCATTAGGAATCCCAAATGGAGTGAGCTCAGGACCAATGGCACGCACAATCACGCTCTTTGGTCCAGTCCCTTGAACAATGAATCCCCCAATCATCACGTCGTTGCCCGTCTGAGTGAGTTGAGCGAACGCCGATGACGCGAGCAAACTCGCGGCAGAAAAAATCGAGAATGCTCGAAGCTTCATCGACCATTGGTTATCAAATTCGGCGACGGTTTGCCACCAAAAACACCTAAAGCGCAGTTTCTTGTCAGAAGGAGCTGGCTAACTGGAATGCTTGCCGAGCTTCAGGTGACGCCCTGTCGCTACAGCTAAGGTCGGCTTCGCAACGGTTGGATGCGCGTTGAGCTTGCAAATCCGAGCCCGTTTCGGGCATTCTCGCCTTCCATGCGCTGGCCAGCTCAGTCGTCCACCGGCGCGATTGCGCGCGGGATGGTGGCGGCATTTCTTTTTTGTTGGTTCGAGATAGGCAAAATGGACGGCCAAAGTCTGGAAATTGATCCCGTGCCGCGCGTGCTCACGCTGGAAGGTAATTTGATTTTTCGTAACACAACTCTTCTCGCCCAGAACGAAGAGCCTCCGTTATCACCAGAACAATTCAATCCTGACCCCGGCGCTTCGCAGCGAGTTGAGCCCGAGGCGCCGCCGGAACTTTTTCCGCCTGTGCTCCCGCAGCTTCCGGAGTACGGCGAAGAACCGCTTCCGCGTTCGCTCGAACTTCCGCGCAAAGGCGTGCGCGAAGTCGTGCCGCGCCGGACAAAATTACACTACGAGACATACCCGGAATCGGAGCAAGGCGAAGGTTTGCTGCCGGGTTCGCAGCCGGAGCCGAACCGCTGGTTCATCGGATTCGGTCGCTGGAAACGTTATGCCGATCCGTCAACCGAAACGCCGTATCAATCGGAATTGCGGCTTTGGCATCCCTATTTGCAAAGCAAATTCAAAGGCGACGCGCCGATTTTCGGGCAGGACATTTTTCTCAACATCACTGCGGAGGATTTCTTTCAATTTGAAGCGCGCAAGCTGCCGACGCCGAGCGGCGTCAGCGCAGATCGTCCGAACAGCTCGGAGTTTTTCGGGCGCAGCGACCAGCTCTTTTACTCCAACGATTTTTCCATTGCGATCGATCTCTTTAAAGGTGAGACAGCATTTAAACCGGTCGATTGGGCGCTACGCGTGCTTGGTGTTTACAATCACAACTACATCGACGTGGAAGAGCGGAATGTGGTGAATCCGAATCCGCAACAAGGCACGACGCGAGAAAAGGAATTCTTCGCGCTGCAGGAGGCCTTCGGTGAGATCCACATCCGCGACTTATCGAACAATTACGATTTCGTTTCGTTGCGCGCCGGTATTCAACCGTTCGTGAGCGATTTTCGCGGGTTCATCTTCAACGACACCAATCTTGGCGTCCGCATCTTCGGCAATTACGACAACAACCGGTGGCAATACAACATCGCCGGCTTCGACATGCTGGAGAAGGACACCTACTCCGACTTGAATGAGTTCAGCCGGCGGCAGCAGCAGATCTACCTGGCCAATGTTTTCCGGCAGGATTTGATTTGGAAAGGTTATACTGGCGAGCTCAGTTTCCTGGCGAACTTCGATAATAGCAGTCGGCACTTCGACAAAAACGGCTTCATTACGCGGCCCGCGCCGATCGGCACAGTTGCCGATCATTATGTGCAGGCATACTACCTCGGTTGGACTGGCGACGGACACATTGGCTGGCTCAACATAGACCACGCGTTTTATCAGGTTTTCGGTGAAGATGGCTTAAACGGCATCGCTGGGCGACGCGTCCAAATCAGTGCGCAGATGGCGGCGCTCGAGCTTTCTATCGATAAGGATTGGCTTCGCCACAAACTATCGATCTTCTACGCCAGCGGCGATCACAATCCGACCAACTCGATGGCGACTGGCTTCGACACAGTTTTTGACCGCCCCTTTTTTATTGGTGGTCCCTTCAGTTTTTTCTCACATCAAGGTTTCAACCTCGGCGGCACTGCAGTGAATTTTAAGCAACGCGACAGTCTGGTCGTGGATTTCCGCACCAGCAAATCGGAAGGCCAGTCAAACTTCGTCAATCCAGGCGCGTTCATTGTTGGCTATGGCCTGGACGCGGACATCACACCGAAACTGAAAGGGTTCATGAATGTGAATTACATTCGCACTGTCGACACCGCAGCGACCGAACTCGTCCTTTTCACGAATCGTGCAAGCAATGATTTCGGACTCGATTGCAGCGCAGGATTTCAATGGCGGCCGTTGCTGACAGACAACGTTATTGTCACGGCCGGGGCCGGGTTCTTAGTCCCTCGCTGGGGTTACAAAGATATTTACCGCGCAAACACCAAGCCGGTCTTTGGATTTCCGGGGCCATCCGCTGGTCACGTCGATGATTTTCTTTATAGCGCAATTGCGACATTGACGCTGACCTATTAAATGAAGAGAACGCCGAACGCCCAACGCCCAAAGCCGAAAATCGAATTCGGAGGCAGCCGAGTTGCGGAAACTGGTGATGGAGAGTACGGCGTCCGACGCAAGTACGACTTGGAAGAACGGCTGCTGAATTTCACGGCGGACATTGTTAGTCTCGCCGACTCGCTTCCAAGTACGAAAGCGGGCAATCACATCGCCGGACAATTACTGCGCTGCGGAACGTCTCCGCTCGCGAACCACGGGGAAGTTGAAGCTGCCGAGTCGCGTAAAGATTTTCTCCACAAGCTCCGCGTTTGCTTAAAAGAATTGCGGGAAACCTGGCGATGGCTGCGATTGATTGGTCGGCTTGAACTCGTTGAATCAGCCAAATTGCGGTCCATTCTCACTGAAGTTGAAGAACTGATTCGTATTTTCGCCGCGAGCGTCCGCACAACAGAGAAGAACGCAAGATGACGCGGGGTTGTGATTTTGGAATTGGAAGTTGGGCGTTCGGCGTTGGGCGTTTTCTGCTTTTATTTAGTTTTGCACGGACTGCTATCGCCCAGGAATCTTCCGGCTATGGCCCCCCGACTTCTGTCCCTGTTGAGAGATCGACTATCGCACGTGCAGCTCTGCCGCCACGGAACTGGATCGATCAAACGCAACGCGAAGCAGATGCCAAGAGCATAGGCTGTTTACAATGTCATCAAGGAGTCGAGCCGATGCACAAAGCCGAGCATGTCGTGCTCGGCTGCACCGATTGTCACGGCGGAAATCCTACGCGCGGCCTGACCAAAGAACAGGCGCACATCCTTCCGAGGAACAAGGAATTCTGGAAGACCTCTGCGAACCCACCGAATTCGAACGCTTGGCTGAATCATGAATCGCCGGAATTCATCCGGTTCATCAATCCCGGCGATTTACGTGTCGCGCAACAAGCCTGCGGTCTTTGCCACGGCGAAATCATCCACAATGTAGATCATAGCATGATGAATCATGGCGCGACGCTGTGGGGCGCGGCTCTTTACAACAATGGCAGCTTCTATCTGAAAAATTATCGTTTCGGTCAGGCTTATGGCGCAGATGGAGCGCCACTTCGCCTGGTGAATTACACCCCGGTCACGCATGAGGATACTCTCGTCCATGGCATTCTCCCGTTCATCGAGCCGTTGCCGCGTTTCAATCTAGGCAATCCGGGAAACATTTTGCGCATTTTTGAAAAGGGCGGTGAAAAGCAATTACAACTCGGACTTCCAACAAGCGAGGAACCCAACGGCCGGCCACGGAATCGGTTATCCGAGCGCGGACTCGGGACGCTCAATCGCACCGACCCGGTGTTTCTCGGCCTGCAAAAAACGCGGTTGCACGATCCGCTTCTCGGATTTCTTGGGTCGAATGATCATGCAGGCGACTATCGAACAAGCGGTTGATCGGCTTGCCATGTCACTTACGCCAATGATCGTTCGCCGACTAATTCCGGCTGGTGGAGCAAGTACGGACATCAAGGTTTGAGTTTCACCCTGGACAAAACCATCCCGAAAAATGAGGAGGGGCATCCCATCATTCATCAATTCACCCGCTCGATCCCGTCAAGCCAGTGTATGAATTGCCACATGCACCAGGGAAACCTCTTCGTGAATCCGTTCCTCGGGTACACCTGGTGGGACCAGGAAACTGACGGCGAACTCATGTATCCCAAAGAGCAGCACAACCCGACTGATGCCGAGCTTGTAAGATCAACGATGATTAACCCGGAAGCTGCAGCTGCGCGCGGGCTTTGGGGCGACAAGAATTTCCTCGATCGCGTCGCAGAATTAAATCCGGCTCTCAAACACACTCAGTTCGCCGATTATCACGGGCACGGCTGGGTGTTTCGCGCTGTGTTCAAACACGACCGCAAAGGCAACTTGCTCGATCTCGACGACAACACGATCGACCACCGCGATCCGCGGAAATTCGCAAAAGCTGTGCACTTGAAAGACGTGCACCTCGCGAAAGGTATGCAGTGCGGCGATTGCCACTTCCTTGTCGATGTTCACGGCAACGGAATGCTCTACGGCGAGCCGCGCAATGCCACCGCGGTCACATGTGTTGATTGCCACGGGACTATCGACCAGCGACCAACACTCATTACAAGCGGCAACGCTGGCCAAATCGATTTGCTGAATGCCAGCAACACGCCATTCGGCCCGCGGTTTATTTGGGAAGGAAATAAGCTCTGGCAGCAATCGACGATGTCGCCCGATATTCGCTGGGAAATTCCACAAACGATCGACACGATTGATCCGCTCTCGCCGCACTACAATCCCAAATCCGCTTACGCGAAAACGCTGCAGCGCGATGGAAAAACTTGGGGTGGTCCTGTAGCTACGGTCGCTGAGCCTGGCGCACGTCCGAACGTCCACAGCTACCACAGTCGCCGCGCACTCGCGCACGACAATACGGCGATGGATTGCCAGATCTGTCACACCTCGTGGGCGACGAGCTGTTTCGGTTGTCATTTACCGATGAAAGCGAACCAGCGGGTACCGCAAAACAAATTCGAGGGCGTGACCGACCGAAACTTTACTACCTACAATCCACAAGTCGTGCGTGACGACGTGTTCATGTTGGGCATTGACGGCACAGTAAAGAAAAACCGGATGGCCGTTATTCGATCGTCAAGCGCGGTTGTCGTCAGCTCACAAAATGCGAATCGCGAGTGGGTTTACTCACAGCAGCAAACCATTTCGGCGGAAGGTTACAGCGGGCAGGCTTTCAATCCGCATTTCCCGCACACGACAAGCGGCGTCGGCACAACTAAAAATTGCACCGACTGCCACTTGTCAAAGAACAACGACAACAACGCCTGGATGACGCAATTGTTAGGCTTCGGCACGGGCACGGTAAATTTCTTTGGGCGCTACGCTTATGTCGGCGAAGGACACCACGGGTTTCACGCCCTCGTTTGGACCGAACCCGACGAGCCGCAGGCGGCCATTGGCAGTCATCTGCATTCGATTGCTTACCCCTGGCCCCGGCGGTTTTGAAGTTTTCGATGTCGCCAACATCGACCAGAAAGGATTTTCCGAACGCATCGTCAGTGCGCCAGTCTCACCGCTGGGTCAGCGCACGCGCATCCACACGAAATATGCAACCAGCATTGCATTGCCGAGCACGCTCGCGCTCGACCCGTTGCGCGAGCGCATCCCCGAAAATGAAGAGCAGCGAATCGATATCTTTTATGGATACGTTTACGTCTCAGACCGCGAAGAAGGGCTCGTCAACGTGCTTGTCGGAACGTTGGTCGATGGAAATCCTGACAACAATTTTCTTAAGGAGAGCGAAACCGTTCGTTTTAATCCGAATGGCTTGTTGACCGGCGCGACGTTTGTCGCTGCGGCGGGGCATCGGCTCTACATGACTACGCCGCGCGGATTGTTCGTTATCTCCGCTATGGATTTATCACTGATGATGATGGGCTGAAGGTTGTCGACTTAACCGACCCGGCACGACCCATTCCGCTTCCGCGGGCCACAGTTCGATTGAGAAATGCGGAGCGATTGTATGTCGCGCGCACTTACGCCTATGTAGCAAACGGGCCGGAGGGCCTGGCGATTATTGACATCGAAAATCCAGAGCGGCCGTTCATCGACCAAATGTTTAATGCGGGCGGCGCCTTAAACGACACGCGCGCCGTACAAATCGGCAGTGTGAACGCATCGCAATTCGCGCTCGTCGCCGATGGCAAAAACGGGTTACGCGTGGTTCAGTTGGTTTCGCCCGATACCGTTCCCGGCGCGCAAGGGTTCACCCCGCGCCCGAATCCGAAATTGATCGCCACATATCACACGAAAGGCGAAGCGATCTGTGTTTCGCGCGGTTTGGAACGCGACCGCGTCGTGGATGAGACCGGCGGGCAAACGGTCGTGTTTGGCCGGCGCGGTTCGCGTCCATTTCACCTCGATGAGATGGAACGTTTTTATCGAGAGTCTACATCCGGCGAAGAAAAGAATGTCATCGGCAAAGGCGGGCTGTACTTTGTCGAAGACGTGATGCTTTCGGGCGGGGTGTTACAGACGAAGAACGGAACGATATTGACGCCACTCGAGTTGCCAACACCGTCGCCGGGGCCATTAATGCTGCCAACGGCAACACCGGAAGTGGAGCCCAGCGCAATTCCAATGTCGAGTCCGCGCTAAGTGGGCGATTCTAAAGTCGCTAATATCCTAGAGGCACCAACGGCCTCGCGTGGCAGCTTTTCACGCAGGATTTTGCGATCAACGCCCAGCTGCTTGCCAGGCGACGCCGATAAGCAGCCTGAGGTGCGCGTAGTTTGTCCGGCTCGGAATCACACGGATCAGCGGAAAATTTTCGTCAATGAAAAGGTACCGACCCTTTTTCCTGCGTCTCAGAGCCTAAGATGCTTCGTAATGTGTAGCTTACCCGACTGAATTCTTCGTCGAGAGTTCGTGGCTCCGCGCCATAACATTGACCGATCAGTTGAACTACTCCCTTGCAGCGATCGATCTGCTGCCGCAATACGCTGCGAAGATCGCCGCTCTCCGTACCGAAAATGTCCTCCCAGACCGGCTCGTAACCAAGAAAGCTCAGCGTGTTGGCCACAAGCTGCCGGGCAGTTTTTAGCTCCCGACTAACAGCCGAGATAAACACCGTTGGGCGTGGGGACACTTGGAAAAGCAGGTACCAAATTTAATGCTCGACGGCAACCCAGAAAGCGCCCTTGTCAAACTTCAGACAGTTATCATTTCTGAAATCAATCAAATTCGTCGCGAGACTTCTCGGCACCACAACCGTAAATTCTGATTTCCAAAAGGATGCCCTGATGGCACCGCCAGACCTCTAGTTGCTCAGCCCGATTACGGATTTGCAGGTTTCGGCTCAGCCGACGCCGCGAGTTTTTGGAAACGCGGATCAGCCCGAAGCGGATCGAACATCGGATCGAGCCGCAGCAGCGCAGGAGTAAGCGGCACACCCATTGCGTGGATTACGAGTCGTGCAGTTGATTTCGCCCGACACTGTTCGAGGTGCAGAAGGATTCAGCCCGCGACCGAATCCGAAACTGATCGCGACTTATCACATGAAAGGCGAGGCGATCTGCGTTTCCCGCGCTGTGGAACGCGACCGGGTGATGGATGAAACAGGCGGGCAAACCGTGGTGTTTGGACGGCGCGGCTCGCGGCTATTTCATCTCGATGAAATGAATCGCTTCTATCGAACATCGAGGTCCGGCGAAGAAAAAAATGTTGCGGGCAAAGGCGAACTCTATCGCGTCGAAGACGTGATGCTTTCCGGCGGAGTATTACAGACCAAGAGTGAAATCCCACTGACGCCGCTTGAGATGCCAACGCCCTCTCCGACGCCAATGATTTCTCCCAGCGAATCAGAAGTCGAGCCGAGCGCAATCCCAGCGATGACACCGCGACGCTGAGGCTTTTCGTTTGCGAAATTTCGATTACGGCTTTGTGTCCTTCGGCGCGTCTGAGGTTGCGAGCTTCTCAAAACGCGGATCGCCACGAAGAGGATCGAAATCCGGGTCGTGTCGCAATAACGCGGGAGTAATGGGGTCGCCGTATGCAGTGTGTAGCAGGCGCTCCAAGATTGGAATCGCAATGTCTTTTTGACCAAACCGCTGCGACGCGGGCGCGCGTCTCTTCGCACGTTTTGGCGCTGCGCTTAAATGGTTGAACTTTCCCGTCGCTAACCGATGCCGTTGAAACAGGCAATTCAGAAGTTTTTTTTCGCCTCACCCGCTCTCTTCTTCGGCTAAACGTTCGGAATTGGGCGTTGAGCGTCGAGCGTTTTAAAAACAGGATATCCTACGAGCAACCTTCAGCATCCAACGGCTCAAGACATATCACCTCAGGGCTGCGACGAGATAAAAAATGCCGGCTGCGCAGATGACGGCCGAACCGTAGCGCAACGCATATTCGCTCAGGGGAACCGACTTCGTGCCAAGGGGCCGGATTAACTTCAACCCGCCAAAGATCGGCACGACCACGACTTGATGGCCCAGTTCGATACCGAAACTGAAGGCCAGAATCGCCAGGCCAACGGTCAGCCCAGCCATGCCTTCCATGGCTGCGAGTAGGCCACCGGCAAAGCCAAGTCCATGAAAAAGGCCGAAGAAAAAAGCGATCCCCAGCCGGGCCGCACCGCGACTGCGCCTGGGCCAGAAGACATTTTGCAGGGCGACGAAGATGATGCTGGCGGCGATCATCGGCTCGACAATCCTGCCCGATAACCTAACCACGTTTAGGATCGACAAGCTTAGCGTAATCGAATGGGCAATTGTGAACGCAGTGATGACCTTCACCAAATCCCAAAGCGACACCACCGCGAGCACCAGTGCGCTGATGAAAAGCAGGTGATCGTATCCGGTGAGAATGTGCATGACACCGTGGCGAACGTACTCCTTCGTTAGGCGCCATTGATCCACGCGCGCAGTGTTGTTCTCACGCGGCGAAACAGTGGTCCAGTCGCAATCGATCATCAGCGGCTCACGCGAAGTGAGCAATAATCCCTCGACTGGTTGCCGGCCCTGCTGCGCAACTCGGGTGACATAAGTCGCCTCCCAACGATTACCCAGGGCGTAATCAAATTCGTTAAGCACATCTTCATCTATGCGCAATCGCGCTGGCGCCGCCGGCAATGCGAATTCGAAATCGTAAATGGCCAGTTGTAAGCCGGCTGCGCGAGGTGCGGTGATATCGGCGAGATGACCCAGAAGCGATTTGCCATCGGCAAGGACGTGAATGTGCTGAAGTAAATAATCTCCGTGTCTCCGATACATCTCATCGCGAGTCAGCTGGCCATTTTCTTCGCGACTGGAGAGCGCGTTTTGAACGAAGACTTCTTCATTCGAAACTCGTGCGCGCGCGTGAATCTTGTCCGCAAAAATATCGATCTCGAGCCGGCCTTGCGCGACTGGATGGGCGTAAGCAACGCCGCTCCAACTCGACACTAGAATCAAACTAAACAGAGAGAACGCGAGATACCAAACAGCACCCAGCAGAAAACGTTTAACGCCCAACCATTCAATGTTGAACGTTGAACGTTGAGCGTTGAACGTTTTCTTTTTCATTTGAACGGTGCTACTCCCACCGGTTCAACGATGTTCATGAAAGGAATTATAACGCGGGTTTATCTCGGCAGCGCGACGGAGGAATTCCTTTCCGCGGGCGAGATCTCCATTGGCAGAAAAGATCATGCTGGCGTGAAAAAACATGTGAGCGTCTTTGGTGCCTTTCGCTAGTGCTGTTTTCATCTCCGCGGCGGCGTCGCCAAATTGCCCGTTACGATACAAGGCCCAAGCCAATGCATCGTGCGCAAATACACTGTGCCGGATTTGTAAATCTTTGCGGGCCCACTTCAATGCTTCTGCCGGATCTTCCGCCGAGTCGCAGTAAAACCCGGCCAGGTGATGAAAATAAAGCGCATCCTCCTGCTCGGTGGACTTTAAATAGCCGGCCAACGCGCGTTCATGCCATGGTTTGGCCTGATCGGTCTTTCCGACGAACAGGCAAAGATCGCCGAGGGCCTGGCAAAACTCCGGGCGCGGCAGGCGCGCGATAATTTTCTCGTAGAGATTGATCGCGTCCGCATGTTTCTCCTGCGCGGCGCGCAGTTCGGCATCCAAAATAAAATTGACCCAATTGCACACAGCACCATGCCACGAGCTGGGCCGACGGCGGCGTCAAATCTTTGGCCGACCTGAGCGCGTTGCTAAAATGCTGGCGGGCTCGATCCAGTTCACCGCGCACAAGGGCAAGCCGCGCCAAGCGCGTCTCGCTGTCGATGCTGCCCGGTTCAGCCTTCGCCAATTGGTCGAAGGAGGCGGCGGCTTCGTCGTAATCGCCAAGCTCAAACAGCGCATCACCCAAGATTCCGAATGAAAAACCTTTGCTGGGGGCAAGCCTGCAGAGTTCTCTCGCAGTATCGCGCGCGGACGCGAACTGATGCGAGGCAATCTGCACACGCGCAAGAGCTGCAAGTCCGGCGTTATTCAGCTCCGGAACACCGCAAGCGACTGAAGCTTCTGCGGCACATCGGGCCTTGGCGAGATAAGCGTCATCGCCCGTGCTGCGCAGCAAATCCAGATATCGTGCCGCCAGTTGGTTTTGCGCGACGAAGTCGTCAGAGTCGCTCCTAACTCGGTTCTCGAGAAAGGAAAGCGCGGCATCGGCACATTGCGCCCGCGGAACCAACGCCAGCGCGAATAAAAGTATCCAAAGTAATCGCACTCTACAAACCGGCCGCACCGATCTCAAGGCGGCGCGGCGCACGCCACAGCTCAAAAATTAATTGCGCGTTTTGTCATCAATAACTCCCGTCGCACGCGGTTGGTGCGGCGGCGCAAGGAATGGGAACGTGTTGCCCAAAGGAACGTCGTTAGCATTCACATTATCGCCGGTAACAATGGCGCCGTTGGTAATGATATTGAGCAGAATGTCGATCACATCATCCCGCAACCGACGGCCATTGGGAAAGCTGGCCTGCGGATTGCCCCCGCCGCCTGGGCCACTGTTTGGGATTGAGACATCCACGCGTAGGAAGTCACCGTGGACAACGGCTACTCCGGCCAGAATATTAATATTGCTCATACTTGTGCCAAGCGCCCGAAGAGTGGCGACGATGCCACCGGCGAATTGCCCGTTCGCGTCGTCCTCTGTGCTCGCGGCGTTATATGCATCCTTACGATTAAACGGAACCAGGGCGACATTGACGGCTGGATTGCCCATGCGATCAAGGGTGTGAAACGGGCCGCTTCTCGTAATTCTACCGTTGTCTTGAATCTCCTGCGTGGCGCGCTGCGCCAGAAAATCAAGCATTAGCAAACTAGGATCCGGATCGCCGTTGCGAACCGAAGCGATGAAACGGCCGAATGCGGGGATGTCGAAAAAGAACGGATCATCGACTTCGCCCGCGAAAAAGTCGACGCCCGTGCCGCCCGCGTTGTATGTCACCATTTGAGGGGGCGGAGTGCTCCCGAGCGACGGATTGAAAACTGGCGCGGTAAATGTTTCTCCGTTAGGCAATCTCACTGTGGCAGTCTGGGCTCTTGGGACTTGAAGGATTTGCCTCGGAGAGGGACCAGGATCGGCGACACGCTTGTCGAAAGTGACGTCGATGACCGCGTCTCGTCTAGCGTCGCCAGTATTCTCGATTTCGAACCGGTACCTTACATGTGGGTCAAAAATAGCGAAGTTAACCGCCTCCCCCGGGACAATGAACCCATGAAGCGTTCCAATCAGGACCACTTTGTTATTGTTGTTCGGGTCGAGGAAAAAGTAGACGTCGGCGAGATCGCACGCCTGATCGCCGGCCACGTTTGGCGCGTCTCCGTGATCTGCAGCCCGAACCGCGCCAATGCTGCCACAGAGCGCGGCGGCGTAGAAGAATGAGATAAAAGTTTTAACGAATGTTGAATGAGAGGTAGCGATCATAATTAATTTTTCCTTTCTGTTGAAGCTGCTTTCGCTGCGCTCACCGCCCGGCCAATCTAACACAGCAAATCCGGCTTAACGACGCCGAGTTTTGAAAAATCTCGCCCGTTTTGTCAAGTAAATTCACCGCAAGGGAAGATCGGAGATTCGACTTCCAGAAACGCAGTCAGTCTTTTATCGGCACGGACACCGAATCGCTTTGCTTCGCGATGGGCGTCAACAATCCAGGTTCTACGAGGTTCTAAAGAGGAAGTCGTCACGGGCGCACTGGAGAGTTCGAGCGTCGAGAGCAAAGCAGGGAACCGCCTCCGACAGTTAGGCTTTTGCGTCGCGGATTCGCGATTACGGCTTTGCGTCCTTTGGCGCGTCTGAAGCTGCAAGCTTCTCAAAACGCGGATCGCCACGAAGAGGATCGAAATCCGGGTCGAGTCGCAATAACGCGGGAGTAATGGGGTCGCCGTATGCAGTGTGTAGCAGGCGCTCCAAGATTGGGATCGCAATCTCTTTCTGACCGAAGCGTGCTGCGATACGAGCGCGCGTCTCTTCACACGACGCAACAAAGGTGGCGTCCCTCGACGCAGCGCCAAGATTCAGGGCATGGTCGATCGATGTCAGCGCGCGGTTGCCATCGCCGAGCCCTGCGTAGGCCACGGCCAGCCCCTGGTAAATCCAAAAGGCATCTGGTGGCTGCTCTTTTAACGCTTGTTCAAGCTCGTCACGCGCCTGAGAATAGCTGATCGTCGCGGCGGCTACGTTCCCCGATAGTCGTTGTAGATTGCCCAATAGTCCCAGATAATAAGTGCGCCATAGCGCAGGCAACGAACCAGATTGCTCCAACCAGTTTCGCAAAAGATCTATCGCCGCGGTATACCGCCGGCGCAGAATCGCCTGGGCGCAGATGCTGTCTGGGAAAGACTCCGTTGTAGGGTGAAGTTTTTCCAGCAGTGCATCCGCCTCATCGAGTTTACCCAGTGCTTGGTAAACAGTTGCTTTGCCACCAATTAAATTCTGGTTGTCTGGCCAGATCGTGAGCGCTTCATCATAAGACCGCAGTGCTGCGGGAAAATCGCGCATCCCTGCGCGTATCCATGCGGCGTACCAGCGCATTAATAGATCGCGCGGATTTAGCGCTACGGCTTGATCGAAAAAGGCGAGGCTTTCGTCCCATCTTCCCAAAGCTGTATTGGTAAATCCAAGTCCTTCCAGAACATCAGCGCTATTCGACAGATTCGTCCGCAGTCGTTCGAAACTGTGCCGCGCGCCTTCATAATCGCGTGAGACCCAATATTGATAAAAAGCCTGCGCAAGTTGTACCTCTGGTAAATCTGACTTCAGCTTCAGCGCATTATCGAGCGATGCCTGCGCAGCGGCCCGCCGGTCCGCTGTCGCGCTAACCGAATAACCAAGAGAGTTAACCCGGGTTAGCAATGCCCAGGCGATCGCGAAAGTGGGATCAAGACGCACAGCTTCTTCCAGCGGCTGGGTCGCCTTGAACCTGTTAAGAAGATTGTCGTCGCGCCATAGCGCAATTCCGCGCAGATACGCGTCGTACGCTGCTGGATTACTCGTTGGCTTTTGCTCGAGCGCCTGTTGCTCTGCACCGGTGAGCTTCGCCTTCAGCGCTTCGGCGATGGCGGTTGCGACTTCGGCTTCAACGCTGAAAATGTTTTCAAGTTTGCGATCGTAGCTCTCAGCCCAAAGATGTTCGTCAGTCGCGGCGCGAATGAGCTGCACATTGATGTGCACCCGGTCGCCGGCTCTTTGGACGCTACCCTCCAAGATGTTCGCGACATTAAGCTGGCGAGCGATTTCCGATAAATTCCCGGGCTTGGCCGCATATTGCTGCGTCGAACTTCGCGAAATCACCCTCAAAGCACTGATTTTTGCGAGCCGGGTGAGAATTTCATCCTGGATGCCCGTTGCGAAATACGCATTGTCGGGATCTCGGCTCAAATTTTCAAATGGAAGAACAGCGACGCTTTTTTCCAGAATTTCGGCGGATGGAAAGACGTTCGCTGATTTGGTCGAAGGCCGATGCCAAAATATCATCATCGCGGCTACGAGCGCGCCGGCGACTAAGAGTGCTGCAATAAGTAGCGCCGAGGTTTGACGCATCGCTTTTCCCATCGATTTGGAAACCGCTGCGCTGATTCTCTTTTTGCTGCGGAGCTGTTTGAATTTCTCCGGCAGTTCTGGATTGCCGAGTTCCTCCGTGTAGAGATTTACAACGGAGACGCGCACGCCGTGTTTCACTTCGCATTCACCGAGATCATGCAAATGTGGCTGCCAGTGCGCGTATTGTTCCAAATCCTCGGCAACATGTTTGGAAAGCAGGATGTGACCGGCATCTCCGCAGTCCATGACTCGCTGTGCCATGTTGATACCTGCACCCGCGACGCTGGTTGTATCGTTGACATCGACAACGCCGCTCACCGGCCCGCTGTGTACACCCATGCGCAGAGGCAGATTCGGATGCGCTTTTAATGCACGATTAATTTCAAGCGCACATTCCACCGGTTGGTCTGGACTCCTGTGGAAGACGAGCGCCATGCCGTCGCCCGTAGGACTCTTAACCAAAGTGCCAGCCGCATCTGCTTCTCGAAATTGCTCGGTACTGCGGACAATCTCGTTAAGCGTATCACGCAAAGCGCGCTGCTCATCGATCAGGCGCGTAGAGTAATCTACGATGTCCATGAAGAGAACGTGGCCAATCTCGAGCTGGATTTCTGTCTTGATCTCAGCGGACATTTCGTGACCTGAGCGAACGCCTGCGCGTTTTACTCAATGAATAATCGCCGGCGCTACCACCGTCGAGACCAAAGCAGGATACGGCTTGCTCTCCGTTCCAAGGACTTGGGACTACGGTTTTGCACCCTTAGATGCGTCCGAATGCACGAGCTTCTCTCAAAATGGGCCCGCGTCTTGTCCGAAACGTTGATCGCGGCGTTGCGTCACAACTTTCAACAATTCCGGACCTGTCATCCGCGACGCAGCTTCATGCGGACAGGAGGCGACACACATCGGTTTGGGCGAGGAACGATTTCCTTCAGAATCGCAAAGATCACAGGTTGCGGCTTTGAGCTGCGCGATGCGTTTCTTCGCACGCGGTCTGGTTGGATCGAGGACTTCCACGATGTGGCGCTGGTTCGGCACCATGAAAATATTTCCGTAGGGACAATTCAAGGCGCACAAACCGCAGCCGATGCAGTGATCTTCGATCACGATCTGCAAATGTTTGCCGCGATGAATCGAATCGACCGGGCAACCCGACATGCAATGCGGATCGGTGCAGGAGCGACACGAAACCGCGACGAGATAATCGCCGAAGCGGCGACCGTCGCGCAACAAGCGCGTGATCGGCACGCCGTGCGATTCGTCGCCATGCTCACGGATGCAACCTTTGGTGCATTCGTCGCAACGAGTGCACAGATCCATGTCGAGTACGAGAATGCTCTGGCCTTCGTAGAGACCTTGCTCAACGTAATCAGCCATGAGCGGATTGACTTCGCTGTCGCTGCGGAGGGAGCGGAGGGATTGTTCGACGGTGCGGCGTCGCAGCACCGGAAAGCGTCGCAGCATTTCGATGAAATCGGCGCGACCGACTCGCGCGAGCTCGAGGTGATTCAAGGCCGAAACTGTCGCGGTGCGTACGCCTGCAGGAATTTCTGCTCCGGAGTTGATTGCCGCGGTGATCTCGCGATCAACTTGATCGGTGCTCTTCAGTGCGTCGCGCCCGGAAAGGCCGACCAAACCAATTTCGCCAAAGATTGTTCCCGGTCCTTTCGTGAGCACCCGCAGTTCGTTGCCGTGACGCCGTACGCCGACGCGAATGTGTCCAAGCCGAATGAGGTATGCTTCGTTCGCAAGTTCGCCCTGGCGAAAGATCACCTGACCAGGCGTGACGCGCAGAAATGAAATTCGCGCGCGCAGATAATCCGCAATTTTTTCGTATTCCTCTTGTGGGAGATCGCGGAAAAGCTCGATGGCTTCCAGTACGCGATTCAATGAACGATCGCGATACGCTGCTTCGAATTTTGCGCGACGTGTCGGCAATCGCATCAAACGGTCGAGCACGTTGCGACGCACTTCCCACACCTCGGCATTTTGGACCACCGTCAGATCCGCGGCCCGCGGTGAACCGCTCACGCACGCCATTTCACCCGCGATCAAATCTTCCGGCGTGAGCTGGGCGCGATAGACGAGCGGCTGAAAGAATCGCAACATTCCGCTGATACCACGAGAGACGCGCACACCTTCGAGCGTCGCCAACGCTTCGAGTTGTCCCGATTTAATGATGAAGGCCGTGTTGCCCGGCTCACCTTTGCGACAAAGAACCTGTCCGCGGCGCAGTTGTCGCCTGACGACCAATCCTTGCTGCCAAAGAAGGAACTTCGGCGGTATTCCATCGAAGACCGGATCGCGCAGCAGTTCCACGGCGGAAAGCACTGCCGCGCGGCCGGAGGTGCGACGCGGCTTCACCATTGCGATCGGCTTGAATGTGATCGCCGTGGTCGGACAGGAGACCATGCATTCGCCGCATTGCACGCAGGTCGATTCGCCCATCGGGTCGTTGAGATCGAAGCCGATGCCGGCCGTATTGCCTTTGCCGGTGCGACCAATTACGTGATTTTCCATCACATCATCGCATGCGCGGATGCACCGATCGCACAAAACGCAGGCGCTGTGATCGACGGTGAACACCGGCGATGATGCATCGAGTTTGCGGCGACCTGCGCGTTCTCGCGGAGTGGGCGGCGGTTCCGAGAGAACATCGAGTTTGAAACACGATGCGTTCGCGCCGGTGCGGTCCACCATTTCACCGAGCTCGTTGAACCGTGCGAGTTCCTTCGCGACTTCCGGATGCGGTGCGGGCTTCAAACAATCAGCAGCAAGTAATTCCGTGACAACCTTCACGGATTGGCGAACGCGATCCCCGTCCGGTCCCGGCGCATTCATGGTGAAAACTTCCATTCCGTCTTTCACGGGATGCTGACAGGCGGGAAGAAGTTTTCGCTCGGCCGCGCGCTTGCCGCGTTTCTGTCCGTAGATTTGGACGACACACAAACGACAAACCGCGACTGGTTTCATGTGCGGCAAGTGACAAAGTGTCGGGATCGGAATCTTCGGAATCTTCGCTTCGTCGCCGTAAAGCTTTATCGCGGCGTCGTAGATCGTGGTGTAACGCGGCGTCGTCTGACCATCGAGGTCCTGCACAACATTGCCGTTCGCATCCTTCAACGGCTCGGCCAGCGGCACGGTGATCGATTGCCCGTCGATCTGCAGTGTGACCTGCTTTTCGTAATCGCCCTGCGTCGGCGCATCCAGCCTGACAAGTTGTCCGTTGATATCGCGGCTGAACAAATCTTCGTCGTCGTCACGAACGAAAAGGCCGCCGGATCTTTCGGGAATTATTGGCATTTCAGTTTGCGCGGTGATTCAGGTTCGGGGAGCTCTCATTGATATCGGATCGTGAGTTCATTGCTTCAGATATTTGCTCACGTCGTCGTTGAAGTAGTTAATCGCGGTGCGCAACGGCACGGGCACGGAACGGCCGAGTCCGCAGATCGACGCAAGCTCGATGGCGCGACCCATCTCGGCGACGAGCGGCAACAGCTCGTCAGACCAACGCGCTCGACTAATTTTTCCATCGAGCAAGTTTTCGCCTAATGAGACCATTTTCTGCGCGCCCAATCGGCACGGCACGCATTTACCGCAGGATTCGTTTCGGAAAAATTCGAGCGAATTCACTGCTTCCTGCGCCATGTCGCGACCTTCGGCGTAAACGATTAATCCTGCGCCGAGCGCCTGCGTCGGGCTCAGTGCACGGAACAAATTCAGCTCCAGTTCCAGATCGAGAATATCCAATTCATTTGCGTTTGGATCGAGTCCGCGGCGCCTAACGAGTGCCTGCCACGATTTGTTGTTCGTGTGGTCGCGTGGCAAACCGGCCGTCGTAGTTAATTTCGCCGGAAGAAATCCGCCGCTTGGTCCGGATGGAGCGAGGCTTTTTAGTTTCCGATCACCAACGATGCCCTGGCAGAATTGCTCGCCATAAATCAGCTCGCGCAAGGTTAATCCCATCGGCACTTCGTAAACTCCCGGCCTTTTCACCTCGCCGGAAACGGAAAACAAGCGCCGCCCTTTCCATTCGTTCAGACCTTGCGCTGCGTAACTGGCGCCGCCGTTGACGCAGATGTACGGAACCCACGCGAAGGTTTCGACATTGCTCACCAACGTCGGTCGATCATCGAGGCCGTTCGTTTCCAGCTTCGGCGGCAAATTGCGTGGTTCGCCGCGACGATCGGACATCGCTTCGATGAGCGCGCTTTGTTCGCCGCAAATGTAGCCGCCCGGGCTAACAAATACTGAAACCGGAAACGGCCGGCCGAGCAGCAACGCATTCGGTCCGCACACGCCCAGTTCTTCCGCGCGTGCGATCTCCCTGCGGCAGGCTTCGATCTGCTCGGGATATTCGTGGCGAATGAAAATAAAACCTTCGGTCGCGCCCGTGACGAGCGCGGCGAGGATCACGCCTTCGAGGACAAGATGCGGGGTGCGCAAAAGCAGCTCGCGGTCCTTGAACGTGCCGGGCTCGCTTTCGTCGCCGTTCACGACGATGAAAGCGCGCGTGTCGTCGCGGCGTCGAACCGCGGTGCGCACGGCGTCGCGCACGTCGCGCCATTTTTGCGTTGCCGGAATTCCGGCGCCGCCGAGACCTCGCAGATCGGCATCCTTCAATTCGTTGAGCAAAATTTCCGACCAACCGGCAAGTTCAGGTCCCTTGGCCCAATCGTCTTCCGTATGCCAGCAACGCAATGCTTCTTCCACCTGCTCGGCCAACGCACCTTCGAATTTGGTTTGCAGCGCGCCGGTGCGGAAGCGCGCGATGTCGTCCGGCGGCCAATCGAATTTCTCTGAAAGAAGATTCGCGGCCCGAGCGAGTGCTGCATCGCGAATCTGGAGCGCACGCATGACGCCGGCGTATTCCGGCGATTTGCCCGCGTATGGATCGATCGTGACCGGCGCGAACGAGAAAGGTTGATCGATATCGTGATCGGCGGGACGCGCTTCACCGCGCAACCAGTCCTGCGCAATTTCCTTCAGCTCGACGGCGGCACGTTTGAGATAAAAACAATCGTGCTCCGATCCTGTGACGGAAACGCACGCAGCGGGCGCGCGATCGCAGCGGCCAAGGCACGAGACGCCTTCGACATGAATCATGCGGGCGCCGTTGTCTTTGCCTAAGGAGTCCTTCAGATCGCGCAGCATTTTTCCCGAGCCGGCGATGTGACAAGCCATATCGCGGCAGATTTTCAACGTCACGGGCTTGGCCGGCGTGAGTTGAAAATGCGGAAAGAAACTAGCCACGGAATGCAATCGATACAGCGGCACACCGGTTTCCTCGGAATATTGCTCGAGCGCTTCGCGTTTCAGATAACCAAACTGGCTCTGGATTTTTTTCAGCGCGGTAACGAGGGAGCGCATTTTATATCGAAAGATACGGTATCTTAGTTTTGGGGAGAGCACGCTGCAAGCGTGTGCTTCCCTGAATCTTAATGCCCGCGCGCATCTAACTTTAACAACATTTGTTTAAACGAAATTTTCGAGCCGGTCATCGCTGTAGCGCCGGGTTGATCAGGAGAATGATACAAGTGGCAGGTGGCGCATTCGCTCGCCTTGCGCGCGATGCCTCCCGCACTGTGACAACGCACGCAACTTTCTTTCGGCGGTATGAGAACATCAGAAGTTGACCGGCTCGATGCCGCGGCGACGTGACATTCGCGGCAGCTCGCCACCAGGGCGTGTTTGGGGTGACTGAAACTCGCGTGCGGCAACCAGCGCTCGATCATGACAGGCTTCGTGATTTCGGCCGTCGGATACGAAGCGCCGGCGGTTTGTTTCACTTCATGACAAAAAGCGCAGCCAGTGTATTTCGCGCGGGTTGCCGAATCGAAGCCCTTAGCTGCCTTATATGGATCAACAGTAAAGAAAACCGCATGCTCGAGTTCTTCTACATTGTCATACTGTGAGCGGTGCCTTTCCTCATAAGGAGCAAATTGACGGAGAAGACCTTTCACCTGTTGGGCTGCGAATTGATTGACTTGACTTTCATTTGTTATGTCGGGCTTCCGCCTGGCTAGCTCTCCATACTGTGCGGGCAACGTGCGCAAAAATGTGCGGACGAGCTGCGCGTCGCCGTGCGGTAGTTGGAAATCCGGATTGCGTACATCGAACTGCAGCGAATGACATTCCTGGCAGTGCGCTTCGAAACTAATCGGCTGCATGTAGCGGCCGTTCGGCTCGGGTTGATGGCAGTAGTTGCAATCGAGCTTGCCGGCTTTCGTCGGCGGAATGTCGCTGCTGTTCAGATGACGCGCATGATTGAAACGCAACACATCATTGTCGCGCACATTATCGCGCTGCAATTGAAATGGCGGATGACCTTCGCTGAACGAGGCGAACGTCTTTGTGTAGCCGTTGGCCGGCCGCGGAAGTTGCAGAACGACCTGGCGGAAGTTCACGAGCCTCGGATTCAGATGGAAACGGTCGCGCGGCAGTTGTTTTCCGCGCTCGGCCGAAGCTTGCATGATCGCGGTGTTGTTGTGACACGAAGCGCAATCCAGATTCACGGTTCGCATCAGCGCGTCTAATCCCTGGTGTTCTCTGTGACACGCCGAACACGAGCGATTGGTGACGACATTGGGCTCGTGGAAATCGTGCTGTTGATGACATTGCTCGCAGGCGCGGTCGATACGCGCGAATGACGGCGCACCTTTTTTGAAGCGTTCATTCAGCACGTGAAAAAATGCCGGCGGCTGTCCTGCAGAACTACTCGTGAGGCGCTCGGGCACGTGACAGGAAGTGCAGCCCTGTTTGCCGCCGAAGGCGGATCTTACGACACCTTTCGTGAATGGACGCAGAGCGATGGCGCCTTGCAAATGCGCGTGCGAACGCGAAAGCGGACCGGGGTTGAAAAATTCCTGCGGCTTTTCCTTCTCGCAGTAATAAATCGCAACTACTCCGCCGGCAAAGAGCACAACAGTGAGGAGAAATCGGGCGCTGCGCCACACGGATCGCGTAAAACGTGATTGCACGCGATCGCGATAACTCTTCGCGATTTCCCGTTGCGTACCGCGTTCTTCATCCATGGCGCATCAATAACGAAAGAGCGTGACGAAGGCGTGCCACACCGTCATGAGCAGGAGCAGAAACGAAAGCGGGACGTGCACGAAGAGCCAGCCGTGCAGCCAGTATTGCATGCGCACTTGCGTATCGGTGAGCCGGCGCTCCTCGCACCAGCGGCGCATTTCATCGACGCGCGGCCGATACATTTCGTCGACGCGTGATCTGAGGTGGCGAAAAATTTCATCTGCTTCGCGCGTCTGACCAAGGCGATATTTTTCGCCGCGGTGAGCACGCAGGTACGGGAGCAGCCGTTGCTCGATAAAACCGGCGAGTACTTCCTCATGCGAAACATCGGTAGCTACCACGGCCGATCCGCTCGTCGCCTGCTGTTTCAAACTGCGCTGCAATTTTTCCGCCGCGGCGTAGAGTTGCGTGCGCACATTCGGAATTTGCTCGAAAACAATTTCCGCCGGCAACGATTCCTTCATCATCGTCGGCAACTTGTGTTGCAGAATGAGGCCATAAATTCCGCTCACCATCACGATCGCGTAGAGCACCATCAGCGTCGTCGTCATCGGGCTACCGAGACGAAAACCGCTGTGCAGAAGAACCAGCGGAATGGTGAGCAGCGTGAGCCAGATATGACCGCGTAACCAGCGTTGCACATTTCCTAGCGGGAGAAACGGCAGCTTCTTGCGCACACCGAGCAGCGCCGCGAACACAAATATGCCCAACGAGATTGTGCCGAGTACGAGCCCAAGCGGCGTGCCGCCGATGCTGCGATGATCCGAAGGCTTATGGATCAGCGAGCGCGGTAATCGGAACCCGGCAGGCAAAAGCTCTGGCTTAAAGTTACCGAGGTAAATCCAGAATGCTGCCAATGTGGCGAGCACGACAAAAATTACCCACGGAACGTGTGAACGGTTAAAAACCCGCATACCGAGAGATTATGATTTCAGGCGCGCTCACGAAGCAATCATCCATGTTGGATCGAGCTTTCGTCGGACTGAAGCGAATTGCCCAGCGGTTCACCGGAAAGTTTCTCAGGGGATTCCTGCATATCGCATCGTTTTGAGGCGACAGCCAAGAAATACATTACCGGTACTTGTTCTGGAAGAACTTTCGCGTTGGCCTGATTTATTCGTAAAAAGGACGCGGTTGCTGCTGATCTTCGTGACCGTCATTTCTCCGACAGTTCAATAATTCCATTCCAGTTCTTCACATCCTGGCCTCGGACGATCGCGATCTTTCGCAAGTAAAACTCTGCCGGTCCATCGGAACCGCCCCGGAGTTGACAGACTCGGCTCATCAAATCGGCCGCATCGGAGAATTTCCCTGTCCGAAATTTGTCGAGCCCTGCCTCGAAGGCCTCGATCCAGGCTCGCTGCGCCGAATCTGCATCGCCACGGCCGAGCAACTCGTGAATACAAATGCTATGAACCTTGCCTGCCACCCGAAATTCGCCGAGGGGCCGGGTATTGAATTTGCCGTCCAGCTGTTCTCTCACGGCCTCGGAAATCAGGATCTGGGTACCGAGGTATTTGTTCAGGGACTCAAGACGCGACGCGAAGTTCGTCGTGTCTCCGATCATCGTATAATCGAATCGAAACGATGAGCCGAGATTACCGGCGAGCACTTTGCCGCTATTGATCCCGATCCGCGTTCGCAATTTTTTTCCCCGCACCTCTATTTCCGTCAAAGCGCGGAGGTCACATGCTGCTTCCGCGGCGCGGGTTGCTTGTGCGGGGTCGTCGATAGGAGCCCCCCATGCCGCCATCACAGCGTCACCGACATATTTGATGATGGTTCCCTTTTTCTCGAGAATGCAGCGCGTGGTTTGTTCGAAGTACGCAATCAGGATTGCTGAAACTTCGCTCGGGTCGAGGTCCTCAGAAAGTGTCGTAAAATTTTCAAGGTCCGTAAAAAGAACCGTCGCTTCGACCACCTCTCCACCCGGCCGGAGGTTGAAATCAGAATTCGCGATCTTGTCAGCCATCTGAGGCGACAGATAGAAGCCGAATGCGTTGCGCAATTCTTTGCGGCGCCGCGATTCGAGCAAATACTGGGAACCGACAGCCCAAGCCAGACCGAGTGGCATCTGGACCGCCGCAGGAACCAGCCAGGCAAACCAAGTTCGTTGGTTCCACACGAGCCAACAGGCGCCACATGCGATTCCTATCGAAATGATGACCGTTAGCATAGCAGCCAAAAGCGGGCGGAAGAAAGCGAGGCTGCCGGCCACCAACCCAGCGAACACGATCAAGGCAGTTTCCCAATTCAGTGGCATTCGAGTCAGCCAGTCGCTGCGCAACAAATTAAGCAGAATGGTTGCATGGATCTCGAGGCCAGGAGAAAATTGGCGGTTCCACCTGGAATACGGCGTGGCGAACTCGTCCCTTCCGACCCCGAGATAACCGACCGCTGACCGCGGTCCGACCATTACAATTCGATCCTTAAAGTAACCGGGCGGAAGTCCGTCCGGAGCGAGCGCCGTGGCGATATTTACAGAGGAAAAGCTGTCTCGGGGTCCATAGTAATTGAGCCAGAGCTGTCCAATCTTCTCCCGTGGCTGGTGCGTGATCTTCGCGTCCAGCGCTTCCGCAGCGCGCCATGTCGCGGTTGGTACAACACTAGTTCCGCTCAAGTACATCTGGCGCACGCCGTAATCGGGGTCCACCGGTCTGAAGGCGAGGATTCCGTATCCGGCTGCGGCTTTGCGCAGCACTTTCGCAGGCGCGGAGACTCTCTCCTGTCTCACGCTGCCAAGCCGGTCTACAATATCAAGAGCCGCACCGAGAACTACTTTTCCATTGGTGCGAATGGACTCTGCAAAAGCTGCATCGGCAGCGGGATCTGGTGCAGGTGCATCGAAAACGATGTCGTAAAAAACGAGACGCGCTTTTTCCTGCGTCAGACGATCCAGGAGGCGGACGTGCAACGCGCGGTTCCAGACATCGTCTAACGGCTGGTTCAGTTGCTTGGCCGAATACTCATCGAGATAAACAAGCGTAATCTCGTGGGTGTCGAGCGTGGTTCGCCAGATGAAGGGCAAATCGTAGCTCAACCGCACCAGAGGTTCTGCGAATGAATAGCGCAAGCAGGCGAGTCCCAATATCGTCGCCGCCAGAATGCCGCCCGCGATTGCCGAGCCGCGAATGAGGCGCTTGACTTGGCGAGTCTCCATTAACTCATTGCAATAACAAACGTCAAAAGAGGCCTAACCAACCCGCGGGGGAGGCGGTGTCCGCATTTTGATCGGTTTGCCTACGGGCCGTGGTAACTGCCTTCCCTGATTGCCAGCGCCATGCGACGGTGTTTGTTGGCTGGATCCGCCATGCTGAAAAGGCAGCGGCTGTGTTTGGCTGCGCTGATTACCAGCACTATGTGGCAGTGTTTGGTCGGATTGATTGCCTTGCTGATGATGCCCTGAATCCTCCCCGCGCGGTGGGGGTGTTATACGTCGAGAAGGATGGGTATATCGCTGTCCCCGGCCTATGCCTATGCCTATCTGTAGACCTGGGACAGATTGCGCGGGGTACGGTGTCGGGGCTGCGGCTATCTCCGGGGGCGGAGTTGTTTGCAAGGAACGCGGTTTTGAGGTTGCGGCTTTCTCAGCGCGCGGAGTTGTTTGCGCATTGCGCGGTTTCGGCCTTGGAGTTTTCTCAGGGCGCGGGTTTGGTTGCTTGGGTGTTGTTGTTCCGCCGCCAACGGTGCTGAAGTTCTCACTCAGATACCTGCGAAAGATGGCGCGATTTGGCTCCAGCGCGGCAGCTATCAGAAGATCACGCCGGCCAGCTTCAACTTGACCCTGTTTAATGAGACATAAACCACGGCCGAGCCATGCATCGCCCAGCGCGGAGTGGAGAGCGATCGCCGTGTCGAAAGAATCCTTGGCGTCCTTGAGGTTGTTTTCCGCGCTCAGGACAAATCCGCGCAACGCGTGCGCGGCCGGGCTGCGCGGCGCGAGCTTGAGACCTGTCTGGAGTGCCGCCTTTGCCTCCGGCACCCGACCAAGGTTGAATTGCGACTCAGCGACTCGCGTCCAGGCAAAACCAGCGTTTGCATCGAGGTTGGTCGCGCGCTCCCCCGCTTGGAGGGCGCCGGCGAGATCGGACTTCGACTGCCGGTAATAGGATTCTGCAATCCAGTCGGTCGCCGTTTGCGGTGGCGCTGAACTTGATTTTTCCTTTAACGTAACTGCTGCAATCAAGGTGGTAAGCGCCTGGCGACCGGGAGCGTTCTGGTCAATTTCGCGCAACAGAGCATTTGCTTTCCCGACCTGACCGACTACGAGGAACAAGCCCGCACGATAAATTTTTTCGCCGGATGAAGCAGGTACGCGGTTGCGTGGATACTCTGCAAGCGCCCGCAATATGTCCCCCTGGCTATAGGCCGATAGCGATTCTCGTAACCTGTCCTGCTCTTGCGGAGAAAGCGCCAGATCATTGATATCGAGAACGCCCGGATAATAAAAACACCACTGAACCGAATCCATCGCGTTACTCACGGCTGTCTTGGTCGGCGTGCCGCCGGGTTGTATCTCTGCCCGCTCGCCGCTCTGAACTGAGACCGAACCTTGCGAGTTAGAGATCTCTACCTCACCATCCAGAATCGTAAAACTCGCGGAGCCATTTGCGTCTACAGTTACGACAAATTCGGTGCCGCGGATCGCGCCGTTCGCAGCGGGAGTTTGCACGTGTATTTCACGTGACTTTTCCCGGCTAAAAAAATAAGCGGAACCTTGCTTCAGGTCCATCGTCGGCTTGGTGCTCGCGACCTGCGGCGGCAAGATCTCTTCCTCGGTCAGTTCGTCGATCCGCAGGATGCTCGAATCGCCAAATTGGACCGCCGCACGGCTGTCTTCTCCCGTTCGCAGTCGATCGTGCACGATGAGTTCTTGACCGATGGTCGCTGTCCGCCACTCCCCAGGCGGCCTGGAGCTGTCCACCATATTTTCTTTTGAAATAAGTTCGGCCCCCGCCTTACGGCTCGTTTCTCCGGCGTTCGCGATTCGAGAAAGTGACATTCCCAAAAACAGAACGGCGAACAAAATCGGTACCCGACTGATTGTAATCGCTCGCACTTGGGCGCGTGGCACTTCTTCAAGCGCGGGCAGATACTCGATCAGTTGATCGACGCTCCGCGCCTGATCTCCAGGAAGTTTTTCAACGACTTTCTGCATGTCGGTTCATTTCGGGCGACAGCCCAAAATACCTTTTCCGAGTTTCTTTTGGAAGAACTTTCCCATTGCCGGAATCAATCCATCCCACATCGAGTTTTTGGAATGGTTTGCCATTGCGATTTCCATTAGCATCGACAGCGTGTTTCGAAGTGTTCTGTGCTGGCTGGGTCCGATTGCCTTCTTCCTGGCTTCGGGCCCAAGCAGTCCGGGAACGGAAGTAGAAGTCGCGCCACTTAAAGGTAGTCAATTCGTGGGCGTTGCCGGTTGCAAATCGTCTAGTTGTCACGGCGGAGCAGGGGAGAAGCGCAACCAATATCTCACGTGGTTGCAGAAAGATTTTCACACGCGCTCATACGCTATTTTAACCAATGCCCGCTCCGCGCGAATGGCTGAGGCCCTACGCTTGCCCGCAGCACAGGAGAGCACTCGTTGCACGGTCTGTCATTCACCCTTCCAATCTGTTGCGCCCGCACGACTCATGCCGACGGCGCATCCGGATGAAGGCGTGTCCTGCGAAAGTTGTCATAGCGCAGCGGAAACCTGGTTGCGTGGCCATACACGGAAAGATTGGACTTACGCCATGCGTGTCACTGCCGGCATGCGCGACCTAAAAAGTTTTTATGTGCGCGCAAACACTTGCGTCGCGTGCCATCAAAATCTTGAGTCCGAGATCCTGAAGGCTGGCCATCCAGAGCTTACCTTCGAACTCGATCGACAATCTGTCGCCGAGCCGAAACACTGGCGAGACGACGATCCGCAGAGTGGGCTGCGAGCGTGGCTCGTGGGGCAAGCGGTGGCCTTGCGCGAGATGAGTTGGGCACTCTCAAAAAATGGAACGCCCGACACGGACGAAGTTAACAGGTGGAAGGGCCTGGCCTGGCTGTTGACCAAAGCGACTGCACAGCCAACGAACCTGCCTGTCATTGATCCACCCGCTGGGACAACGAGCTCCGCCGTATTTGCCGGTACACAACAACAAGCTGATTTACTAGCGCGCCGAGCAGCGGAATCCCGATTGAGCGATGACATTGCCCACCAGCTTCTTCGTGCGCTGGCAGCAACGGAATCCGAATTCATTGTTTCAAAAGAAACATCGCCGGATGAACTTTTCCGACGCGCTCAAAGACTTGTTCTTGCGCTTGATCGACTCTCCACCGCGGTCACCCAAGAGGGGCCAGGCGCGGTAAGAAATCCCGCGCTTACCCAACTATTCGAAGATGTTCGATCGCGCGCCGATTTTCAAGCACCGCGTTTCTCCGAGCATCTGCGAAATTTTCGCGCGACGATCGAGAGGCCGGGACCCTGACTTTCCGATCTCTGTAGCGGTGGTCTATGACTGCTGCATTTCCGATCTAACGATTCAACGAATCACGTTCCGTGTTAGAACGTGGTTTGCAATTCCTCTGGAGAGGGCTCGGTTCCGCCGCGGCCAGTTGAAATAAAACTGCTGGAATCGCCGCGCAATAGAGCCGTGCAACGCTCCAGCAACTGGCTCTCGGGACTTAACAGCGACGTTGGAAGCGTGATCAATTGCGAACCAAGATCAAGTGCGCAGAGAAACACGCGATAAATGATGCTTGGAAACACCAATGGTTCCTGCGATAATGCCGCCTTGCAGCGTTCACCCCCTACGATGGCTTTGCTTGCAGCGGTTCTGTTTTTGTTACTCGTACTGAGTGACAAATTGCCGGCTGCAACAGCGGATGAGGAATTTGCGTCGGCAGAGCGTCTGACGACAACTGGCGCGTTTGCAGAATCGGTTGTCCATTGGAAGAAAGCCGATGCGCTTTTTGAGAACGCAAAGAATTCCTCCGGGCAGATCGAAACCGAAATTCATCTCGCAGCTGCGTACTATGCGCTTGGTCAAACGAGACTCGCGACTGAAATCTTGGCGCATGCGCAAGAGATTACCTCTCCCGCGGATTTGAAGCATCGTGCGCGAATCAAAGCGGCGCTCGGTGCGATTTACACCCTCGCGGCCCCGGCAGCAAAGGAGCACGCCGCGCATGACCATATGGCCGGACACGAGGACATAGCGGAAGTGACTTTGAAAGAGAGCATCAAACTTGCCCGTGTAGCGAAGGACGTACATGTCGAAGCTATCGCTCTCAACAACTTGGCAAATCTCCATAGCTACCGACAGGAGTTAGACGATGCGGTGAAGAACTACAAAGCCGCAATGGATTTGGCATCGGAAGCTCACGATCGGGAATTAGCGTCGCAAGCGTGCGCAAATCTCGCCCGGAGCGCGGTGGAAGCGGACGACTATGAGAATGCCGAAACGTGGGCTGACAAGGCAGTGGAGAAAGCGTCGAAGCTTACAAACTCGCACGAGAAGGCTTATCAGTTGCTTAGCGCCGGCCAGACGTTCAACCAGATTTTTATGGCTTCGCCGGATCACGATAACGATCTGCGATTAAGCGCGTTTCAAGCTTATCAGAAAGCGGCTGCGATCGCGGAGGCCATTGGCGATAAGCGTGCGCTCTCGTATGCGTGCGGTTACGAGGGCGAACTCTATGAGGCTGAGAAGAAATATGACGAAGCCCTGACCCTGACCCGCAAGGCCCTTGTGCTGGCGCAAGAACTCAAGTCAGCTGACGCGCTGTATCGCTGGGAGTGGCAGAGCGGTCGATTGCTGCGCGCAAAACATAATGACGAATCGGCGATCGCCGCATATCGACGCGCCGTGCAAACGCTGCAATTGATCCGGCACGATGTTGCGCTGCGCTACGGGAACCCAAATGCGCACTCATCCTTCCGGGATGTTGCAGGAGCAATGTATTTCCAGCTCGCTGATTTGTTACTGCAGCGGGCCGATTCGGCAAAAAACGCGGCCGACCTCGACAAAATGCTGCTTGAGGCGCGCGACTCTGCGGAGCTGCTTAAGTCGGCTGAACTGGAGGATTACTTTCAAGACGAGTGTGTAAACCTGTTGAAATCCAAAATCACAAAAGTCGAGACGGTTTCGCAGACTGCGGCGGTCGTTTATATCATTCCGCTCCCCAATCGCACAGAGATGTTAGTCAGTCTGCCCTCTGGTTTGCGTCGGGTGAAATCATCGGCGACGGACGCAATGCTGGAGAACGTTGCGCATCAGTTTCGAGTGAATCTCGAAAAACGGACAACTTACGAATATCTCGAGCAAGCCAAGCAGCTTTACGATTGGCTGATCAAGCCGCTCGAACCGCTCCTCGCGGGTTCCAAAATCGACACACTTGTTTTCATCCCCGATGGCGCGCTTCGTAACATCCCCATGGCTGCGCTGTACGACGGACAGAAATATCTTATCGAGAAATATGCTGTTGCGGTCACACCTGGCTTGACATTGATGGAGCCAAGAGCATTCAAGAGAGAAACTATCGCGCTCGTAGCGAACGGTCTTTCGGATGGGGTGCAGGGATTCGCTGCCTTGCAATACGTGTCGGGCGAAATGAGCAGCCTTAAGAAACTGTACGGCGGCAGCGAACTGATGAATCGGCAGTTCGTCAAGACAAACATCGACAAGGAGTTTGTCGGCGAAAATTATTCGATCGTTCACATCGCATCGCACGGTCATTTTGACTCGGATGTGAAGAAGACTTTTGTATTAACATACGATAGCAAGCTTACGCTTGACGATCTCGAACAGTTGATTCGTCCCAGCCAGCTCCGCGACAAACCAGTAGAACTGCTTACGCTGAGCGCTTGCCAGACAGCCGCCGGAGACGATCGCGCGGCGCTTGGACTTGCGGGTATAGCGATTAAAGCAGGCGCAAGGAGTGCGTTTGCGACATTATGGTTCGTGAACGACCAATCGTCGTCAACGCTCGTTTCCGATTTTTACACTCAATTACATCAGCATCCGGATATCTCAAAAGCCAAGGCGCTTCAGACGGCACAGGTGAAACTACTGTCTGATCCGCGTTACGCTCATCCCTGTTACTGGGCGCCTTACCTTATTATTGGTAATTGGCTGTAAGCCGTCTAATGACGCGGCTCCGACGAGCATTTCGCAACCCGTGGGTGGCGAGTCTCATGCTCAGCATTGGCGTTTTCGCGGCGCTTGCTGGCGTGCGCCAGCTTGGACTACTTCAGTCTGCGGAATTCCTGGCGTATGACAAATTTCTGACCTCGCGAGCAGGGCCGGAAACGACGGGTCCGCGCATTGTCATTGTGGAGATAACCGAGAACGACATCGCCAAATACGATTTCCCGATTCCCGACGATCTTCTTGCAAGACTATTGGAAACGATTTCCAGCGCAAAACCAACAGCGATCGGGCTGGACCTTTACCGCGATGTAGCTGTGCCGCGAGATGGCAGCCGTCTTGCCGTGCTGAATAGTGTGTTCCAACAAAACCAGAATATCGTCGGGATTTTCAAATTCGGCGACGCGGAGCACGCCATTAAAATCTCCCCCGCGCCGGGATTAGCAGAAAATCCTGAACGCTTTGGGTTCAACGACTTTCCGTCCGACTTTGGAGCAGTCAGGCGAGGTTTTCTCTTTTTGTGGGATACTCAAAACCACGTTTACCCATCCTTTGCTCTGGCGCTTGCGTTACAAACGGGAATCACCGCTAAACAAGAAGATTCCGCATTCCAAATCGGCAAAGCCAGTTTCCCACGCTTTCGATCGAACGATGGAGGATACATCCGCGCGGAGGATGGCGGTCATCAATTCCTGCTCGACTTCAAGGGCGCGCGAAAGTTTATTACTTACTCGCTTGACGATGTTCTCGCCAATCGCGTCGACGCCGCGGTTTGGCGTAACAAAATCGTGCTAATCGGTGAAGGCGCTGAGAGCGCGCACGATTTTTCGACAACTCCGCTGCAAGCTAACTTTCCGGGTGTTGAGCTTAACGCCCAAATCCTCAATCAACTGCTCCGAGCTGCCGAACGTGGCGATAAACCGACAACGTCGTGGGGGGAGCCGGCAGAACTTGCATGGATTCTTGCGTGGTGCATTCTGGGCGGCGGGATTGGCTTTCTCATTCGTCGCCCTTTAGTTTTGTTCGGCGCGTGCTGTGCACTTGGAGGAGCGCTTTCCGCCATCTGTTGGATTGCGTTCGTCCATGATGTTTGGCTGCCGTTCCTGCCCGCCCTCGGAGGCAACCTGGCCGCGGCAGCCCTGGTAATGGGCTACACACGTTACCAAGAGCGTAAAGATCGTGAAACACTCATGCGGTTATTCTCACAGCACGTGTCGCCCACCATTGCCGAGTCGATGTGGACGCATCGTGAGGAATTCATGGACGGGCATCGGCCACGCCCGCAAAAACTTACCGCCACCGTGCTCTTTACCGACTTCCGCAATTTCTCAACGGTATCAGAGGATCTCCAGCCTGCGGAGGTAATGGAGTGGATTAACGATTACATGCAGTCTCTGGCACGGCACATTGAGGCGCGCGGCGGATTCATCAATAAATACATGGGCGACGCGATCATGGCCGTGTTCGGCTTTCCTGCTGCTCTTACTGCCGATGCCAATGTCCAACAGGACGCCGCCAATGCAGTGCATTGCGCCCTTGACATGGGCGGCGAGCTTCGCCGACTGAATGCTGATTGGCAAAGGCTCGGACGATCGCCCGTGCAAATGCGCGTCGGCATTTTTAGCGGTCCGGCTGTCGCAGGCTGCATCGGAAGTAGCGATCGGTTGGAGTTCACTGTGATGGGCGATACGGTCAATACGGCCGCGCGACTTGAAAGCTATGACAAGGATTACGCGGCCAGCGACACCTGCCGGATTCTCATTGGGCATTCAACGTTTGAGCTACTCGACGGGAAATTCGCGACGGAGTTTGTGCAAGCGATAGAGTTGAAGGGTAAAAGTAGAAAAACTAAAATTTATCGTGTCCTTGGGGAAACTAATGTGAAAAACGGTGCCGATTTTTAGGCTCGATCCGAGTATGCAGTAAGCGATGTGATGACAAAGCTCCGAGGAGCGTTTCGCCACCCTGCGATAGTAAGCCTTGTGCTTGCTGTCGGCGTTTTCGCACTCGTCGCCGGAGCGCGCGAGCTGGGCCTGCTTCAATCGGTCGAATTTCTGGCTTACGACAAATTCCTCGCGTGGCGAGCCGGACCCGCCACCGCGGACTCGCGCATTGTTATAGTAGAAATTACGGAAAACGATATCGCCAGATATGATTTCCCGGTTCCGGATGATCTTCTTGCGAAGCTGTTGCAGACCATTGCCAACGCGCACCCGATTGCAATTGGGCTTGATATTTACCGCGACGTAGCTGTCCCACGAGATGGTAGTCATCTCGCCGAACTAAATCGCGTTTTTGAACAGAATCCAAATATCGTTGGGATCTTCAAATTCGGCGATGCCGAACACCCTGTTAAGGTCGGATTTCCGCCGCAACTGGCGGCAACTCCGGAACGCTACGGGTTCAACGATTTTCCGTTCGAGCTTGGCGCAGTGCGCCGCGGTTTTCTCTTTCTGTGGGATACTCAAGATCACGTTTACCCCTCGTTTGCGCTTGCGCTTGCGTTAACGACGGGAATCAGCGGGAAGCAAGAGGGCTCCAGATTCCACATCGGTAAAGCCAGTTTCCCACGCTTTCGATCGCACGATGCAGGATATATTCGCGCGCAGGATGGCGGTCACCAGTTCTTGCTCGATTTCAAGAGTCCACGGAAGTTTACGACTTATTCGCTGGACGATGTTCTAAGCAATCGAGTTAGCGAGCAGGCTTGGCGCGACAAGATCGTACTGATCGGGGAAGGGGCGGAGAGCGCGCACGATTTCGAGACAACTCCATTGCAGGTTAATGCGCCGGGCGTCGAGCTCAACGCCCAAATCCTGAATCAACTGCTTCGCGCTGCCGGACGCGGCGACAAACCAACAACGTCATGCAGTGAACCGATGGAACTCGCCTGGATTTTTCTCTGGTGCTTTCTAGGTGGCATAGTTGGTTTTTTCGTCCGTCGTCCGTTGCTATTACTCGCAGTGTGCTGTGCGCTTGCCGGAGCGCTTTCCGCGATTTGTTGGATTGCGTTTGTCCATGATTTTTGGCTGCCGTTCATACCGGCGCTCGGCGCGAATCTCATCGCAGCGGCGATCGTCACTGGCTACATGCGCTACCAGGAGCGCAAAGATCGTGAGATGCTCATGCGCCTGTTTTCTCAGAATGTATCCCCAGCCGTCGCCCAGTCGATATGGCTGCATCGAGACGAATTCATGGAGGGTCACCGTCCACGTCCACAAAAGCTGTTCGCCACCGTGCTCTTCACCGATTTCCGAAATTTCGCAGCTATCTCAGAGAAGTTGCAACCGCCCGACGTCATGGATTGGGTAAATGAATATCTGGAAGCCCTGGCGCTTCAGGTTGAGCGACATCACGGCGTGATCGACAAATACATGGGGGACGCCATCATGGCCGTGTTCGGCTTTCCGCTAGCGCTTACGGCCAACGCTGACATCCGAAGAGATGCCTGCAACGCTGTACATTGTGCGCTGGATATGGGCACCGAGCTCTGTCGGCTCAATGACGTTTGGGAAACGCGCGGACGCGCACCGGTCCAAGTGCGCGTCGGAATTTCCAGTGGACCAGCCGTGGCAGGCTGCATCGGAACCAGTGACCGCCTCGAGTTCACGATGATCGGGGATACCGTCAATACTGCGGAACGGCTCGAAAGCTTCGATAAAGATTATGCCCCAACAGATCCGTGCCGAATTCTCATAGGGCAATCTACTCTTGAGCTGCTTGATGGGAAATTTGCAACGGAATTGGTGCAAACTATTAAATTGAAAGGCAAAGAAGAGACTACTAGCATCTACCGCGTCCTAGGAAGCAACATATGAAACCCCCACTTTGTTTTGCTGGATTACTTGCCGCATTATTGATCCCCTTGTCTAAAGGAACAGCTCAGGTGAGCCCTTCACCCACTGCCGCTTTAGCGCTCCCATCGTCACCCATCGCTTCGCCTGCCGCGTCACCCAAAGGCGCATCGACAAAGCTGCTTTACAAACCGCCCGCCGCGCCTGGAAACATTCCCGCCCGCGTGAGTGGCGGTGCCCGCGGTGCAGCAGTCGATACAGTTTTGATTGCTCTGGTGCCAAATCACCTCGCCTTAACCACTCAATCACAGCCATCGTTGTTCTGGTTCCAATCAAAACCGGCGAAAGCGAAGTTCGAGTTAACCGTGGTCCAGCCGAAGAACCCAAAACCTCTGGTTTCGTTAACATCTCCCCAAGCTGACAAACCCGGCATTCATCGGGTGAAGCTGGCGAAGCACAAAGTCGAGTTGCAGCCCGACGTAGCATACGAGTGGAGCGTGGCCATCGTGCCTGATGCAGAGAATCGATCGAAAGACGTGATTGCAAAAGGCGTCATTAAACGGATTAGTGCTCCAGGTGATCTCGCGACCCGCGTCGCGCAAATGGGAGATCTCGAGCGCGCAGCAGCGTACGGGCAAGCCGGCATTTGGTATGATGCGTTTGAGTCTGTTTCCAATGCCATCGAAGCCCATCCGGACGACGCTTCGCTGCGCGTGCAACGTGCAGCGCTGCTTCAGCAGGTCGGCTTAAACGAAGCGGCAGCCGCCGATAAGAAATAAGAATCACCTGTAGCCACGGCGCTATGCGCCGTCTTCAGGATCGGCCTTTGGTTCTCAGGCTGCCAATAGGATGGAGGCGCGAGCACGCGGGCGATTTCAAAGAACTCTGAGCGTCAGCGCCGAAACAAAAGCCGCCACGTGCGTTAAAACGTGGCGGCTGATTGTGAAATGCTGCTGCTTTGATTAGAACGCGGCGCGGGTTTAGGGATTGTTTACCACTTGCGGCGCAGATTTGCTCGCTTCAAGTCGTGCGCGGACCTTCTGGATTTGTTCAGCCTGCTCTTTCAGGTTTGCGGTAAGGGATTGAATTTGCTTCTTCCGCTGCGCAATGATTGCCTCAAAGTCCTTCTTTTGTTGCGCCACAATCACTTCCATCCCCTGCAGTTTGCGCTGTTCTTTAAGCAACTCATTGAGCAACATTGCGTTGATCGAGTCGAAGCGGATAGTATCGACTTCTCCTTTGGCATTGCGCACCACCAGATCTGGATTTACCTCGGCCACTTCCTCGGCGATGAGTCCAAACATCTTTGCGTGGGCTGGATCAATATCGCCTTTGTAGCGGAAGGTTACCGGTTTGAGCGCGAAAAGCGCTTCGCTGGCTTTGTCCATCGGCTTAATCTCGTCCTTGTAGCGTCGCGCGGAGACGACGTAGCCAAGTTTACCAGTGGCATCTACCTGGACGGATCTGCCGGTATTGAAGGGTGTGGTGCCAATGTTGAGAATGCGGGTCGTGTTGTTCTCACCAGCAACACCTGCAATGCCGGCGCCGATATCGACGTTGCCAGTGCCCGTAATGTTGGAACCGGCCCCATGACCAATGGCCGTGTTATTGCCGCCGGTTACGTTGTTGTAGAGCGCGTGCCAACCGAAACCGTTGTTGTAGAGGCCGGTTCTTTGGTGAAAGAGCGCTTGATAACCGAAAGCTTGGCTGGAGTTACCGGAGGAAGTGTTGTTAAAAAGCGCCTGATAGCCGACGGCCACGTTGCCGGAACCGGTGTTGTTTTGAAGCGCTCCGCGCCCAACGGCCACGTTCCGGTCGCCCGCACTGTTTGCCGTCAGGGCAAAAGCACCTACGGCGGTGTTGCCGATGCCGGTAGTGTCTCCGTAGAGCGCGCGAACACCAATGGCCGTGTTAAAACCACCGTTGGTGAGACTGAAGAGGGCATCATGACCCTCAGCGGTGTTAAATCCCATATAGCCTCCGTCTGGAGGCGGCTGCACCGCTTGCACTGCAGGCAAAAGCCCAAAGCAAGCGAGAGCGAGTGGGAGGAGGAAAACACCGCACCGCCAGGGCGAGCGGTTGAGCGAATTTCTTAACTGTAAGGTTGTCATGTTTTTTATTTTCATTTGTTTATTGAGATTGGATTGTTGAACTGCATTTACTGGCATCCAGTTCCGCGCGGAACCAGGAACCATCCTCACGAGGCGCTTTTGAACAGCGGCCTCACTTCGACTGACTCGGGGATTCCAGCCGGATCTGGAGATCGCGTTAGGCGGTGTCTCAGCGAAGATCCGGCCCCTGCGGCTTATTCAGCCGTGCCGAAGGTAAGTTGAAACGTCGGATAACGTAATCGATTGCCTGTTTAACAAATCCCACAAAAATTTGTCAAGGTTATTATTTGGAAGTGGGGCGCAGGGTGTGTCCGCATTTGTTAACTAGTCGCGGCCGAGGCGGCCGCATCTCCAATCAAAACTCTTCCTGCAATTCCTCAGGCGCTGGCTCGGTTCCGCCGCGACCAATTGAAATAAAGCTACTGAAATCTCCTTGCAGCAATGTTGTGCAACGCTCCTGCAACTGATTCGCGGCACTGAGCAACGAATTCGGCAACGTGATCAACTGCGCCCCTAAATCGAGTGTCGGCGCTGTGATGTTGATGGTACCGGTCGCGAAGATTGTACTGTTGGAACTAAATAAGAAGTCAGAATTAAGGTAGACATTTCCGGCCGTCCCCACGGTGGCATTAGCGCTAATCAAGCTATTACTTGCCACAATAAATTGGGGATGATCAATGGTGATGTTCCCACCGGTTCCGCTGCTTCCGGTGCTGCCAGCCGTAGCTGTGACCGAACTATCTGCGAGGTAAACAAGCTGACCGGGCGCCGTAATTGTAATATCACCACCGTTGACGCCAGCCGATGCCGTGATCCTGCTCTGATCTTTGAGTTTAATTTCTCCACCAGAGGTTAGCTCAATGGTACCGGCGTCACCGACTGTCGAGGAGGTCGAGATACTGCTGCCATGCTTCACCGTCACCGGACCAGTTGTATTAATTGTTACGCTTCCAGCTTTTCCGTCGCCAGTATTGGCGCTGGAGTTGTTGGTGCTGGAATTGGCGCTGGAGATCGAGCTACCGGAGTCCAAGCTCAACGTCCCAAGGTTCAATTTCACTGAACCCGCGTCAGCCGATGTAAAGGATGCGGCCGAAATAGCTCCGCTGTTTTGAAGTGACAGATCGCCGGCCTTAACACCCACGTCGCCGCCGGTGCCACTACTAAGGAGTCCTGCAAATCCTGCGACAGCGAAAAGACCCGAGTCCGATCCGTGGATTAGAAGTGAGTTTTTGGCAGTTACCTCGACACTGCCGCCATCACCTGCGCCAAAGGTGCTGGCAGCAATCTGTCCGCCAGCAGTGATTGTCGCATTGGCCGCTTGTACGGAGACATTCCCAGCGTCGCCGTGGCCATGAAACGAAAGCTCCTTACCGTGAGAATCGACAAACAGAAAAGGTTTTGTGTCGGCGAAAATGCCCGTCCCGCTGCCGTCAACAGAAAGCGAGCCGGCAGTTACACTGACAGTTCCGCCGTTACCATCAGTAGAGGTGCTCGAGGAAATCTCTCCACCAGAGGTAACGGTTAGATTGGTGGTAGCTCGCACGATTATGCGTCCAGCTTTCGCGCTGGTACCAAATATAGACACATTACCAGAGGCATCGGAAACCACAGAAGGTTCGGCGTCGGTGAAAATGCCCGTTCCAAACAACACATTTCCCACCGCACCCGTTCCGTCGATGAGAAGCGAGTCGGCGGTTACGGTGACCATTCCGCCATTGCCTTCGCCAAAGGCGCCAGCAGCAATCTGGCCGCCTCCAACAACACTCAAACTTCGCGCGTGCACGTCAATGCTTCCCCCGTCCCCGCCGCCATAGCCGAGCGCCAAAATGCCTGTGCCATGAAAAACGCTAAAATTAATGAGAGGATTGTTAGAGGGTATCAAATCGTCCTTTGAACCGGTTCCGTCGATGTCAATTGAGTCGGCAATTACGGTTACCGTTCCGCCATTGCCTTCGCCAAAGGTGCCCGTGGAAATCTCGCCGCCGTTTTTGATTTCCACGTCGCCCGCTGTCGCTGTCACGGTAATGTCCCCGCCCTTCCCATTTCTCGCGTCAGCGAAAATACCCGCACTAAGACCTGGACCAATGACACCTTTTCCGTCAATCAGAAGTGAGTCGTGGGCAGTTATGTTGATCGTTCCGCCACCGCCTGTGCCCGCGCTGAACGCGCCAATCTCTCCGCTATTGGTGATTGTTACTTTGGTCGCTGTCACGGTAATGTGCCCGCCCGTGCCGGAAACGGGCGGGCCGGATGGGAGGTTTACCGCAAGAGCCAGAAGACCGGTTGTACTTTTACCTTGTCCATCAATTAAAAGCGAATCAGCAGCGATCGTGACCTGGCCAGCGTCGGCTGTCCCGAAAGTAGGGGCGGCGACTTTTGAGCCAAGGATTTGCACATCGTGCGCTCGCACATCAATCTTGCTAACTTCGTTTACACGATTTACAGAACCATCTTTGTTTAGAGAACCATCAACGCTGGTCGAGTTTATCAGACTGTCGTTCTCCAACAAAAATGTTCCGGCGCGAATGAATACTGGACCGCCTAGTCCCGACGTCTTGTCCTTTTCGCTAATGATCGGTGCGCTAATGATCCTAGCTTTACTTGTGATATCGATTTTGCCCATCGCGGTGAACTGCGTCACATCGATGGCGCTGTTTAAGTCGGTTGCTAAGGCTGTTGCGTCCAGTTTCGCTTCGCCAGCCGACTTCACACTCACCAAGTTCACCCGCGAGCCGGCGCCACTAATCCTCCCACCATTCATCGTGATGTCACCCGCGACAGCAGAGAAGGATTTTTGCGACGTGACATTCAGCGTGCTTCCGGTAATAGAAACTCCTCCGGGAGTAGAATTGAGAAAACCAAATGCGCTCACCGGCGCAGAGGTGAGCACATCGCCGCCACCAAGGTTGGCGTTGAATCGGCCGCCACCGACAAGATTCAGATAATTGGCTGTGGTCACGGCAAAGGAACCGCTCACATCCAACTGCGCGTGCTGCCCAAAGAGCACGCCTGCAGGATTCATGAAAAAGAGATTCGCTCCCTGAATGTCTGAGCTAATTCTGCCATCAATCGAAGAGGGACCCCCGCTCGTTACCCGTGCCAAAATGTTTTGCACATTGGCTGGGCCCGTGAAGGTCGCCGACTGTGAACTGTTCAGATTAAATTGGCTAAAGCTTTCGAAGAGATTGCCGCCCTTTTGCCTTCCAAAATTGGCCGGGATTATGAAATTTGGGCCGGGCAACGGTACACTTGGTCCACCCCCGACGCTGCGATACATCACCACGCCGCCGAGGAGCGGATGAGCGCAAAACGCTAAGAGCGCAACTATGCGTAGATAGAACAAGCGAGGCTGTTGATACATGGCCGTTTGTTTTTATGCAAGGACAATAAGTTTGCTGTGAACGAAAGCGATATTTCCTGTTGATGATTTAAAACGCATTGACGCTTACAAGAAAGTGGATGCCGTAATCCTGCAGGTTGTTACCACTAGGCACGAGACTCCGATTAAACGCATATCCCCAGTAAAACTGAGCGAACACACGTCGGGTGGGCTGGAAAATCAGACCGAGACCGACGCTGGGTAACGTCTCGAGTTGGCTGTCGGGAACTTGATTGGTTTTGACATTCCAACCGCTGCCGATGTCGAAAAACGGCGCCACCATTAGAATGGGATGATGTTCTTTTCCATACCAGATCGGTACGCGAACTTCAGCCGAACCAAAAATTCCGTTATCGCGCAGAATGTCGTTTTCGATGTAGCCCCGCACGGTATCGCTTCCGCCGAGAACGAACTGCTCAATATTGAAAAGCGGATCGGTCGAGAACTGGGCATTGAGACGAAGCACCAAAAGATCATCTGTATTCCACAGCCGTCGCACGTATTGGCCTTGACCAAGCCAGTAGAAAAATTCCGCGTCCGGTTCCATCCCCGAATTTGTCGCGCCGAAGGCGTCGATCCCCACATTAAAAGTGGAACGAAGCGCGAGTACGTGAACCTGACTACGATTCACGAATTCCTGGGTGAAACGCAGAGCGAAATCGGATGTCACACCATTCACCGCACCTGGTGAGAGCGAGAACGGCATGCCTAGCAAGAACGTTTCGGCTCGCCGTTTTTCCGCGGTCAAGGAAACGGCAATTTCGTTGCTTAATGTGTGGTAGAGCGGTTGACGAATCGTGGCGCCGTATTCTTCGAGCTTGCTATTGATGTTGAGGGACGTGAACGGCGCCTGGAGGACGCTCGTGTCGCTTTTGCTCGCGTTGAGCGCAAGCGTGGTCGCCCACGGGGTTACCGGAAAGACATAGGTTCCGGAGATGTTGTCGAGTCCGGAAAAATCGAAATCCTCAAAGCTATCCGCGCTATTGCTATGGGCGATCCCGTAAATAATTTCCAAGAAATCATTATGACCGGTCACGTTTAAGTCTGTAAATCGCGCCTGCACAATCTCCGCCCCGACACTGGGGGGCCGCTTGTTATCAAATTCGATCGCAAACCGAAACGGTTGCGTATCCTTGATATCTACATCCAGAATGCTCTCGCCGGGAACTCCGCCAGGTCTCAACTCGGCATTGATTTGCGATATAGTTGGGTTTTGCCGCAGAAGCTGGAGAGCTTCTTTGAGCTTGTTAAAATTTAGCGGTCTTCCCGCGCCTCTCCGCATTTCGTTGCGCAGCCACCAGGGGCGAAACCAGAAGTTCCCTTTAAGATTTATGCCGGTGAGTCGGCCCTCGACAAGTTCGAATGTAATGATGCCGTTTTTCCCATCTTGCTCGGGCAAAACCGCGCCGGAGTTTACGTATCCCTTGTTGATGTAGAGCAAGGTCAAATCCTGGCGTGCTTGCTCGAGGTCTTCTGCCGTCAGCTCGCGATTTTTGTATTTCTCAACTTGTTTGGCGAGGTCGCCAGTTGAGAAGGCGTGGTTGCCGACAAAGCGAAACTCTTTTACGACACCGTGAAACGACCACAAGCGCCCGCTTCGAGCCAACGCTTCGAAGTTTACAGTCGGCAAGATTGGTTCAACGACCCCGGGCGGGACAAGTTTTAGTGTTCGTTTTCGCAGTGGTGCTTCAGACGGCGGCAGTTGCGGCTCCAGTAATATTTCGGTCCCTGGAAGAGGCGTCGGTTCAATTTCCGCTTCTGGAGGGGACTCTGAAACAGAGGGTTCAGGTTCTTGCGCCTTTGTGTCAGCCAGAGAGAGGAGGACTATTACGATGCTAGCAGCATCGCGAACAAGCACGCGACCCCAAAAACCTTGTCGCCTGCATTTCTTCGTTCTGGGGCGCATCTAAACTAGCTTGTAAGGGCTCGGCGCACAGAAAAGCTATTCAAATATGGAAAGGCAAGCTAATTTATAGAAACAACGTGATTAGGCCGTAATCACTGAGTCGCTTGAATTGGCTTGGAAGCACTTAAAGCACTTCCCAACCATCGGGAAGATCCTCAGTTTCCCGCCAGTTAATTTCAGAGATCCGTGAAGAGATCGGGTTTCTTAATCGTACCGTGCTCGCCTTGTTGCTGGATGAGTTTCGCGACGAGGCCGGTCCAGCCGGTTTGATGCGACGCTCCGAGGCCGGCGCCAGTGTCGCCATGAAAGTATTCGTGGAACCAATAGCGGTCCTGATCACCGTCGTCATTGCGCGCCTTGACTGAAGCACCCGCGAAAGGCCGGTGGCCATTCGCATCACGCAGCCAAATGCGGATAAGACGATTCGATAACTCGTTCGCAACACCGTTTAACGTAGTGAACTGGCCCGAGCCAGTGGGACATTCCACTTGGAAATCGTCACCGTAGTAACGATGAAATTTCTGCAACGACTCGATGAGCAAATAATTAATTGGCATCCAAACCGGTCCGCGCCAGTTGGAGTTGCCACCGAAAACCTCGGTCTGCGATTCGGCGGGCTCGTAGCTAATGACTTTTTGTTCGCCTCGAACGGTCAGCACGTACGGGTGCTCCTTGTGAAATTTGCTGACAGACCGCACGCCGTAGTCACTGAGGAATTCTGCCGGATCGAGCATGCGTCGCAGCAAACATTTCATTCGATGGCCGCGCGTCAGCGCAACGAGCCGACGTTCGAGGAAGTGTATCGAGCAGCGCGGGTTCGATCGTTTCCACCGCGAGAAGTGGCATCAAGCCGATGAGCGAGCGCACGCGCACGCGCAGATAACGTCCACCGGGAGTGTGCAGGACATCGTAGTAAAACTCATCTTCCTCGTCCCAAAGACCAATGCCTTTACCGCCGAGATTGTTCATGGCGGCGGCGATACTAAGAAAGTGCTCGAAGAATTTCGTCGCGATATTTTCGTAAACTGAATTTTCACGAGCCAACTCCAGAGCGATGCGCAGCATGTTAAGGCAAAACATTCACATCCAGCTTGTGCCATCGCTTTGCTCGAGGCGACTCCCGTCAGGAAACGCATCGTTACGATCGAATACACCAATATTATCAAGCCCCAAAAAACCACCCTGGAAAATGTTATTGCCCTCGGAATCTTTACGGTTCACCCACCAGGTGAAGGCGATGAGCATTTTATGGAAAACTGCTTCGAGGAATGCGCGATCGCCTTTGCCGCTTTGTTTTCGCTCAATCTGATAAACTCGCCACGCCGCCCACGCGATGACGGGTGGATTAACATCGCTAAAATTCCACTCGTATGCGGGAATCTGGCCGTTTGGGTGCTGATACCACTCGCGCACGATGAGATCCAGCTGGCTCTTGGCAAATTGCGGATCAACAAGGGCAAGTGGAATGCAATGAAAGGCAAGATCCCACGACGCATACCATGGAAATTCCCACTTATCCGGTATCGACATCACGCGCTCGTTGTAAAGATGACGCCACTGAGAGTTGCGCCCGTGTTTACGCTCCTCTGGAGGCGGGCAAGCAGGGTCACCTTCGAGCCATTGGTCCACGATGTAATGATAAAATTGTTTGCTCCAAAGCATTCCCGCGAGTGCCTGGCGCTGAATTGCGCAATGCTCCTTGGTCAAACACGTGGGCGCGAGCGCGGCGTAAAATTCGTCGGCTTCATGCGCGCGCTTTGCAAACAGATCATCGAAGTTCGCGAACGCGTGGAGAGATTTCTCGCCCTTGGTGATTCGCTTCAACCGCAGCCGAATCGTCCTGCTTTGTCGAGGTGGAATGTCGATTTTATAAATGGCCGCAGCCTTCGTTCCCACGCACGCGGGGTTAACGGCATTCTTGGCACCGTGAACCACGTAACTGTTGATCGAATCTTTTACGAAAGGTGTCGCGCCCGGAAGGCCCCAGAGGCGCTCTCCGTTACTTTCGTTCTCCGTAAAGAGAAGCTCATCAGCGCCTTCGCAGTAGAGCCGGTATTCGCCAAGAAGATCGTGGCTGGCTTCAACGATACGGACCTCCGAAGGACCACCGCTCCCTATGCGCAGGTTTGGCCGTGCCGAATCGCGACCCCAGCTCCAGATATTGCGAAACCATAACGTTGGCAAAATGTGCAACGGTGTCATGTTCCGTCCGCAATTTGTGGCCGTGGCACGAATGAAGATGTCGTCCATCGCATTTTTTGCGTACTCGATCTCGATGTCGAAGAAACCACTTTCGAGGGCTGGCGTGTTCCAAAGTTCAAATTCGCCTTCGCTTCTCGGGCGCCTGGCATTTTGTCTAATCAACTCTTCGTATGGGAAAGCCGTGTGCGGATAACGATAAACCACCCGCATGAAGCTGTGCGACGGCGTATTGTCGACGTACCAGTAAAGTTCCTTGACGTCTTCACCATGATTCCCTTGGGGCCCGGCCACGCCGAAGAAGCGCTCCTTCAGAATCGGATCGCGCCCATTCCAAAACGCAAAGGCAAGGCAAAGGCGCTGCTTGAAATCAGAGATTCCGCCGATGCCATCTTCGCTCCAGCGATACGTACGCGAGCGCGGCGAGCGCGCGTGGTCGTGTGGGAAATAATTCCACGCCTCGCCGGTCGCGCTGTAATCTTCCCGCACCGTGCCCCATGCTCGCTCACTTAGATATGGCCCCCAAAGATCCCAGCGCTCTCCCAGGCGGTCATTTTGTGCAAGCCGGGTTTCCTCTGCGTTCATGCGAACGCTGTTCAATCATATTTCGGTGTCCAAGCCAACTCGCTTTTGCGACAGCTTGTGAACGCATCTATGCCAGAGAGAACGGTCAGCGACGCCTTAGCCAGAAAAACGCGTTTAGCCTTCGGCAGTCTTTTGCAGCTTGGCTAGCTTGGCACATTCTTCAGCGGTCGCCGTGCTCTTCGACAGTGGCGGAAAGCCGAGGCGAAGTGTCGGGCTGCGGAAGACGCGGTCGCCAAATCGCTTGCGCGTCCAAACTTTATGGATGCCACTGCTTAGGCGTCGACCTATGGCGTCAAGGTGTTGACCACGGTGTGCACCGCTCTTCTTGTGCCCTTCACAGTGCTGTGCGCAACATTTTTCGCTGTGATCACTGTGTTCTTCGCCACATTCCTGGCCGTGCGGACAGGTCCCGCCTCAACGCTGCCAATCGCAACGGCGAAGCCGAGCATAATTGAAAAGAACGCTTTCATAGTACTTAAGATTCGTTGCTGAGGCCTTGCGTGCGCCCATTCGATCGTCGCTTTTGAACTTCATTGTCTGTTCGCGTCTCGGAAGGTATTTATGAAACGAACGGGCGTACGTTGGGATGGACGCGTCCAGTTCTGTTGATTTGTGATGTCGGCGGAAAAAGTCGCTCCAGAGGTAGGATTCGAACCTACGACCAATCGGTTAATCCCGACGATGTCGGGACTCTACCCCTGAG
>WNGE01000524.1_pt1 | contig 49621 bp, 53 predicted proteins | sample 5400651 | NCBI WGS metagenome assembly WNGE01 (sample SAMN13153370, study PRJNA577476) | soil metagenome | isolation source: 60 cm soil or saprolite under grassland replicate 2 | place: USA:California | collected 2016-06-15 | reverse complement strand
AGGTGCCGACCAATCTGGCCCAAGCCCATAATGCCGATACGGATTTTTCCGTTACGCATCTAGCCACCTCCGTTTCCGCAGAAATTAAGCTCCCAGGATTGGTGTTATTCTATACTCGCGGACTTGAAAAATCGATCAATTTCGTCACACCTGATCTAATCAGGGGACGCTCGAACGCGGGGTTAGACGGCGTCCCCGGCATCGTGTCCCCTAAAGCCGCTTGTTAAGTCCCGGCTAATCTTGTTCAATCCTTCAACAACTTGACTACTTACTCTTGAGACGCCCTACCAACCGCCCTCCCAACCCTTTCAATTAAAGAAGCAGCGCCATTCTTCTCAATCTGCGCCGAAGCCAGGACTCACTTTCCAACCGCTGCGTTTCACGGCACTCGAGACTTCTCACCCGTTTAATCACGTCGTTCTTTGGAAATGATTTCGTGCCCTCTTCCATCGCCGGTTGCTCTACCTGCCGCTGCTCGTTTTTTGAAGCATCTTCGACTGCGGCAGAACGTTCCGCGGTCGCCTTAGATTTGGCATCGTCTCGAGCCTGAGCGGTTTCTTTCTTTAGGTAGACTGTAATGGCCATGGTGCCGTTTTGCTCATCAAAAACAGCCCTGCTGCCCTCTTGTTCATCCTTTCGGACTCTCTGCTTAAGTATCCCGGCGCATTCTGAGACAGACGCGTACTGACCCAAAGGGACCCAGCCCTGGCCGGCGCCCTCGGGCGGAGAAAGACTTTTCGCCGGTGAAACCTCAAGTTTTTCCACCAGTGTCCATACGGTGATCAATTGCGGTTCGCTTTTGCCCGCATAAATAAGGACGAGGACCATCACAGCCGCCGCTAGAGTATATCCCGCCCACTTCCTGGAAAAATACCGGCGCCCCTTCAGGATTTCGGCCGTCTTGCTCCGCGGGTTCGCATGACGCGGGCGTGAAGTCTTACGGGGCTTAGTCGCCGCGGGGGTATGAGCGCGCGTTTTTGGTTTTTGAATGAACTCTTGATCGTAGCGGTGGCGACGCTCGGCGTTTCCAAGAACTGCATAGGCTTCATTGATTTGCCGGAGTTTTTCCGTAGCTTCTGCTTTCTCGCCCGCCGTGGAAAAGAGGTCCGGATGATATCGTTTAACGCACTCTCGATAAGCTGATTTAATTTCATCGGCGCTCGCGGAGCGCCCAACACCGAGAACCTGATAGAAGTTCGCATCACTCATAAGTCAATAGAAAATACAAAGCGTATTTTGGCCAAGCATACGCTTTCGCTTGGCGATTTCGCTCATTACCTACTGGATCTTATAACATACAGTAGCGTCATCCTTCAGCAATGCTGCGACGTGCGGCAAAGCACGACGAGCAAAGAAAACAAGACGGAGTTTATCCTTGAATATATGAAATCAGTTCGCATAGGTCAGCTGCAATATTTCTCACAGATTGCTGAAGACCACGCCGTTCGCCCTAGAGAACCGCAGGCGAACAAGTGTTGTCATTAAATCAATGACGGGTCGGTAATGGGGTCGGAGTGTCGAGTGGGCTCGCGTCTTTATCTGGGATCTTCAAACTTTGCTATCACACGGTTTACGCATCTGTGCTGGTCCGTGAACTCAAAGATGTCCGCGATCCGTTTTTGAACAGATCTAAAAGTCGGCTGCATTCCCATTTGCCCGGTTGATAATGCGCACCGGTCAGTTCTGGCCAATTCGTACGGCCGCCTCTTGGCGTATGAAACCCGGCGGCCGGCCGTGCTTCGAGCGAACCTCTAACCAACCGTTGCTGGAGTCCACAACATTGAGCTTCATTCCCGGGCCGATGTTGGTGATCAGAGGTGCGTTTTCGCTCGGCCCGCCGTAAACACGGGTCGGGCGAACAGTTTCAAATGTGCCCCGGAGGCGCGGCGCTGATTTTGTCTGAGATGTTGAGATAGGATCGGCTGTGTATTCGTCAGAACTTGTTTCAGGCGGAACTGCTGACTCTTCCGACATTAAAAATCTAGTTCCCAGAATTCCCATGGTGACTATGCTCGCGATCACAATAGCAATCGCGGGAACCGCTCGGAAACGCCATTTTCGCTTGACCGAAGTCCGATCAACCCACCTCGATGCTTCTTCCTTTGCCGAATGGATTTCCGCTGCCGGGTCGGCTGAAACTTGATCCGTTGGCTTGCCGCTGGTCTCACTGGAGCCGTCGTTCAGTAATTTTGTTTCCGAGATTGCGATCTCGGATGGCGTTAGTTCGCCGACATTGGTCGCTGAAGAGTTACCCAGGTTCGAGGATAATTCGGCGACAGCATTTGGCGCGCTTTGAAGAACCATTGCACCATCGCAATCCGACGCGAGGCACGACGAAACCGCGATAGCTTCGCGGTTGGCGGCAAGCTCCTCTGACCCCAGGCGTTTTACAGCGATGAGTCGCGCATGCTCCATTTGTAGTTCGTCGAGCTGCTGCCGGAGGATACTCACCTGTCTTTGGTTTTCCTCGCCGGCGACGAGGCGCTCCTGCCAACGGGAGATCTCCTCCCCAAGCCGGCGATTTTCGTCCGCCAACCCCTGACAGACGCGATCCGTTTCCCGTAAACGCTCGTGAGTATCCTCGAGCGCTTGGACCTGGTTTTTGCCTTCGGAGAGTTCGCGTTCCAAGTCGACGATCAGTGCTTCCAACTTCTGTTGCTGCTCCTTATAAATCAACTCGCGAGATTCAACATTGGATAGTTGTTGTGATGTGATCTCTATTTCCCGAACCTTCGATTGGCTGCCTTCCAGCTGTCGTTTGAAATCGGCAACCTCGGCTTCCAGACCCGCGCAACGATCAGAAATTTCCTGATTTCGATGGGCCAATTCCTGCAATCGGGCTTCGCTCGCATTTAACTGAACTCGGTGGGTTTCAAGTTCTCGTTGCAAGGCTTGGTTTTCAAGGCGCAGCTTTTGATTCTCAAAGTGAATTTCCGAGGAGCGCCGTTCCGCGTTCTGAAGCTCTTTGATCGCTGCCGCACTTTGTTCTAACTGCTGTTTCAATTCGCCGGTTTCGTTTTGCAATTTCTCGTTGCAAACGGTCTCCTCCTGGTGGCGCTTCGCTGATTCACCGAGTTGCGACTGAGCCGTCTCGAGCTGTTCGTGAAAGTCCGTGATCTCCCGTTGAAGCTGCTGATTTTCAGCGACTAACTGCTGATTCTCCAACTGTAAATCATGGTGAACTGTGCGGAGCTCTTCAATGCGCTTTTCGCCGGCCGCAAGGTTGCTTGACAGCGCATCGGATTCTTCCAGCAGGGCCTCGTTGTTCGCCATCAGTTCATCTATTTCCCGCTTGGATTCGGCAAAACTGGTTTGTAATTGCGCGTAGAGTTGCTGGTTCTCGGCTTGCACAGTCAGCAAACGATGTTGCTCGTTTTGACACTCTTCCAATGTTTTGTGACTTGCTTCTAGCTTGTTCGAAAGCGCGGCTCCTTCTTTAGCGAGCTCCTCGTTTTTAGTGATTAGCTCCGTGGACAAGTGTGTTTCCGGGTGCTCAGTCTCGGTGGATTGGGCAATAGGCTTCGCCGTTTGCTTGCGTTTGAATTCGTCGAACTCACGTCGTTTGTTCCTAAGTTCCCGCTCTGAGCTGAAAAGAAACGAGCCTAAAAGGGTGATGGTTGCCCCAGAAAAAATGATCAGCCAAGAATACAGGTTTTCCATAAAGCTCTCCTAAGCGAACCGGATCTTTCTCTACTTCCAAGAATTCTCTGAGTTGTGAGCAAGCACCCGATCTTTCTGCTGCTGCCGCTCCGGGAAGTGCGATTATTTGCCACCACGCTACTTAGCGAACCGGTATGGTGCTGTTACGCCAAAGCTATGCCAATGGGCTATTCGCAGTGCTACGGGCTAAGCCATTACAAGATAAGAAGTTTTTATGATGCTACTAAGCTTACAGTAGCGATGTTTTGAACAAAATCGTGGATCGCGGAAAAAATGTAAGGGACTAATCAGAGAGGACGATAACTGGTGAAAGGAAAGAGCCAAATCGCCCGCTAATCCCTGAATCGTATTACCAGCACGTGCGAGGATGGGAAAACGAGATCAACAAATGGACTGCCAAGCGCAGCTTTACGCATGTAACCGTCTGTGTTATCGATCACCGACCGGTTGGAGGAGTTTATGAGAATTGAAAAAGTTTTCGTCGCCGCAATCGCGCTTGCTTTTAGACTCATGTCAACCGCTTCAGCAGAACCGATCCGCATCGCCATGCCGTCAAAGAGCATGACGTTTTTAAAATTTCTATTTAGCCGACAAATTCGGTTTGTTCAAAAAATGAAGGACTTGAAATTAGTTTTCCGGCAATTGGCCTCGTGGTTAGCGGCGAAATGGAGTACATCGCAGCGGGCGGCACCGTATTGTTGAAATCATGCGCGAACAAGCGCAGCTCAAGGGGCCGGTGGCCCTCGGGCAGGTGTTGGACTACGGAATACTGAAGGAAGTCTTAGCCAACATGAAAAGGTGGAGCGACACCAGTGAATATCTCGGCAGCAATCTGACGTCGTATAACAAAGATTGATCAAACCTATCTAAAAGTCGTCATCCCCGTGCCGTCGGCCAAGGCTCCAAACTTGGGCGTGGTTAGCGTCTTCGCGTGAAAAACTTTGCTGAAGTTGTTCTGTTCAAGATTCAAAACGTAAAATCTAGCCGCAGGCCGCGCTCGCGCAACGCGGCTTCGACTGACTAATTCCGGTTGACCGCGCGCCTCTAGAGCCGCCCGCCATCTCAGGGCAAGGTAAAGACGATCAGTTGGTCCGTGACTCCGCCCGATCCAGGTTTCAACGATCCGGCGGCGATGTAAACATGTCCTCCGGTGGTCGCGGCGGAGGTCCCGTGCCGTCCCTCGCGCATTGGGGCGAGCGTTCTCCAATTTTTTGTTTTGGGATCGAAGGCCTCGTTTTCCACGAATGTATTTGGCGCAAGCTCACCGCCCAGCACTAGGATCAGACCCTGATACAGTGTATAGGCGAGCCCGCTGCGCGCCGTCGGAAGCGGCGGCCCCGAGGTCCAGGAGTTCGTCGCCGGGTCGTAGATGTCGTGCATATCCGTCTTGTCGTTGGACGCTCCGAAGCGTCCCCCGATCGCGTGGATTTTCCCTTCGGCGGCGACCAGCGCCATATGATCGCGTGCCTTCGGCAGCGGGGCGCGCTCACTCCACGTGTTGGTCGCCGGATCGTAGACTTGGTGCGTTGTGACCGTCTGGCCTACGTCGTTGCGTCCGCCGACCGCATGAATCTTGCCGTCGAGCACGGTCACACTGACCGAGCCGAGGCCCACCTTGAGCGAGCTGAGTGAACGCCAGCTATCCGCGGCGGGATCGTACTCAAGAACGTGCGGTTGGCCGTCTTTATGAACCGAAGCGACAAACCCACCGACGGTGTAGATCTTGCCGTTCACGACGGCGGTGCCGATGTGATCGAGTCCATGCGGCAGAGCCGCGCGCGTGCGCCAGTGATCGGTCGCCGGATCGTATTCGTCGTGGTAGGTTCCCGCCACGCCCTGCGCGCTTCCGCCGATCACGTGGACTTTGCCGCCGACTGCCGCGAGCGCCACTTCGTTGCGTGCGAGCGGGATCGGCGCTTTCATTGTCCAGCTTCCCGATTGCGCGTGAGCAGTCGCTGCCAATGCGCCGAGCGCCACGGAGAGGGTGGCGCGTTGTAGAACCTTCAACCGGTTATGCATCGTTGCCTCCTTTTCCGTTCTCAAGTCCCTCGACTCCGACCTTTTGCTCGCGCAAATCTAACCGCCAGGTCAGCAATCAGAGCAGCCAGTCCAAATTGTACAGTCGCACCGCATTCGCAAACGTCAGCTTTCTTTGCAGCTCATCATCGAGATGGCCCATGGTGTCGCGAATAAAGCTCTGCGAGTCGGGGAAAATGCCGTCAGCATGCGGATAGTCGGACGCCCAACAGAAACTGTCGGGGCCGTAATCCTTGGCCAGCAGCGCGCCGACCTTGTCGTCTTGAAACGTCGCCCAGACTTGGCGCTTGAATAACGCGCTCGGCTGCGTGCTGATCAAGTCGTTATACATGCCTTCTTTGTATTTCATATCGAGCCGTTCCAGCACGTAGGGAATCCACCCGATGTGGCTTTCCGCCATCACTACCTTGAGACGAGGATGGCGCTCCAAGGCGCCGCACAAAAGAATCGCCACGAGGCATTCATCGGCTTGCATGGCGACGACGGCCTGGTGCGTGGCATGGGAAACGCGAGGCAAATCTCCCTTGAGCTTCTGTTCGACGCTGATCGGCCCGCACGTCGTCGTGCCATGCCCGACTCCGATGTGGAATGACAATGCGACATCATTGTTCGCCGCGGCGATCCACATTGGTTCCCACATCGAGTGCCAAATCGGCTCGGGGCCGTTGAACCAATCGATCATCGCTCCGCGCAGGCCGAGCCCATGCTTGCCGATGCGCCCAAGTTCTTCGCTCGCGGCTTCCGCAGAGAATGCCGGGATATTGGCGATGCCGATGAAGCGTCTCGGATTGTGAGAACAAAACTCGGCAATGAAATCGTTGTAAGCCCGGTAGGTCGCGGCAATGACCTCGGGATCTTTGATGCTGTCTTCGACGAAGCGGATACCGTAGATGATCTCCGCTTCGATGCCATCCATATCGAGGTCTGCGAGTCTCAGTTGAGGATCGGGCGGATGACTGGGTTGCCAGCCGGCTTCAGCCATGCGTCGCCCGCGGTGCGTGCCCATTTGTCCGCGGCCCATCCATGCGGCGTGCGCTCCCATTTTCGCGCCGTCTCCGACCCAGGTGGGCTTGCCGTCGATATCGACCACTCTGGGCACGCGTTCTCGCAGATGCGCCGGCACCCGGGAAGTAAAAGTATCCATCGGCAGATAGAACAAATCCATGTGCCCGTCAGCCGACACGATTTTATGTGCCATTGGATTTTTCCTTTCTGAATTTCGCTTTGCGTTTGCGATGACCCCGATCAGCCACCGAGCGGAACGTATTTGAGCGGAGAATAGGTCCAATCGAGCCAAGCCGTCAAGGGAACGCCGGACGCTTTTGTGATCGTGCTTCAAGTCTCGCCGGCGAGCTTCGGTTTGTCGTTGACCGGTCTTTCATGTAAGAAAACGGCAAGCCAGCCGCACAAATTTAAATGCCTCAATCCGCTAAGCGAGACTTTCTACTACCGTTTCGCCATCGCGATTTTCGCTTGTTCTGGACCGGCTCCATGCTGTCGGGCATCGGTAGCCAGTTCACCACGGTGGCAATGGCGTGGCAAATATACGAATTGACGGACTCAGCTTTGCAAATCGGGTTACTCGGCTTGGCACGAGCGGTGCCGCAAATGATTTTGCTTTTATTCGCCGGGCTGCTCGCCGACGCGATCAACCGGCGCAAACTTATGATGTTCACGCAGAGCGGTCTTTGTTGCGTGTCTGCGACCTTGGCGATCTTAACGTTTGCCGGCCAAGCGTCGCCGCACATGCTTTATGTCGCGACCATTTTCCTGGCTCTATTTACTTCTCTGGAGCAGCCGTCGCGCCAATCGTTGATTCCCAACCTCGTGCCACGCGAGCACTTGGCACAGGCTCTGGCTCTGCAAGGCACCCAGCGCTACTTTCCGGTTATCGCCGGGCCTTCCATAGCCGGCGTGGTGCTGGCGGCATTCGGTCCGGCGGCTTGTTACGCGGTGGACGCACTCTCGTGGCTCGCCATGCTCTCGGCGTTGACGCTCTTGCGAACGCCGATATCGGAAGGCGGCGGCTGGAAAACCGTCTCACTTAAATCGTTGCGCGAAGGACTCGAGTTTGTCTGGGGACATGGCGTCATCTTTCCGCTGATGCTCTTGGATTTCGGCGCCACCTTCTTCGGCAACGTGCGCAGTCTTTTTCCCATCTACGCTCGAGACATCCTGTTCGTCGGGCCCAGAGGTCTCGGCTTACTTTATTCGTCGCGCGCCGTCGGCTCACTGTGCGCGGCCGCTGTTGTGAGCGCTATGGGGCCGGTGCGCCACGCCGGCACTTGGATTCTTATCGGCGTCGGACTCTACGGCGTTTCGACAGCAATCTTCGCCTATTCCCAGGTTTTTTGGATTTCTGTCATGATGCTCGCGTTTTGCGGCGCGGGGGACACCATCAGTTCGATTCTTCGATCGACGATCAATCAGATGAGCACGCCGGATGAGCTGCGCGGACGAATGTCGTCGATCAATAGCATTTTCACGAGCAGTGGCCCGCAGCTGGGTCAATTCGAGTCCGGCCTTGTTGCCGCTTGGCTGGGGGCGCAATTGTCCGCATTGACCGGCGGGCTGGCAACTCTCGCCATAGTAGCGCTCGTCGCGATCGGCTTCCCGCAAGTCCAGCGATCACGCATTTCGCATCGTTAAATTGACTACGGAGTTGTGCCGATGATTGATCGATCCAAAGGCAAAAATGTGAACAGAGCATGCTTCTTCGACCGACTCGGGTTGGCACCGGCGGTGGTAATTTATTTTACGCTCTCTTCATCGGTCGTCCGCGCGGCGGCGCTGGAAAGAGTGAACGCCAGCTACGGCGCAATCTCCGGCTCCATGGCACAGACGTGGTTGCCAAAGAAGCGCGGTTGTACGAGAAATACGGCGTCGATCTGAATCTGGTTTACATTTCCGGCGGACCGCGCAGCATCATGTCGCTCATCGGCGGCAGCGTGCAATTCGTCAATCACTCCGGCATGCCGGCCCTGGAACCCTACCAGTGTAGCGCCGACACGGCGTTGATCGCGTCGCCTTTGAAACAACTTGAACATTCGCTGGTGGTCCAGAACACCATCGCGAGCGCCGAGCAATTGCGCGGCAAAGTCTTGGGCATGAGCACACCAGGTTCGTTGACCGATATTCTGTTGTGGGAAGGACTCCGTCTCAACGGAATCTCTGAGAAAGATGTCACAATCTTACCAATAGGCGATCTCGGCGCGCGCTTGAGCGGGCTCCAGACCGGCCGCGTGCATGACGTCATCATCGCCGGCATCCAAACTTTAACCCCTTCGAAGATGGGTTTTAAGACGCTCATCGACCACTCCAAGCTGCCCCTTGAAATTGCCGGCTCCGGTATACTAGTGCGCCGTTCCTACGTCGGCAAAAATCCCGACATCACGATTAAATTTCTTAAAGCATGGATTGAAGGCCTCTATCTATTCAAGGCGAACCCCGATTTTGCCCTCAATGTAAAAATACGTGGCGACGCAGGACAACGAAGTGCTCAGTACGATCTACAGACTTTACAAGGAAAAGCTCATGAACAAGCCGACGCCGACCGCGAGAGTAGCCAAATCGATGCTCTATTTATTGTCCCGATCGAGTCCGGAGGTGGCAGGCGTCAACGCCGAAGGCTTCATCGAAGCGCGCTTCGTCAACGAACTGGAAAGCTCCGGCTTCTTCGAAGAGACGAATCAGAAGTACGGGAAGTGAAGACATTCTGCTGAACTCCTAACTAACTTGACCCAGGCTAATTCTCGCAATCCATGGCAGCTATTCGTTGCCAACGCTATACCTGCGCCGATGGAAGATTATTGCACAACACAATGGCGCAAGATCCCGAACTACGTTATGTCGCCGAGATGTAGCTTTTCGCTTCCGCTTCATCGGCTGGTAACTGTTACCGTCGTCGCATTACCAATGTTTCCGGCGGTGTCGTACGCCTTCGCATCGATGTGATAGATTTTGTTTCGTGCTCCGGCCGGTATTTTCCAGGCACAGGTGTACAATTGGGTGTTGTCGGTGCATTTGAGCGTCCCGTTTACGTAGAATTCTACGTAAGTCACACCGACGTTGTCATTCGCTGTCGCCGCAATTGTGACAGTGCTCTTACGTGCAACAGCCGAGCCATCGGCGGGCGCGGTTACGGCAATCGTCGGCGCCATGATGTCTCCCCCCGCTGTCTTAAAACCTTCCTGGATTTGCCACCCGGGGTTTGTCAGTTGCCCGTTAGCATCGTAAGCACCAACGTCGGTAGGGTTGGTTCTCGGTCCATTATTAAAATCCACAGCAGGACTATAGGTAAAATTAGCTCTATCTCGCAGGACTGACCCAGCCACCGGCCAAAAATTCGAGTTAACGGGACTTGCAAACGCGGTGTTAGCGCTTCCGCCGTTAACAAAGCTCACGCCATCCAAACTTGCACCGGAAATTCCGCCCTCGACATAATTTGAAAGAGCGATGACCTGTGTACTGGTGAGACCGCTCGCATCCACAGCAGTAGTGCCGGGGCAATAAACGGCATTGTTCGCCAACACAGCGTCGGCCACGCCGCTCCAACGCAAAAACAGACACTCGCCGCTGCCGTAGATCGTATTGTTAATGATCATGAGCTTTTTCATTTGCGCCACTTGGGCATGCGGATATGAGGAGATTCCGGACCCCGACCCAATTATGATGTTATTGCGTACGATCGCGTCTGCTACCGCATAGATAGCTTCGCCGCAGTTCCACATGGCGTTGCCTTCCACCGTGTTTACGGCTGCGCCTCCACCGTAAACAAAGATACAGGGATATTGGGTGCCCAGAGTGGTATCATGAATTACGTTGTCGCGAACCACATTACCGTACGAGCCTACTTTGACCTCAATGCCGTCGTTACCTCCCGAATTTGTCGCTCGCAGGTGGTGAATGTAGTTGCCTTCGATGAGAGTGTTACTCACTCGGCAGGCGTTATCGTTACAGCCTAGGTACATCCCCTCTCCGACAGTTGAGCCACTTGTGTCGAGGCCAGTGTGATGAATATGATTTTTCCGAATAGTCATGAAGTCTGAATTGCCGCTATTCAGTGCGAGTGCATTTGCGCCGGTTTCATAAATCTCGTTTTCCTCAAAAGTAATGTGATGGTTCGTGCCCATAAAACGCACGCCGATATCGCCGCCTTGAAAATGCAGACCTCGGATAATCAGGTAGGAAGAGTTTTCAATTTCGATGTTATTTTCCGGATAAGAGTGACTTGCGTTGCCGGGCCGTGTAAGGATCGGCGATTCGCCTGGCGCGGCCATAATGACGATGGGTTGGGTAGCCGTTCCATTTCGACCCGTGACAAGCCGCCGGCAACTTTGTGAGTAAACGCCTCCGTGTAGGATCAGAGTATCTCCAGGCTGCAATGTAGCGGCGATGTTCTCGAACTCTTCATTGCAGCTAGCGTCATCGTTGGCAGGAAAAATCTCTCGCACGACAGCATCCGCCGCACTCGCGTATAAGAGCAACAGGGCTACTAGAGAAACAAAGAATTTAATCGTTTTCATCTGCGCTTTCTTTTGTAGAATTTGATTGGCCAGTCGCAAATCGAAAGTTTCTTCTATTAGAGCTTCCACGCGGTGTTTGGCGACGACTGTAACTTAGGTGGCTCCGGATAAATTAGATGAGCAGAAGCTGTGCCAACGCCATACCAAGCACCCGAACGACTATCGCCGCTATAACTGCGAAATCTCTACGAACGCGGAAGCCGGCTGGTCGACCTTAATTAAAATTGGCTTGGCAAAGGACATATTTGGCCAAAGGTTACGAATTTTGACCTTTGTTAAGGGGAAAGGTCCCTCTATTCGGCTCAAACCATCGCACGCAATTATTAATAGATACTCAGGCGCAGGCTCGAGAAATTCGTCCGCTATCTTGTGATCCTTTGGGATGGATCTTTTTTCCTTCGTGCTGTTCGCGTCCTTCGTGATGAAAAATCAACCAGACCTCTTTGTATCCTTGACGCGTCGATTCCCTGAGTGATAAGGCGAGCTAGTTCCCCAGTTTCGGCACCGCTTGGACCTGGCGGGAGTCGTGTCGTGTTAAACCAGCAAAATAAAAAGGAGCCATCATGAGCACACTCGACCAGCCCATTCTCATCGCCAATAGCAACTACCACGTCGGTCACCAGATCGCGATCTTCGTCGCCAAAGAGCAGGGTTTTTTCACCGACGAAGGATTCAAAGAATTTGAATACGACTCGCGCGGCTTGATTCCGGGTCCCATCGAGCGCGAAGGTTTGGCCATGGCGATTAAGAATCATGGGGTGGACATCGCCCCCGCTGTCGACGTCGAAGCGGCGATCTACCAGCGCTCTTTGGGTGCCGATGTCTATGTCGCCGGCGGTTGGCGCTACACGCCATTTCTCAAATGGTATGGCGCCAAGCATCTCACGGATATGAGCAAATTGCGCGGCGGCAGGATCGGCACGCGCGAGAGGGAAGGCTTGGTCGAAGTGTTCATCACGGACGCGCTGCGCCAGGCCGGCGTCGATCCGTACAAAGAGGTTCAATGGGTCTACGATCCAGTCTTCGGTTATCGCAACAACCCGTCGCATATGGAGATGCTGCGCTCGGGAAAAATCGATGCCATTACCTCGCAACCGCCGTTTTCCGATCAGCTCGAACGCGAAGGCTATCCGATGATTCTCGATCCGAACAGGATCTTTCCTCGTCGACCCGGCAAGCTAACCATAGCGACGGGACAGATGATCGAAAAGCGTTGCGATGAATTGAAGGCGTACTTTCGCGCGATCATCAGAGCCTTCTGGTTCATGCGCGACGTGAAAAACTTTGAATATCTCAAGGATTTGGAAGCGCGGCTCAGGAGAACCAACACGCACAACGAAGACGAGCATGGCGTTGTCGCGATCGTGACCTCGCCCGACCGGCTCGAGAGCTGGGCGCTACCCATCGACGGCGGCGTCGCCGCGTCGGCGATCGAAAGAATCGTCGACGAAATGGTCAAAGGCGGAAAACTCGCGCGCTCTATTCCAGTCAAGGATATTCTGCGCGACGAGCCGGTGAAAGAAGCCTACCGTGAAGTAAGCGCGCGGCCTGAACTAAAGTCTGCGCTGAATATCGCGCTGGCGGCTCAGGAGAAGTACGGGTTCTAGGTTACGCAAATGATACCGAACCCGAGAATGAGCCATGGTTTCGCCACTATATTAGCGCTGTCATTTGTTGGGTTCGCCGCGGTCGGTTTAGTTTTGCCTCGCGGCGCGTTGTCCCTCGACCCAGTCAATGTACATATCTCCGCGGGTATCAGCCCGAACACGTTGCTTTATCGATTCACCAGGGAGAAAGGCTTCTATCGCGCAGAAGGATTGGATGCCTTGCTCATTCAAGCCGGAATGTTACCCGGCATCCAGGGGCTGGTCGGCGGCAGTTTTCATTTTAGCCAGATTCTCGGCCAAGGCGCCGGCGGCATCCTGCGCGGTCTGCCGCTAAAGATCGTGATGGTTTTCGACACACGCCCGCTCAATTGGCTCTATGCAAGCAAAAACATCAACACGCTCCAAGATCTCAAGGGCGGAAAACAAATCGCGGTCTCGAGCTTCGGCGCCGCCTTGGATCAGATGACCCGTGAGTTGCTAACAAAGCATGGCATCGATCCGCAACGCGACGTAGCGCTTCGGGCCATCGAACCCACACCGAGTCGATTAGCCGCCCTTCTAACCGGCGCCGTCGATGCCGCGGTATTGAACCAGCTAGACCGCCTGATCGCTAAAAAGAACGGATTTAACGAGCTGCTTTTCTACGGCGACGACTTGGAATTTGTCACCGCCGGCGTCGTCGTGGCGGAAAAGACGCTGGCCCAAAGGCCGGATCTGGCCCAACGATTTCTCCGCGGCACGCTCAGAGGTTTTCTCTGGCTTAAATCGAATGAAAAGGAAGTCGTGCAAAAATTTGCGACGGCGATGAAGATCAGCGAGAGCGAAGCCGGTGAGGTCTACAAGTCGGCGCTGAAAGTCATGTCCGCCGACGGCACGATCCCGCGAAGCCTCCAGGAGAAAATGATTGCCTTTCAGCGCCGATCGCTGAAAATCGAGCGCGAAGTGGTTCCGGAACAGGTCTATGACTTTGGCATGATCCGCGCGCTTAACGACGAAATGAGAAAAAGCAAATAGGGAATCAGGGCCGTCACGGGGCGGCCCCGACAAAAAGAGGCCATATTACCAATCACAGAACTCCTCCTTCGTTGCCTTCGCGCTCTTCGTGGTTACTCTCCGATTTGATTCCTTCTTCGCCTGAACAGCGGCCAAATCAGAAATGCGGCGGTCACGACCAGCAGCGTGGCGCAAATCGGTCGTGTGTAAAAGACGCTGAAGCTGCCGCGCGAGATGAGCAACGTTTGGCGCAACGAAGTTTCCATGATCGGGCCAAGCACCATAGCCAGAATAAATGGCGCGCCTTCGAAACCAAGCCGGCGCAGGAAAAAGCCCGCGATGCCGAAGATGAGCATGATGATGATTTCCACCACGTTGGAATTCAGGCTGTAGACGCCGATCAGACAGAACAACAAGATCAACGGAAACAAGATCGCATACGGCGTCTTGAGCAATCGCACCCAGATGCCGATTAGCGGGAGATTCAGCACCAAGAGCATCGCGTTGCCGATGTACATGCTGGCGATGAAACCCCAAAACAGCTGCGGATATTTGCTGATGAAGAGCGGGCCAGGTTGAATACCGTGGATCATCAACGCACCCATAAAGAGCGCCATGATGGCACTGGTCGGGATTCCCAGGGAGAGCAACGGAATGAATGATCCAGCCGTGGCGGAATTATTGGCTGCCTCCGGCCCGGCGACGCCTTCGATCACTCCGGTGCCGAATTTTTCCGGATAGCGCGACATGCGTTTTTCCATCCCGTAGGAAACAAACGATGCGATTACCGGACCCGGCCCGGGCAGGATACCCAGAAAAAAGCCGATGACGGAACCGCGCGCGATCGGCCAGCCGCTGTCTTTCCAATCTTTCAAATTCGGCAGTAAGCCTTTGATCTCCGTTTGGTAAATCGATTGCGAGCCGAGGGTGGTCAAATTCTCCAACACTTCGGCGATCCCGAAAAGCCCCATGGCCACCGGCACCAGGCCAAAACCGTCGCGCAGGGTTAGATTGCCATAGGTAAAGCGCTCTTCGCCCGAAATCGGATCCATGCCGACGCTGCCGGCAAGGAGGCCGAGAGTGGTCATGATCAAGGCCTTGGTCATCGATCCCTGCGTCAGGTAGGCGACAAGAGTCAAGCCGGTGAGCGTGAGCGTGAAGTATTCCGCCGGTCCAAATCGGAGCGCCGCTCTGCCGAGCATCGGCGCGAGAAACATGAGACCGATCACACCGAAGGTCCCGGCGATAAACGAGCCGAACGCGGAGATGCCCAGCGCCGCTCCCGCCCGACCCTGCCGTGCCATCCGATAGCCGTCGAGACAAGTCACGACGGAGGCCGTCTCGCCCGGGATATTGACCAATATTGATGTCGTCGAGCCGCCGTACATCGCACCGTAATAAATACCGGCGAGCATGATGACAGCGGTCGCGGGTTCCATTTTGAACGTTAGCGAAAGCAGGAACGCGACCGCGCCGACCGGCCCCAAACCGGGCAACACCCCGACCAAGGTGCCGACGAGCGCGCCGAGAAAGCAAAAGAGTAAATTTGTTGGCGAGAGCGCGACCGAAAAGCCGAGTGCTACATTGGAAAAAAAATCCACCTTAAATTCCCAGGACGCCGCCGGGCAAAGGAATACCGAGAAGCCATCCAAAGATGGCGTATGAGACCAGCGTGGTCATAAGTGCGATAGCAACGACTTTATGCCATCGTTGAGATTCGATGGCGCGCAGCAGCAGGACCATCAGAAGAAATGTCGTCAACAAAAAGCCGAGACGCTCCAGCGCAAGGGCAAAACCGACCATCGTGGCCAAGGTCGCGCCGATTCTTATCCACCCTTCGGCGACGACGTTATCGGGGCCGCGTCGTACTTCTCCTTTGAGAAGCGTCTGCGCCAATAAGATAACCGAAAAGATCAGCAGTAAGGTCGCCAACGTCGTCGGGAAAAAGGCGGTCTGCGGCGCACGCAGACTGCCGACCGCAAGATTGCGGCTTTGGAGCAGAATGAACCCGGCCAATCCGATCAGGATCAGCGAAATCGCAACATTGGATTGTTTCATCGAATCAGAGCCGCCGATGAGTCGACGCGCGCTCAGTTAGTGATCTTGGCGCTGTGCGCCACTTCGGTCCACTTGCGTTCCTCTTCGGCGTAAAACTTCGCCGCTTCCTGCGGACCGAGATTTTCAATGAGCGCTTGGCTCTTCTCGATGTGGGCGATGATCTCCGGATCCTTGAGGCTGTCGCCGACCGCCGCCGCCAGTCTCTTTACGATCGCCGGCGGCGTTTTCGCCGGAGCGAAAAAGCCCACCCAGATTTTCAGGTTCAGCTCGGGGAACCCTTTTTCAACCGTCGTCGGTACGTTCGGAAAGTCTTTAAGACGCCGGTTGGACGCCACGGCCAGCGCCCGCATGGTGCCCCCTTCGATGTGACTTCGAGTCGTGCCCAAGGTGAGAAACGCTATATTCACGTGACCGCCTAGCACCGCGGTGGCCGCCGCGGATTCCGAGCCCAGGGGGACATGGGTCAAATCAATCTTGGTTTTAAGCTTCACCAGCTCCCCGATGAAGTGCGGCGTGGTTCCGGGGCCGGCGGAACCATAGGTGAGCTGGCCCGCATTCTTCTTCGCATCCGCGATGAATTCTTCGAGCGTCTTCCACGGCGCATCGCCTTTCACGACCGTCGTATTCGGGCTGCTGGTCGCCAAGGAAAGCGGCGCGAAGTCTTTAATCGTGAAGCCGGAATTTTTGTTAACGATGGGAATGAGCAGAATCGGCGGCGGCGTGACGAGAATCGTATAACCATCGGGCGCGGCATCTCTGGCGGCCTGAATTCCGACCGCGCCGCCGCCGCCGGCCTTATTGACGACGACCACCTGTTGGCCGAGCACAGTCGACATTTTCGGCGCAACAAGCCGCGCCACGATATCGGTCACCGCGCCCGGTGGAAACGGATTGATAATCTGAATCGTCTTGTTCGGATACTCGGCGGCGTCCGCCAGCGGGATGAAGAATGCTAATACAACGATGAAAAACAATCCCTTAAAATTGAGCTTTAACATGCTTTCACTCCCAATAGAACGCTAAATTTATGCCGCTGATTTAGATCGTTTTGCTAACAGAATCCGCCGTTCACTGTCAATCATCAATTCGGTCGTGAATCTTGACACGAGCGACGAGGTCTTCTACAAGGAGGCCACAGAGGACATGCGGACGTGGGAACCGTCGCTGGAGCACAACAAATTCTAACTGGCTTGAAAGAAGCCGGCGTCGATCTCGTCTCAAGCGTTCCCGATATCAACATGCTGCAGCTGATCAATCTCCTCTATCAAGACAAGGAGATTACGCATGTTCCGGTGGGCCGCGAAGAAGAGGGCATTGGCGTTTGCGCCGGCGCTCATCTCGGCGGCAAGAAGCCCGCCATGCTGATGCAGAACGGCGGGCTGTTGAACAGCTGCAACGGGCTCACGACCACGGCGCTGCAATTCGGTATTCCAGTTTTGCTGCTGATCTATTATGCCGGCGATATCGGCGACAATGCCTTTCACATGGTCGGCCTCGTCACCGAGCCAGTGCTCCAAGGACTGGGAATCAAATATATTGTGCTGCGCGATCCGGCAAAGGTGAAGCAGGATATTGCCGGCGCGGTGACGTTGGCCACCAGCTCCAAACGGCCCGTGGCATTGCTGCTTACCCGCGCGGTGTTGTAACCGGGAAAAAAATGAAGCGCTTTGAATGTCTTCAAGCCATCGCGCCGTTGATCAAAAACGAATTGTTCGTCACCACGGCCGGCGGCGCTACCGCGGAATGGAACGCGGTGCATCCGAGCGATGGAAATATTCAGGTCAAGACCCTCGGCCTTTGCTCATCGATCGGCCTCGGCCTCGCTATCGCCTTGCCTAAGCGAAAGGTCTTTGTCTTCGACGGGGACGGCGCCTTGTGGATGAATCTCGGATCGCTGGCGACCATCGGGCTGCATCGGCCGAAGAACCTGATTCATATTTGTTGGGACAACCAGCAATACGAATCCTCAGGCGGCGAACCCACGGTGGCGACGGCGGAAAATATCGATTTCGCCGGCGTCGCGCGCAACGCCGGGATCAAGAGCTCGCAAACCGCGACCAGCGTCAATGAATTGAAAGACGCCGTGAGTTTGGCCTTGAAGCATAACGGCCCCCATTTTATCTGGGCGCGCATCGAAGCCGGCCGCGCCGAAGCGCCGCCGCTGCGCTACGATGAATTGGAGAACAAGTATCGATTCATCCGCTACGTCGAAGAGACCGAAGGCGTTAATATCCTGCGTGTTCCGCCGCCCGCGAGCTATTTACTAAAGTAGCCTCCGGCGTTCCAAGGCCAAAGCGGTCAAGCCGCAGGATTTCGTCGATGCGCGCTTCGTCGAAGAGTACGAAAGGAGTAGTTATATCGATAGCCAGTACGGACGGAAGAAATAACGAACGATCTAAAAGAATGCCAGTGAAACCGATCAGTTTTTAATCCGTATGCCAATCTTGGATAGCCGATGCTTCCATGCCTCGCGACGTTCGATTTTCTGCCAAACCTCGATCTCTTGTCTGGCGAGTTGCGTTTTCTTTTCTTTCAGCTCCGTCATTAGATCTTGAATCAACTTATCGCGCGCCTTGAGCAGCTGTTCTCTTTCGCTAACCAGTGTGTCCAAATCGTGTGCCTCGCCGTTTAGGCCGGCGGCGGACACAAGCGCTTGATCTGCTTTGCTCTGTTGCTGTTGGAGCAAGCCTTCCAGATATACCTTCGCTGTTTCCGTCTCGTTGAGCCGCTCGGTTATGACATTCATTTGCGTGTGGAGTTCGCTTAGCTCCACGCTGCCGGCTTCCAGGAGCTTCTGCTTTTCCGTGAGCTGGCGCTCAAGAGATTCCACTCTTCCCTTCAAGCGTTCCTCCAACTCGCCGATGGAAGTCTCTTTAGACTGCAGCAGTGCGGTCTTTTCCCGAAGCCCTTCCTGGAGCAGACGATCCGACCGTTCCCGTTCAGCGCCTAGCTCGCTAAGTTTCTGGGTTAACTCACTCACTTTAGCCATCAGCGCGTCAAGCTCGGTATCACGCGCAGCTAAGAGCTCCTGTTTTTGACTCACCTGATTTTCCAAGGAACGAAGTTTGCCAGTCAAACGTTCTTCCAACGCTTTCATGGCAGACTCTTTCGACTGGAGTAATTCGGTCTTTTGCCTGAGGTCTTCGTGGAGTAAACGGGTCGCGTGATCCTTCGATGTTTCCAACTCGACCAGCTCTCCGGACAGCGTGTTTGTCTTGGACCGGAGCTCCTTGAGCTCCGCGTCGCGGGCTTCAATAAGCTCCTGTTTTTCACTTAGAGCACTTTCCAGGGTGTGGATTCTTGTACTGAAGCGCTCCTCCAGCGCATTGATCGCCGCGGCATTCTCGTCGAGCAACTCGGACTTCTGCCTGAGGTCATCCTGCAGCGTGCGCGCCGCCTGCTCTTTTGAGCTCGCCAGCTCGGCAAGCTGATTCTTGAATGCGTTCAGCTCGGCTTCACCGTTATGGATCAATTCGTCCTTTTCTCGTAACTGGCTCTCCAGTCTTCGCAGCTTTTCTGCTAGGTCTTCCTCGAGTCTCTTAATGCCGGCATCTTTCGATTGTAGTAGATCGGCTCTTTCCCTGACGGCTTCTTGGAACAATCTCTCGGTATGCTCCTTGGCTGCCCCCAACTCGGCCATTCGTTGATTGAGCGAAGCCATCTCGGACGTGAGCGCGTCAACTTCTCTATCCCGACTGCCCACGAGCTCCTGCTTGGCGTGCAACTGGTCTTCGAGGGATTGAATCCTCGCTTTGAAACTGTCTTCGATTTCTTTGATCGCCGAGTCGCTTGCTTGGAGTACTTCTTTTTCCTTTTTAAGCTTTTGCTGGAGCAAGCTTGCCGCCCGTTCCTTTGCCGATCCCAGCTTGCTTAATTGTTCGGCCAGCGAGTCGACTTGGGTCTTGAGCGATTTTATCTCTTCATTGCGGCTCGCTAGAAACGCGTCCTTCTCGCCGAGCTGACCCTTTAGACTCTGAACCTGTTTGCCATATCGCTCTTCGAGCTCACGGCTGGTGAGTTCCTTGGCCTCGCGCTGCTGCTTTTCCTCCTGTAATTCTTTCTGTAGCAATGCTTCAGTGTGTTCTTTCGCCGCATTGAGCTCGTCCAACCGCAGTGCGACGGCTTTAACTTCCTGCCTGAGCGATTTTATGTCTCCGTCACGGCTCTTTAAAGCTTCGTTTCTTTCGTTCAACTGAGCCGTCAAGAGAAGGATTTCCTTATCGAGGTGTTCTTCTTTCTCTCGAAAGACGGTTTTATCCGCCTCGCGCTGGTGCTTTTCTTTCCTGAGCTCTTCTCCCAGAGACTCTTCCGCGCGAACTTTGGCTGCCGCCATTTCACTCAGTCTTAACGAAATGGCCTTTACTTCCGAATTGAGTGCTTTTAATTCTCCGTCGCGCGCCTGTAGCAGTAGATCTTTTTCGCCGACCTCATTGCGCAAACCGTGGAGACTCGTACCCAATCTTTGTTCGAGATCATTAATGATATCTTCCTTGGCACGGCGATCCTGATCTACCTTTCTAAGTTCCTCCTGAAAGCGGCTTTCCATCTGTTCCTTGGCGGCATCAAGCTCGCTCAGTTGTCTCCGAAAGCCGTTAACCTCAGTGTCGCGGGTTCTCAGGAGTCTCTCTTTCTCGCTAACCTGGCTTTCGAGAATGCGAATCTTTTCACTTAAGCGTTTCTCCTCGGTTCTCATCGCCAGGTCGTTCGCTTCGAGCACTTGCTTCTTCTGCCGCAGCTCTTCGTGGAGGAGATCCTCCGCTCGTTTTTTGGCGGCTTCCATTTCACCCAGCCGCCCTCCAAGATCAACAATCTCAGTCCGGAGCCCGTCTAATTCTTGCTCACGGCCTTTCAAAAGCCCGTCTTTCTCGCGTAATTGACTCTCCCACTGCCTGGTCTTGGCACTCAGCCGTTGCTGCAGTTCGTTGATGGTAGAGTTGCTCGCCTGCAACATCTCAGTTTTTTTCTTTAGCTCATCCCGCAGCAATCGTTCCGCTGGGTCCTTGGATGGTCCCGAATCGGCATAATCCGGGGCGCCTGACTTCGCCGCCATCAGTTCCGTGTCGCGGGCCTTTAACAGTTTCTCCTTTTCATTAAGCTCGGTGATCAATAACTCTATCTTGTCAATGCTGGACTCGAGATCTTTCCTAACAGAGTCCCGTGCCTGGCGTTCGTGTTTTCCTTTCCAGACTTCCTCCTGGAGTAAACTCTCCGTCTGATTCTTCTCCGCTCGCAAATTCAACAAGTGCCTTCTGAGCGCCTGGATTTCGCCGTCCCGGATCATTTTCAAGACGATAATCGCCATGACTACGGCGAAGATTGTCAAGCCGCCATAGATCAAACTGCCGGCGGGCAATTCATCGAGAAATCTACCGGGAGATGACAGACTGTATTTAAGATTGGTCGCGAGGAGCCAGCGAAAACGATTGGCCTCGACCTCGTTATCTCTAAACGCAAAGAAGATCGCCGCGCCCGAGATGAGCGCCGCCAGAAGCAGCAAAACAACAACTTTTTCTCGTGTCCGCATAAAGAGTTATGCCTCGATTGAAGGCGATGGACTACGCCTTTCGTGATCTGCGTATTTTACGCTTCTGGATACGATTTGCCAAAGAAATTTGTCGGTGATTTGCTAACCCAAAATTGCGCCGGTTTGGCAAATACTGCCAAAGAACGACCTTTGTCGTGCAACCTACGCCCGCCACCCATTGGACCATCACGCCCACTCTCGCTGTACAGGACACAACCGTTCCGCGCCCCATGGCTACCGAGCGAGCGAGTGGCACAAACAGAATGAGAATGGGCTAGCGTTGGCAGCTTCGCTGCACGCACAGCATTCGAGCGTGGAGGCTCGTGCCTCTGCAGTACACAGATTGACAGCCCGGCGGTGATTCTTGTCAAGTCCTCCGCAGTCGTATAGTTACAATACTACTCAATATTATCCACCTGGATAGCATGATGATCCGACAAACGCTCAAATTCTCAATTGCTCTGGCAGCCGCGATGTTCCTACTAGGCGCCAATCTCTGCTCTGAGGTCGCCGGCCAAACGCCGCTTCGAAACGAAGTGAAAACCATTACCCTGGGGCTCGTATCTGAGACAAATCAGCAAGATATTGCAGAGCATTTTCGTGATCTGGCGCGCTACGTCGCGCGTAAATTGTCGGCTCCGACGGATGCCGAGGGCCAAGTAGTGGTCGCCCGCAGCTTGTCTGAGCTCGCCAAGCTTCTCGACCAGAATAAAGTCGACTTCTTCATGGAGAGCGCTTATCCAACCTATGTCGTTAACCAAGTTCATGGGTCGGCAAAGTTGTTGCTGAGACGGTGGAAAGGGACCAAAGCGGAGTATCGCAGCCTGATTGCCACAAACAAAAACGGCGGCACCAACGGTATCCAAGACTTACGCGGCAAAATCATCGCCTTCGAGGATGCCGAATCGACATCGGGTTACTTTTTACCCAAGTTGTTCCTCCAAAGAAACGGCTTTAAGCTATTGCCAGTATCCGCGTTGAGCGCCACCGTTCCCGCAACGGAAGTGGGCTACGTATTTGCCCAGACGCAGGATGTTCTCGTTGAATGGGTCCTCTCGAAACAGGTAGCGGCCGGCGCTCTCAGTGACGACGATTACGCGGCATTGGACGACAAAAGAAAAGCCGATCTCAATATTCTGGCCCAAACAGAATTACTTCCGCGTCACCTCGTCTCAGTTCGAAAGAATCTTGCGCCCGAACTGATCGAGCGGCTCGGGCGTGTCTTGCAATCGATGCATGAGGACGGCGAAGGTCAAAGAATTCTGCGGAGCATCGACAACACGACAAAGTTCGACCTGCTACCGGGCGGTGAAGAAGCTATGCGCCGGCGGCTTTTGGATACTTTTCATTCGCCAGAGAAGAGATAGCGAGCGGATCTTCAGACGCTTAAGCCGCGAATCATTCACTAGAGACCAACTGGCGTCCCGATCCAAACTTGCCCCGCCGACAATCGGAATAAGTTGTATTGCCAGTGGACCGATTGGTTTTGGCTATTCGAAAAGTATTCTAGCGCCGGATAAGGCTATTTCTAGGCAAAGCTTCACTGCTTGGCCTTGAGCTGTTGATCATTCTCGCGGAGAAATTTTTTGATCTCCTCGCCATGGTCCAGTAATCTCACCCACTGTTCCTTGTACAGCGTCACAGGGAATCTTCCCAATCCGTAAACCGAAAGACCTCCCTTTTCACTGACCTTTAGACGCAGCTGTCCTGGCTTGCGTTGCTCGATCTGGTCGCGCAACGCTTTGTTTTCAGCTTCCAGTCGAGCCAATCTTTGTTCCGCTGTCTCTTCTGCCATAAAGCCTCCGGTGCTTTTACCGCTCCGATCGTCCGGTTTGAACGATTTTCTTTTATCGCAAACTTGGCCGGAACGCGAGGCCGATCGCTTGGCGCCATATCGCGTTGCGGAATTCGCCGCCGCCGAGCACCGGCCACAAAGCCTTCCGGAGATCAGAACGTTTGATTTTCGCGGTCGCCTCCTTGATCCCGAGTATCAAGTCGGATTATAAGAAATACAATGTTCACGTTTCTTCAGTTGACGACGAATGGCGAATTTCACGGGAGGTATGTTTAAATGAGCGCCACACTGGGCACAAGAATTATCGACGGCGACGGCCATATTATGGAAGACACCGTGGCGATTATCGCCCGCATGGAATCGCCCTATCGGGAAATCGCCGCGCGCAAAGGCGTGGTCTTTCCGCCTTTAGATCATCTTCACAGCGGACGCGCCGTGGAAACGCCGCCCCAGCGCGACCAGCGCCCGGCAGTGGGTCCCAAGGGCTGGCTCGAATTTCTCGACGATGTCGGCATCGAATGGACCGTGCTCTATCCAACGACCGCGCTATCGTACGGCAAAATTGTCAGTCTGGATTACGCCGTGTCGGTCTCTAAAGCCTACAACGATTGGCTTTATGAGACCTACGTGAAATTCAATTCGCGCTTCAAAGGGATGGCGATCCTGCCGATGCAGGATCCGCAGGAGGCAGCGAAGGAATTGCGCCGCGCCGTCACCGAGCTCGGCATGCTGGGCGCGATGATGCCGTCGAACGGTCTCGCGCACCCGCTCGGCTCGAAGATGTACTGGCCGATCTATGAAGAGGCCAACAACCTCGGTTGCTGCCTGGCGGTCCACGGCGGCGCGCACGATCGTTTCGGGATGGATCATATGAACATGTACGTGCCGGTGCACGCCCTCGGTCATCCTTGGGGTCTGACGATCAATTGCGCCGATATTCTCTATAACGGGATTTTCGATCGCTTTCCGCGCGTTCGCATCGCCTTTCTCGAAGGCGGTATTGCTTGGCTCCTGCTCCTCCTCGAACGCTTGCATGCGTCGCATGAAACCCACTACCAGTATATTCCACCGAGCGAGTACGGCATCCGGGAGGGCGAAGATCCTAGCCATTATGTCAAGAAATTGATCGAGAAAGAGCGTTTGTATCTGGGCATTGAGACCGAAGAACTGACCATGCCCTTTGCGATCAAGACCGTCGGCAACAAGCCGTTTCTCTACTCGTCGGATTTTCCGCACGAAGTCACCAACGAAAGTTGCAAGCATGACCTCGGCGAGTTGATGGAGAGCGACGAGATTACAGACGACGACAAGGCCGCCATGCTTTGGCGCAACGCCGAGACGTTTTACAAGCTACCGCTGTAAATCACCCGATTTCTATGAACGGCTGGAGCTATTGGAATCGTTCCAGTCGTTCCAAAAGTTCCAATGGTTCCAGCCGTTAAATAGATAACCAGCCTAGCTGAATGAAAGGATTCATCATGGAGACCTGTCGCGCCGCCGTCATCACTGAGCATAACAAACCCCTGACGATACAGCAGGTGCCGATCCCCAAACTCGATCCGGGCTCGCTGCTGGTAAAGATCACGGCTTCGACGCTCTGTGGCACCGACGTGCACCGCTGGCACGGTCCGTTGGGGGACGAGGACTCATTGCCAATCATCACCGGCCACGAACCCTGCGGTTACGTCGAAGACATCGCTGGCGAGCGGACCGATATCCTCGGTAACCCCGTCAAACATGGTGATCGCATCGTGTGGAGTTACGTTGCCTGTGGTTCTTGTTATTACTGCGCGGTTGCACTGCAACCCTGCATTTGCCCGGGGCGCGCATCTTGGGGACACAACCGCAGCGATCAGCATCCGTTTCTCCTCGGCAGCTGTGCCGAGTATATGTACGTGCCAAAAGAATGTCTCATCATCAAAGTTCCCGAAGAAGTCACTTCCGCGTCGGCGGCCGCGTCCGCATGCGCGTACCGCACGGTGATGCACGGCTTCGATCGGCTCGGGGCAATCAAGAGCCACGAGACCGTGGTAATCCAAGGCAGCGGGCCGCTCGGCAATTTCGCCACCGCGGTCGCCAAGGACCACGGCGCCAAGAAGGTGCTCGTCATCGGCGCGCCGGCCAACCGGCTGGAAGTTACCAAGCGCATGGGCGCCGACGGCGTGTTGAATCTCGAAGAAGTCACCGACGAGAAAGAGCGGCGCAACTGGGTACGCGATCACACCGACGGACGCGGCGCTGACATCGTGATTCAAGTGGCGAATAATCTTGCGGTACCTGAGGGACTTGCCTTGCTCCGCGGCGGCGGCCGTTACTTGAATATCGGCGCCGGAGGCAAGGCGAACATCGCCGTCGAACGGATACCGCAAGAGATGCTTTTCATCACGGTCCGTTCCGCCGAGCCGCGCCATTGGCTGCAGGCGATCGACTTTCTCGCCTCGAGAAGGAAATCTTTTCCTTTCGAGGAAATGATCAGCAAGAGCTATAAGCTCGATCAGATCAATGAGGCGATGGCGGCGATGGCGAGCTATTCGGTGGTAAAAGCAGTGATCAATTTTAATTGAAACAGCTTTTTTGCGTGAACCGTCTTGTGCCTAACCGCTAGGTGGAAACCCATGAACTATCAATTGGAGCATGTCGCTATTTACACCAAGGATGTCGATGCCTCGATCAAGTTTTATGAAAAGTTTTTCGGCGGACACGCTACACCGATCAGAAGAGGCGCCGCGGGTTATGGGTTCTGCTTTGTCAGAATCGCCGGAGCCCCGTCGATTCAGCTAATGGAGTCCGCGACCGAAGTCGGCGTCCATCATTACGGCTATGTCACCGACGACGTCGAGCAGGTCGCCAAGGAATTTAGAGAAAAAGGCGAGGAGATTCTGCGCGAGAATCGCGACGACACGGGTAAGCTCACCACCATTTTTGTCAAGGACCCTAACGGCCTGGAGTTGGAAATCAGAGCGCCGCGTTAACGGATTGTCTAGCGAGCCGTTTTCGCACCCCGCAGAGTTTCACCCTTGCCATTTAGCCTCCGATCGTAGACACAAGCGATTGTTGCTTCTGCCCAAATTCACGTCAAACACCTGCCTAAGAAACGCACATGAGTTCATGTGGACCGTCGGACGACCAACCGACATCCCGACATGTTGCGTGGCCTCTGTGAAACTCGCCGACCGATTCGGGGCAAGCTGGCGACAGCTAGCGCGAGCCGAAATCGAGTAAATTTAGGGACTTCGAGATTCCCGTTTTCCCGGGAATGACATTGGAGGCTTTCCGACTCTTTGCCGGGGACCGTGATTGAAGTCGAGAAAGTCTCGGCACTTTCTGGCATGTAGAGTGCATTATTCGGCAAAGCTATATTCTTTCCCTTCGGGGAGCGACACGACTTCGCGATTGAATACCAATTGAATACCATTAGGGCAACGACACGCCAGAACCGATGCAATTAAATAAAGCCGCCAGGATCACCTGTGAGAGCGCAAAGATTTCTCCGATTTTATCCTCTCTCAAAGAGATTCACGCCAAGTACCAACAAGACTTCAGCGGCAAGGTAGCGACCTACATCCCGGAGTTGGCCAAGGCTGATGCGCGTCTGTTCGGCATTGCGCTCGCTACCGCCGACGGCCACGTATACGAGGTCGGCGATACAAATCATTTGTTTACGATCCAGTCGATCTCGAAGCCATTCGTCTACGGTCTCGCTCTTGAAGATCACGGGGTCGACTACGTGCTGAGAAAAGTTGGCGTCGAACCAACTGGGGAAGCCTTTAATTCAATCGTCTTCGATGAGCGTCGCAACCGTCCATTCAATCCGATGGTTAATGCAGGCGCTATCGCAACGACGGCTCTCGTCAAAGGAAAGGGTCATGACCAACGATTGGCCCGGCTGCTCCGCAAGTTCTCCGACTTGGCCGGGAGACCGCTCGAGATCGATCATGCCGTATATATTTCCGAGCGTACGACCGGTAACCGCAATCGGGCCATCGGCTATCTCGAACTAAACTTCGGCATGATCGATGAGCCGGTCGACGAGCACCTCGACCTCTATTTTGAGCAATGCTCGATCCTGGTGAGCGCGCGTGATCTGGCGCTCATGGCTGCAACCGTCGCCAATAATGGCGTCAATCCGTTGACCGGCAAGCGTGCTCTCGAAGAGCAGTACGTCAAGAACGTTCTCAGTGTCATGCACAGTTGCGGCATGTACGATTACGCTGGAGAGTGGAGTTATCGCATCGGGCTACCGGCCAAAAGCGGCGTCTCTGGCGGAATCATCGCAGTGCTTCCCGGCGAGTTCGGCATCGGCACTTTCTCCGCAGCGCTGGATGAACAATGGAACAGCTGCCGCGGCATACGGGTCTGCGAAGAGCTTTCGGAGCGCTTCAAGCTGCACATGTTCAAAAGTCGCTTTAGTGCGGCAGTCGTGGTTCGCCGCAGTTATCGGGGAACCACCGTGCGTTCGAAACGCCGACGTGGTGGCGCTCAGGAGTCGGTCTTAAACCAGAAAGGCTCGACGATCTGCGTTTACGAGCTACAAGGGAGTCTTTTCTTCAGCACCATAGAGCAAGTACTCAGGCAGGTCGCCACCGACCTGGATTCGTTTTCATTTCTGATTCTTGATCTCAAGCGGGTGCTGCAAATCGATGAATGTGCCCGTACACTATTGGATCAGATGAGGGAACAGTTGAGAAAGCAGGACAAGACGCTTCTGTTAACTCATTTGCCGGAACATTGCGCCGATCTGTTCGGAGATAAAGCCGAGTCCATAGGGCATGGCGAGAGCTTGTTTGTCGACATCGACTCAGCTCTCGAATGGTGTGAAGATCGGCTGCTTCAGGAAGAACAACCGGAGCTGTTACGCGAGTGCCGGCAGGTTGTCCTGTCCGAAATGGATATCCTTGGGGGCTTCGATCCTGGACAAATTGCGCTGATCGAGAGCGTTTTGAAAGAGGTGAGCTACTCTCCCGGTAAAACAATCATCCGGGAGGGTGAAATCGCCGACTCTCTCTATCTCCTGGCCGCGGGCAGAGTGAGCATTTGTCTCAGTATCAAGAACGGCGCACAACGCCAACGTTTGAGCACGATTACTCCCGGGCTGGCCTTCGGCGAATTGGCGCTATTGGACCGCGGCACCCGGTCCGCTGACGTCATTGCTGACGAACCGACCCTATGTTACGTCCTGCCGATCGCTCAGCTCCGAACGCTGGCGAGTAGCCATCCCGAAATACAGAACAAGTTAATTCTTAATATCGGGCGGGAACTTTCTGCTCGTCTGCGCCGCGCCGACGCCGAGATTCGTTCCCTGGCCGACTAACGCGCCTAGAAGGTTAACCCGTGCCGGGAATTTCGATTTGGTGTGTCTACAGATCAGGAGTTAGGTGCTGCTTCAGCTCGCTGAGTACCGCATTGATCCCGCCCTGGCTCTTGAGCGCGATGGCCTGGGCAGAAGCGCGCAACCGGAAACGATCCCGGGCGGAGATCTCCTTATTCGTCCAAATGATCACCGGAGTGCGCGCGCCCAGGGAGGTTTGCCGAAAGCGTTCGAGAAATTCAAACCCGTCGGTCCGTGGCATCAGGAGATCAAGAACGACGGCGGCAAATTGTTCGTGAGCAGCCGCCTTGAGGCCGCTCTCCGCGTCGGCCACACAAAATGTTTCATAGTCCAATTGCTCGAGTGCGGCCGCAGCCAATTTGAGGGTTTTCCGATCGTCGTCGACAACGAGATTCTCTTATCCTTCTCAGCCTTGATCCCCGCCCGCTGAAGCGATGCCAGTAAATCTTCCGGTCGAACGGGTTTTACCAGGTAGTCCCAAACAGGAAACGCGCGCGCGACCTCCTTTTCGGTCACGACCGAAAGAATGATAACCGGTTTGTCGCAGTTTCGCTGATCATTTCTGATCGCGTGAAATAACTCCCAGCCCCCCATGTCCCGTAGAATAAGATCGAGCGTGATCGCATCGACGGATTTGTTCCGGCAAATAGCTAACGCCCCTGCACCGCTGGCCGCAGTCTCGATCCGATAACCGCTCTGGGAAAGCATGCTCGACAACCATGTTCGTTGCTTCTCGTCGTCATCAATGACGAGAATTGTCGGAGCACGAGGTTTGGTGGTGGATCCGGGTGTTTTCATTTTGCTCTCGGCCGTTGCTTCTGGTTCAGGGGCACGCGGCAAAATGGCGTAAAAGTACTGCCTTTCCCCGGTGTGCTTTGAACCCCAACCGAACCGCCTTGGGCTTCAACCATCCGCTTGCAGAGTGCCAGACCGAGGCCGGTGCTCTGACTCCGTTTGGCCATACTTGAATCTAATTGCTGGAATTCTACGAAGAGCTTTGAGATATCCTCTCGCCGAATACCAATACCGTTATCCTCGACTTCAACGCGGAGCGCATCGCTTCCTTCGAGCTTGGCACGAAGGCTGACCCGCCCGCCGTCGGGCGTGAACTTGAGCGCGTTGGAAAGATAATTGTACAGCACCTGCTTGAGCTTGGCCGGATCGGTGATCACTTGCCCGATCCCCGTTTCGATTTCCACTTGGAGCTCGATCCGCTTGCTCGCCGCGATAGGCCTGAGAATGTCGCTGACTTCTTCGAGCAGTTTCTCGATGCGTACCGGTTCCGGATAAAACTCCATTTTGCCGGACTCAATTTTTGCGAGGTCGAGCACGTCATTGATGAGACCGAGGAGGTGCTTCCCGCTGCTGAGGATATCGCCCAGATATTCCTTTTGCTGGGGCGAAACGGCGCCCACTTTGCCGTCGAACATCAGCTCTGAAAATCCTCCCCACCGCCAGTTCGGCGCGGATATCCGAATCCATCGATGCGCTCGTGGTGCTCCAGCACGATGCGCCGGGCCAACATAGGCACATCCTCACTTTGCTCCAACAGCATTGCGCCGAGCTTCGGATGTTGTTCCAAAAGCCGGCGTTCCGCGTCGCTGAAACTGTCCTTCTTGCGAGTCAAATTCCTCGGTATGCGGGTTTCACCGATGTCGTGGAGCAATGCACCGAGTCCCAGCGCGCACGTATCGCTTCCATCGCTGTCAAAGGCGTCATATGCGTTGACCACGAGCGACAAAACACAAACGTTGACCGAATGGACGAACGCGTCTTCTTGATACCGGCGCATTTGCATCAGCAGCAAGTTTGCTTCCGGGGAACGCTTGATGCTGCTCATCAGATCCACGACGACTTTTCTGGCGACTTCGCCGTTGACCCGAGCGCCGCCGCCGACGCCGTCAAAAATGCTCTGAGCCGCGGCTAACGCATGCTGGTGAATCGTCTGCGCTGCGTGGATCTCTTGGGTCAAGGAGTGAATCGCGGGCTCGGCAGGGAAAGCCACTGCTGGTCCCGATGCGTTTACCGTACTGGCAGCTTCGCTCGCTTGGCCGTTGCCAGGCCCAGCATCAGCGATCGACCGGCTGATACCACGTCTGCGCCGCGCGAAATATCGATGAGAACTTCCCGGATGCCATGTTTTTTGAGAGTGTCGATGTCTTCGACGCACTTGATCAGCTTGCGGTGAAACCAGAACGGGGTTTGCAACCAGGAGCGATCAAGACCTACAACGTACATGCCGGGCTTGATCCCGCTTACGGGCACGCGTTTGCGAGTGCTCAGTTCCTCACTATGCATCTTTTTCACTGGTCAAAGCGACCGCGTCGAACGGGTTTTGGTGAGAGCGAGCTTAGAAGCGTTGCCAGTGTTCGGAGTCTGTCGATCCACTGGGCATCGTTGTTCTTGCCTGGGAAGCACCTAGGCGCCACTCTGTTACGCATGTTAACTGTCCGCCGGGCAAACCCCGCCTAGCGTTTTAATAATCGGCAGAAATAGCGGAAAGTTAAACGGCAGCGGCGCGATGCCGGGGCGTACGCAGAGATGAGTTACGCAGCAGCTCGTTGAATTTTATGAAATTGGCATCAGGCCACTGTATGAAACCCTGTGTGGACCGGGCCCATCGGCACCGATGTTCAATCGAGCTGCACCCACTCTTTGAACTCTTCGAGACCCAACTGCATGAGCGTGTTCATGAAAGGTCTGCCGGTTTTCTCGTGCCGGCCAGAGAGCTGATAGTATTCGCGCACCATCTCCGGCAGCCATTTGGCAATGGTGAAGCCTTTAAATTTTCCGTCGGGCACCGGATCAATAAAACGCTGGCCCACCTGCTGCCAGTCGTGGTCGGCGACCCAGCCGCGTTGGGTTGCGAAAACGCTTTGCAAGATCGCACTGCGATGCCCCGCCAGCATCGCCTCGTCGAGCGTGAAATTCCAACCCGTCGTGGCATTGAACGAATCGACAATGCTGTTCAAGCCATCCGGCTTGAGATGCATCTGCGCAAACCAGCAGCCGCCCATGAGGCCGACGAACTGGCGGTACTGCTCGGCGATCACGTTGGACTGGGGCCATCCTTTGGGATCGTCACGATCGAGCGGTCCCCACTTCTCGCGATATTTCAAATCGGGCGGCGGATTCGCCGCGCCGCCGCCCTGCGGCTTCATACCGCCGCTGGCGACAATTTCGCGCAGCATGTTGCTGAAGTGGGGCCGCCAATCATGCATGGCGGGAACGCCGCGCTTGGTATGAACGACCCATTTCACAGCGTCGCCGCCGATCGCTTCGGCGACTTCGAGCGGACCGTCGGCAATCAAGTTGCCCCATTTGCCTTCGCGCCGCGCGGTCATCTCAAGCAACTTGTCGATCGCCTCCACATTGCCCCATTCAAGTCTCAAGCCATCGCAATCCTCGGCTTTGACCATTCCTTTTTCATAGGCTTCGAATAAAACGCCAGCACCGAAAGCGAAGTGACCGCACTCGATGCCGAGATCGTTGATGCGCTCGGCAAGATAGAGCGTCGCATTGCCTTTGACGCCGAGATTCCAAAACGTGTCGAGCCACTCGGCGCCGGCATTGAAGTGGCCGATCTTGCCTTTGAATTCGCCTTCGCCGATCTCCACGTCCCAGGGGCAAAGACGCGCGCATTGAAAACACGGCCGCTGCGTAACTCGGTTGTGATCGAAGCCGCGGTTGTGGTCGGCGATCAGCGAGCTTTGCATGTTGTTGTTGGGCAGCGCCTCGAGATGGCGCGCGTGGCCGACGCCATAGCGGTCGGAAACCGAATACTGCTGCAGCGTCTTGCGCCATCTGAGCCCGGCCTCGATGAGCGCGGCTTTGTCGTGCAGCGGCGGCCGCTTGGTGCCGTAGACGACGATCGCTTTGAGTTTTTTCGAGCCGAAAATCGCTCCGCCGCTGTGCGATGCGGAATGATTGTAATCGTTGCACAGCATCGCCGCGTGGACCATGTGCTCGCCGGCGGGTCCGATGCCCATGACTTTGGCGTCTTTGATGCCGACGTCGGCACGCAAAAAATCTTCGGTATCGCGCGCACCCTTGCCCCAGAAGCGGCTCGCGTCGCGCAATTCCGGTCTGCCGTCATTGACAAAAAGGTACGTCGGTTTGCTCGCCGCGCCTTCGAGAATGATGCCGTCGTAACCCGCCTGTTTAAGATACGCTGCCCAATAGCCGCTCGCCGCGCCGCGGCCGAGAGAGTAATTTGTCATCGGGCTCAAAAACACCGCGCAGACTTTCGTTCCACCGGGCGTAAGACCCGTCCCGGTTAACGGCCCTGTGAACATCACCATCTTGGCCGCCGGATCATATGGCTTCACGTCGAGCGGCAGCTCGTGCATGAGCATGTAAAGCGCCAGTGCCTGCCCACCAATAAATTTTCGCAGCACCGGCTCTTCGGGCAAGTTCTCGTCCTTTAGCGATCCCGTCGTCATATCAACGCGCAGAATTTTCCCCATGTAGCCGCCGGGGAGCGCCGTTGTGCGTTGCTGTGGAAATAGGTCAGACGAATTTGCCATAGCGTTCCTTACGAGATTGGATGAACAAAATTGGAGTAATGGAGTGATGGAGAACTGGAGTATTGGGTTTCTCCGGACCCATCACTCCAACACTCCAGTACTCCATTACCCCATGCCTTACATCTTGAACGCTTCCTTCACGAACAAACTCTCCAAGGGAATTTCCTTCTTCACGAGTCCTTGCTCGATTTGATAGCGGTTCAACGCCTGGATGCTCTTTTTGTCCGAGTCGGTGAGCACGCACGCATAAGGATCGTAGCCCAGAACATCGCGTTCTTTGGCGTAGCCCGTGGCATCGCCGTTCTTGAAATATTTTGGCGCCAGCCGGTTCGCTTCGCGAAAAGCTTCGATGAGTTTGGCCGCTAGATCGGGATACTTTTCCACTGTCTCCTCTTTGATCGTCATGATGTGGATGATCGGATAGATCTGCGTTCGCTTCACGTAGCGAATGATTTCATCGGTGTCTTCGAATAGAGGTTTCACGCCAGGCACTTGACCCATCACGCCCGGCAGCACGCCGCCGCCGAACAAACCCGGATAACCCGAGTCGCCCGCGACGAGTGCGGCGCCGAGCTTGCCTTCGCCGAGAAGTTTGGCCAGATGGGGCTTTTCCTGACCGAATGGCGGCGGCGGATCGAGTCGCTCGACTTTCACCTGCAGTTCGTTGCCGATAAAAACTTCTTTGCCGGACACGAACCAGCCCACGTCGGTAGTTTTAATGCCGTGTTCATCCAACAAATAACCGCGCGCCCACGACACCGCGGTCGCGCCATAGCGGAAGGCGCCGATTTGTTTGCCCTTGAGCTCGCTGGGATGCTTCAGTTTGCCCTCGCAGAAAAATATATTTCTTTGCCGCGGGCCGCGCTGGAAGAATACCGGCAGTGCGAGAAAGCGTTTGCCCTTTTCCTTGGCGCGCATCAACGTCGCCGTCGACATCTCGGCGACATCGAACTCGCCCTGCACGAAGCGGTAATGAATCTCCCCCGCCGAATACTTGTCACCGACATACTCGAGATCGTAGCCGTCGATTGGAATCAGTCCGTCGATCAAGGCGCGATTGCGCGGATTGGGATTGGTACTGAATGTTATGCGTGGTTTATCCGCCATCGTTATTCCTCCACATGGGTATGAATTTGTAGGGGCAGACCTATGTGTCTGCCCTCTCGGACGGGCGACCACCCAGGGTCGCCCCTACGATTCTATTGAACCGCCAAATGCTTCTTCAGAAATTCCATCGCCCGCGGCCAAGACTCTTGATCGGCCTGCGCATGATACTTTTCGACATGATGGCGATCCATGAACGCATGGCCCGCGCCTCTGTAGACGTGAAACTCATGGGCCTTGCCGAACTTGTTTAGCTCGGCGGCTATTTTCTCCATATCCTCCAGCGTGGGATTTTTGTCCGTCACGCCGAAATGGCCCTGAAGCGGGCAGCTGATCTCTGCCGTGCGCTCGAACGGCGTCGGGCTTTCGCCCCACTGCCGGAAACAACTGCCGGGATACCAGGCGACGGCCGCTTTCAGCTCCCGGTTGGTCGCCGCCATCAAGTAGGCCACCCGCCCACCCATGCAAAAGCCGAGGATGCCGATTCGGCCGCCGTCGACGAATTTGTTTGCTTTGAGGTAATCCACAGTGGCGTTGACGTCTTTTATGATGTTGGTATCGCGCGCTCGTGCGCGGCGCGTTGGTCCTTCGTCTTTACAATCCGGCCCATCGCGATGGTAGAGATCCGGCGTCACGGCAAAGAATCCGGCAGCGCCGGCACGCTCGGTCATCTCCTCCATAAATGGATCGACGCCTTCCTGATGTTGAATGAGAATGACTGCCGGTATTGGTCGATTACTGTCGGGCTGACTGATGACAAGGTTCATCGAACTGTTATCGACAATGATTTGTTCACGATGCAATGTCACATTATGTTCCTCCCTGTCGCAGCCTCTCTTCACGGTTTGAACAATTGAACGACTGGAACGATTGGAACTCCCGAAGGGATTTACATCCCTTGCCTAAGCTTCATCTCTTCAACCAACGTCGGCAAATAGGCCGCGACCAGCGCTGGCGTGCCTTTGCGCACATAGTCGAGCCCGCGCTTGAGCGCCGGCGCGACTTCTTCGGGCTCGCGCACCGTCTCGCCGTAGCCGTTGGCCGACTCGGCCAGCTTGGCGAAGTCCGGCGGCGGATCGAATAGTCCACCCTCGAAGTTTTGATTGCGCACGGCGACGCCTTTCGGATAAGTGCGCACCAAGCCATTGGTGCCGGTCGTATAAGAACGGTTGACGAAAACCAAAGTCAAAAATGGCGCTTTGTAATGAGAAGACGTCCACAGTGCGGGCATCGGCGTGCCAAACATGAAATAACCGTCGCCGGTGGCCAGTACGACGTCGCGGTCAGGCGCAGCAAACTTCGCTCCCAACGCCGCGCCGGCACCCCAGCCGCCCGAGGAACCGCCGCTGCCAAAATAGGTTCCCGCCTGCGACCGACCATGGTGGGCGCAGACGTAATCGGAGTTGCTGAGCGCGTCGTCGAGGAGAATCGCGTTCGGTTCGAGAATTTTTCCGAGCTGATAAGCCACCCAGCGCGGATGCATTGGATTGCGCCGGCCCGCCTGTTGCGCTTCTTTTTCATTCTCCTGATTGAGCTCACGCTTGGAAACTTCGAGTCGTTCGCGCCGTTCGGCGATGCGGCTCATGTCGCTCTTCGAGAGCAGCGCCGTGGCGGCGTCATGGATCGCTCGCGCGGCGGACGCCGCGCCAACCGGCAGCCAGAGATCCGCCTGGAACTCCATCGTCTTGTAGTTAGACATCACCGGATCATTGTCTACCCAGATCACTTTGCTGCCCGGGCGCGGCGCCGCGCTCGGCGTGATGTAGGGCACCAGCGCTTCGATCATCAATATCGCATCGGCATCCGAGATCTCCGGTCCGGTACCATAGAGCGCATGGCTGGCCGGAAAATTCAGTCGGTCAATGCGGTATGAGTCCATCACCGGCAAGGCAAGCAATTCCGCGAGCCGCAGAATTTCGCCGACCGCCTCGGCATTGCGTCCCGCGGTGCCGCAGTAAATCACCGGATTGCGCGCTTCGATGAGCCACTGCGCGGCGCGCTTGGCGTCCGACGGGTCGGGCCACGCCGGACACGCGATGCCGAGCTCGTCGCGGGTCGGAAAAGCAGTCTTGCGGGAAATTTAAGCATCGCGGTTTCCCGTGGCACCGTGAGATAGATCGGTCCCTTTGGTTCGCTCATCGCCACTTGTAGCAAACGGCTTACCATGAAACCGGGATTGTCCTGGTGCTCCAGGCGATGATCGATTTTAGTGTATTGACGTAGAATGGCGCCCTGATCGCGCGGCTCTTGCACCCATTGCACCGCGCTGTTGCGCGCGCCGGCCATCGAGCCAGGGTAAGCACGCGGTCCGGTGCCCGCGGTAATTAACACCGGATAATTTCCCCGCCATGCGGTGTGAATCGCGCCGCCGTAATTGAGGGTGCCGACATCGACGTGCACCGCGGTCGCGGCTGGCTGGTTACGAATCATCGCGCTGCCAAGCGCGGCATTAAGCGCCACGCTCTCATGAGGAACGGTGACGAGCTTCGGCGTCGGCCAGCCTTTTTCGTTCGCCTTGGCGACGCTCTCCTGCCAGAAGGCGATCTCGGAACCGGACACGAAAAACAAATGGTCGATGCCGCCCAACTTCATCGACTGAACCAAAGCGTCGGACCATTCCTCCGCCGGATATTCACTCCATCGGGCATCGTGAGAAATATTTTCGGCCATAATGATCTCCTCTTAGAAAGGATGAAGGCTGAAGGATAAAGGATAAAAATATAATTTGACCAGGAAGGACACGAAGTTCACGAAGCGTCTGTCATATTTTGTCTACTATGCTTGAAAATTTGCCCAGCCTGCGCAAATTTTCGGACAGTCTATCGGGTGCCTCGGATTATTCTCGCGCCAAGACGCCAAGAACGCAAAGTGACGGGCCAAGCCCGTCAACCCGAACGAATGTGAGGGATCTGAGAAAGATTTTTCCCTTAGGTCGAAATGACCAGCTCCCCCTTGGCGGCCTTTGCGCCTTTGCGCGAGACAATCAGATTTGGTTGCGGCGTAGCCGCGCTAGGTTCTTTGCGGCTAAATTCCGACTCTTTCAGCCCATCACTCCAATACTCCAACACTCCATTTATTCCAATTCCTCTACGCCAGCGGATTTTTACAGACGACGTTCAGCAGCGCCTGGCGTCCTTCTTCCTTGACAACCTTCAACGCCTTTGCCAATGCATCGGGAACTTCCGATGGTTCCTCGACGCGCGCCGCATAGGCGCCGCAGGCTTGCGCGGTGAGCTCGAAGTTTGGTGAAGGGCTTAAATCCGTGCCCGGAAAGTTTCGCGTCCGTGCCGCTACGCCGTCGGGGTACAAGCCGCGGGCGGCATTCAAGCTCGCGTTCCACACCTGGTTGTTATAAATCACGGTGAGAAATGGAATGCGATATTTCTGCGCCGTGAAGTGACAGGCCGTCGGCGCGCAAAACATGTAAGAGCCGTCGCCTTCAGCGGCAATAACCGTCGCGTCGGGCGCCCCCAACTTCATGCCGATGGCCGCGCCCAATCCCCAGCCGAGATGGCCGGCTAGTGGCGTGCTGAATTGAGAACCGGGCCGGTTCAAGTGAATGACTTCTGCTAATCTTGAAGTAACGGTTTCATTGACGATGATCGTCTTGTCGTCCATGACATCGCCGATACATTTCGACAACCAAACTGGATTGATTGGTTTGTGATTCTTGGCCGCCTCGATGCTCGCTTCAATTTCGCCGATCATGGCATCATGTTCTGCCGCGGTTTTCTTGCGCCGCTCTTCGAGCTTGCTTTTTGCCACGGCGCCCGCCGCAAGCTTCGCCTTGATGATCGCGGTCAAAACCGGCAGCGAGACTTCCGAGCAACCCGTCACCGGCAAATCCGCCGGAAAACCCCAACCGGGTATCCCTGTGAACATTGGATCCCGTTCCAGGTGAATGATTTTTACTCCGTCGCGCAGAACGTTTCGGTTCGGCGGCTCCCACGGCACGTCGGTATCGATAAAGAAAAGCACATCGGAGCCACGCACGTATTTGCTCGTTTGCGTGCCGAGGTTTAGCGGGTGATCCGTCGGGAAGTTGACGTAGCTCAGCTGCTGCACCACGGGGATCGCCAGCAACTCGGCGAGATCGACTAAATATCGCACCGCTTCGGGATTGCGTCCGAGATATTTGGTGACGATCAGCGGGCTATCGGAAGCAATCAGCCATTCGGCGGCCTTCTCGAGCGACGCCTGGTCCGCTTGCATCTTGCTCGCCGGCGACAAGGACTCGGGCGATAGCACCTGCGTCGACTCCATCGTTTCGAAGAGCCACTCGCGTGGCAAGGTCAGGTAAACCGGGCCGCGGGGTTCGCTCATGCTGATCTTGTAGGCGCGCGATACCACGGCGGCGAGATTTTGATTGGTTCGCACTTCATAGTCCCACTTGACGAACTCGCGCACGATATTGCCTTGATCGCGTGACTCCTGGCGCCAGTGAATATTTTGGCTCTTGCCAGCGCGTAACTCCCCCTCGGTAATGGGCGTCCGGCCGGCGACGAGAAATAGCGGCACGTTACACGACGCGGCGTTGATGATGCCACCGAGCGCATTGGCCGTGCCGGGCAAAGTGTGGACTAAGACCATCTGCGGCTTTTGTGTCACATTGTAATAACCATGCGCCATCGACACCGCAGCAATTTCATGCGGCACGACGACCGGCTGAATATCGCGTGGATCTTCCTTAGCTGTCTTTGCCATCGCTTCGATCAGCGGCCCGTGATCGGTGCCGGTATTGGCAAACATGTAGCGCACCGAACCAAGCGCTTTCATTTGCGCCAAGAAAGCTTCAGCCCCGCTGGAAACCGGAACACTCGTCGTGGATTTCTCAGTCATAATGAGTTCCTTTCTCGCAAGCTAGTCAGGGTCTCGAAAAGACTGCCCAACTGTGTCAAGAACGGACTGGTTTTTCAACATGAAATTTCACACCAGTAGCCCAGACGCGCAACCACTCGAACCGTTGTATACAGAAGCAATGTCGTAGTATACGGAACTAGATACAAGGGTAGTCAAATCTCGGTGGCGGCAAGTAAGAGCATAGTAAAACGAAGACCCAAGTTCACCGACCTCCAAGGCCAGTACCTGGCGTTCATCCAGACATACACGACGCTCCATGGTGTGGCTCCCGCGGAGGCCGACATGCAGCGCTTCTTTCGCGTAACGCCGCCTACGGTTCATCGCATGGTGCTGGCGCTGGAGCAACGCGGGCTCCTTGAGCGTGTTCCTGGCCGGAGCAGGAGTATAAGGCTGCTTCTATCTTCGGACGCGATTCCAAAGCTTGAGCGAAGTGGAACAGACGGCCCCTTCTAACCCGCCGTCGGTACCATCAGAGAGATGAAAACCTACCAAGGCTCATGCCACTGCCAACGCGTCCGTTTTGAGGTTCGAACCGAGCTTACTCGCGTCAGCGAGTGCAACTGTTCCATCTGTCGGCGCAAGGGCTACCTCCACCACATGGTGACCCCTGAGAGATTCCGCCTCATCCAAGGGGAGGCTGACCTTGCGACGTATCAGTTCGGCACCAAGCGCGCGCTTCACCACTTCTGCCGCCACTGCGGCGTTGCCGCCTTCTATCGTCCGCGAGCGAATCCCTCCAACTACATGATTAACGCCCGCTGTCTTGAAGGCGTCGATCTTAACTCCGTCGAACGGGTTGCCTTCGATGGGCAGAGTTGGGAGCTGCGCCCTGACGCCCCGTACACGGGTATCTGGAACCCATCGTAAACCGCTCTCGTTATCAGTGAAGGAGCGCCTTCAAAATAGAGTGCCGCCTAACTCGTCGCTAGCGCGCATTGGCGAGCAGATTGTGCTAATGGAACAGCCAGTGGCTCAATTGGCTGAAGTGCGAATCAATCGACCGAATTCCACCTCGCGTCGCAAAAAATTCAGTGGGTCGATCGCCCGAGAGGACAGCTGAGGAAACCTTTGATGTTGATCGATGCGCATGTTCACCTGGACAGGTATGGCGAATTGCTCGGTGAGGCGCTTAACGAAATTGAAGACAAACAAATTTTCACCGTCGCTACGGCGATGGATCTACCTTCCTATTTTGAACTTCAAAAAATCGGTGAGCGCTCCAAATTAGTTTTGCCGACCTTCGGCATCCACCCCAGGCGCGCGGCAGAATACGCCGATCGATTGCCGGAAATCAGCCGCCACATCGAATCGAGTCCAGCGATCGGCGAGATCGGTCTCGACTTTCACTGGGTGAAAGATACATCGACTTATCCGGCACAAAGAAAGGTGCTGGAATATTTCATCGCCGCCGCCCGCGAACAGAAAAAATTCGTCAACCTGCACACCAAAGGCGGCGAAAAAGAAATTCTAGATTTACTTGAGAAATATGATGCCAAACGCTCGATCATCCATTGGTATTCTGGACCAATGGATATCTTCCATGCAATGGTTCAGTACGGCTGCTTCTTCACGATCGGCGTCGAAGTGCACTTTTCCGATCACATCAAATCCATCGCGCAGGCAGTGCCGGATCATCTTCTCCTGACTGAAACAGACAACCCTGGCGGCTTAAAATGGTTAAACGGTGACGTCGGTATGCCGACGGTTATAGAAAAAGTCGTCGAAGCACTGGCAGAGCTCCGACAGTCAACGCCGGACCAAATCGAATCGTTAGTTCAGACAAACTTCGTGAGGCTTATCACCAACGATCCCTGGCTTCGCGAAATTAAAAGTCGATTATTGCCTCCAAACTTGTAAAGCTGAGCTAAAGATCGTGCGAGTCGACGCATGTGTCAGCTTCAGTAATAGCAGGACCACCAATCACTACGCAGCAACCTGCGGCAACAAAAGCCCGAAGTCTCACTCAAGCTTCGGCGCAAATTTTCCGTTTCGAAGTTTATTTTCGCGTTACACCGGCAACGGCGAGACGCCAAAAAGTGTTTTGTGAAGGTGAAGAAACAAGCCGTACAGCATCAGTGCGAGAACGACACGCCACCATCCGAGCTCGCCCACCGCGAGCGAGTTGCGTCCCTCGATAATCGCCATAAAGGGCACGTTAGAAGTGACTGCGGCGAATCGATCCCAGCGGTCGCCGAGAGCTTTTCTTTTCCAATCGATCGAAAACGGCCCGCCGACCGCCACAATCAGTAAAGCACCGAAGAATATCACGGAAGCAATGTCACCGTTGAGTAACAAATGAGTGAAGGACCAAAACGTGACGCCCCAAAGGAAAGGATGGCGCGTAATCCGTTGAATGCCTTTCGCCGGCTCCTTCTCAGCCAATAACGCTTCACCCCCCACAGCCGTCGGGTTCGGCGTGGTGAAGGCCAGAACAACAAAAACAAATGCGATCAGCATCACGATCAGTGCCACCGGCCGGAGCGCTGGAATGTCTCCCCAGAGCGGCACGTATTGAGCCCGCCTGTAGGCCCGACACAGCCAGACGATCCCTATTAACGACATCAACGAGAAGACGCCCTGGAAAGGTCGCTCGCCGATTATGCCGACGATTTTCCCGCGCAGCGCGGTGCCGGAAATAAAAAAGTGAATGCCGTCAAAAAAGACCGCGGCCGCAACTAGTGAAACCATAATACCCTTTAAGGTCCTGTTTAATCCGCGCTCATTCTATGACTGGATTAGATCGAATACACAAGGAGGGATGCTTTGTTCGTGGATAAGATTGTCGAGAAGGGAAAGTCAGACCCCCAACGATTCCCCCTATTCCTCTTTTTTGGGACCATGAGCGGAAGTGAGACGCCTATCCGACACGTGCATAGCAAATCTGTCCGTCATGAGGCTAAGGATATGAGTCACCGTTGCCTCGCATACATCTGGTGCGAGCTTCTCTTCTCCATCGCCCGGTTCCGATTTGTCTTCATTCGAAATACCGTTGTCACAACTGACCTTTGAACGCTTTGTCGAGGACCGAAGGTAGCAGTGCGTCGAGTTCGGTAGCAGTCTCCGCTTGTAACTTTTTCAGGGCGGCTAGCTGCCTTTGCAAGACATCCAACTCTGACCACGATGCGACGTTGCTGATGGAGTGCAGGAATGGCAGCGACGACCTTTTCGGAAGCAAATTCAGACGCGACACTCGACACCCCGATCCCTGACACCAAAGTTTATTGCCAAAGTTTCTTGAAAAAACCCTCCTTCTCCAACTCATTGACGTAGCGGTTGTCGAAGTAAGCCGTCAGTGGCAATTTCTTGCTTGCCGCCTCGTCGATTGATTTTTGGCTGACCAATTGTTCTACCAATGCGCTGAACGCTTCCGGCGGCATGAAACCCTCTTTACTGAGTGCTTCGACGGAAAATCGGTAGCTCTCTTCGAGGATTTTCTCGTCGTTGACCTTGGTGTATTTCGCCAAGGTCTTCATCGCCATTTCTTTATTGTCATAGATCGTCTTGATCCCTTCAAAGGCGGCGCGGATGAAACGTTTGGCAATGCTCGGATTCTTTTCCACGAAGCCCCGGCGGGCGGCTATACCGTTCTCGACCACCGGAATATTCCACTCACGGAATTGCTTGACGCTGACGAGCTCGCGAAAACCTTTTTCCTTGAGCATCAGGCTCTGTGGCGGCGGCACCATGGCGGCGGCGACGGCGCCGGACATTAGCGCGGCGGCCGATTCCGGCGTTCCTCCGGATTGGATGACGGTAGCGCCTGTGACGCCGGCCTTTTGAAAAATATTCAGCGCGGCGATATGCGAGATCGAGCCGAAGCGGCTCACCGCCACCTTTTGTCCTTTCAGCTGTGCCACTTCTTTGATGGTCGGTGCCGAAAACATCGGAACCGTAAAAGTTTTGACCACCGCCGCGATCTGAATTACGTCACCTCCGTTGATAACGTTGCTCACCACCGCCGGTCCGGCCAAGCCAGCGAAATTCGCTTCGCCGGCGAGCATCGCCTGAACAATCACGGAAGACGCGCCTTCGAAGAACAGGTCCACGTCGAGACCGTTCCTTTCGAAATGCCCGGCATCCTTGGCCATCCACCAGGGCAGGCTATTCCAAGAGATCGGCGAGTATGGATATCTGATTTTGTCCGGCGCTGAGCCCGCCGGCGACTGGTCAACCGCAATGAACGAAACTAGAAGAAACCCATAGGCAATCAAAACGAGCCTGACCATAAGCCCTCCATCTCTCAGGATTGGCGGCAATCTATCGCAGCCCGGCAACATGTCAACAAGATTCGACGCGCGCCAAATGCCTCAGACTTTTCCATCGCGCTGGCATCTTGACGATTTTTTTGCGACAAAATCATCAGACAAGAATACGAGGGGGAAGCCATCATGAACGCACGCACTTGGGAATCGTTTATCGATAAGCTGATGGATATCGGCGTCAACTCCGTGCAAGGGCTGATCCGAATTGCGGTCATCGTAGCCGTTGCCTACGTCGTTACGAAATTGCTGCGCTCTGGATTAAACCGCATGGAAGCGTTTTTGATACGCGCGACCGAACGAACCGAAAAGACTCCGGGAGCGGCAGCCATGCGCATTAGGACGTTAGCCAGTGTGCTGTGGACGATCGGCTGCGGACTCCTGTGGTTCGTCGTCGTTCTCATCGCTTTCAGCCAAGTCGGTGTAAACATCGGCCCCATTCTCGCCGGCGCCGGTGTTGTCGGGCTGGCCGCCGGGTTCGGCGCACAACATCTGGTGCGTGACCTGGTGACTGGTTTCTTTCTAATACTGGAAAATCAGATTCGCGTCGGCGACATGGCGATTATCAATGGCACGGCCGGCTCGGTCGAAGCGATTACCTTTCGTACGGTTGCGCTGCGGGATCAAGCCGGCGTCGTGTACGTCTTTCCCAACGGCACGATCAACACGCTCGCCAACGCGACCATGGACTGGTCCGCGTACGTGGTCGACGTCACGCTTCCCTACAAGGCCGACACCGACCACGTCGTAAAAATCATGCGCCGGGTCGGCGATGAGATGAAGGCGGAAAGTGAATATGGGCGCGTCATGCTCGAACCGATTGAAGTTTTTGGCGTCGATAACTTTACCGACGCCTCTGTGACGATCAAAGCCCGGTTCAAGACTTTGCCGTCGCAACAGCAATTCGTCGGCCGTGAATTCCGCCGACGTCTTAAGTATGCGTTGCAGCGCGACGGCATCGAAAGCTCTTCGGCTCCAGCCGCTACCAACCCCGAATCCGCCGGTTCGACTTTGTCGTCGTCATGAGAGATTTTATGGACTGTTGCTCGACATGATCAGCTGCTGCTGCTTATATCACGGCTCTTTCCATTTCTATGAAACGGTGTAGATTGATCCGACGTATTTCGCCGGCAACGGAGACCACCCTTCACATTGGTTGACAGTCAACACTCGTTCACCCGAAACGAAATCGCCCCGGTCATCATCGTGAGCTTGATCTCCGCGCTCAGGCTGCTGGGCATTTTTCTGATGCTGCCGATTTTCAGCGCCTACGCGGTGCGCTATCCGAACGCGTCCACGGGCCTTGCCGGTCTCGCTTTCGGCATCTATGCGCTCGTACAGTGCATCTTTCAAATCCCGCTTGGTTGGGCGAGTGACCGTTGGGGACGCAAACCCGTGCTGATTATAGGACTCGCGCTCTTCGCGCTGGGCAGCATCGCTTGCGCTCTGGCAAATGACATTTACAGTTTGATACTCGCGCGTTCCTTGCAAGGTACCGGCGCCGTCGGGTCAGTCGCGTTCGCCGCTTTAGCCGATCTCACACGACCAAGCGTGCGCACGCAGGCGTACACGATAACGGGCATCGCCATTGGCATTTCCTTCATGTTCGGTCTTTTGGCCGGTCCGTTTCTGGCGGCAAAGATCGGCCTTAGCGGTTTATTTTACGTGCTGGCGTTCTTCAGCTGCCTTTCGTTGATTTTGGCTGCTATTTCTTTTCCGGCGGAAGAAGGCGGGCCGCAAGCAAAACCGGCGATGGCGCTGAGGCCTATCTTGGCTCACAACCACCTGCGGCCGATTTTTGTCGCGACATTCGTTCTGTCCTTCGCGCTGAACCTATTCTTCTTCACCTATCCTTTGAGTTGGACCGAAATCGGTTTGGAAAAAGCGGAGCTCTGGAAAGTCTATTTAGTTATTTTTCTACCGAGCGTCTTTTTTGTCTTTCCGTACATGCGACGGGCCGAGAAACAGGGCAGGTTCCGCATGCCGATTGTCATTGGTTGGCTTACCGCCACAGTCGGCTACGGCATCTATTTATTTGGCGCCCAATATGATCTTTTACTTTATGTCAGCGGCGCGGCGTTTTTCTTTGGTTACAGCGTGTATCAACCCATACTCCCCGCATTTCTCAGCCAATACGTCCCGACAGCGGGCCGAGGGACGGCAAGCGGCATCTATAATTTTTTTGGCTTTATCGGTGCGTCTCTCGGCGGCATGCTCGGCGGCGCGCTGATTCACGTTTCTCCCTCGCTCCCAGAGCTTCTCGGAGTCGTGCTCCTCGTCGCTTGGTTTTTCGTCGGGTTGCCGCTCCCGCCGGAATCCAGCTCGTAGAATCCAACTGCATTGATCACACCGAAGGGTTGGTGTAGTGAAAACCCTAAGGAGGGCGTATGCGAAACCCAATCCGTGACTCGCTCCTGCCTTTCTTAGTCGCTGCGACTTTTCTTCCTATTCTTGTATCGGGCTGCGCTCGCTCTTACGAGGAAACCATCTCCGGCGTCAAAGTTCCTGTGCCGAAGGCGATGACCAGGAGCTCAGAAAAGCCGGTTGAAATGACTTTCCTTGGTTTCGGCGCCGGCCAGGCAACGTTTCACGGCAACATGGATACCGATAAGGTCGTCGAGTTCTACAAAAAAGAAATGCCGGCGCGCGGCTGGCAACCGGATATGAATGTGCGGAGCGGCGGTGCCATGCTGGCTTACAGCAAAGAAGGTAAGACGATGCTCGTAGCCATTAACAAAGAAAAGAGCGAGACAAGCTTGACGCTCACCGTCGGTGGCGTGGGACGCTGAGCCTGAGTATTGCCCGCGAGCTCGAGTTCGGTAACATTCTAGATATCGAAAAGAGTAACGCCGTGAAAGGAAACGAGCGAATTTTGTTTTTGGAGGGAATTCCCAACTTATCGGCTTACGACAGGATCACGGTTGGGTCCGGTGTGAAGCAGCAGTTCGAAAACGACCTCGGTCTCGAACTTGCCGCCCTCACGGTGCTTCGCCCCGGGATCAAAACCTGCATTGAAGCTTCCGACGATGGCACTCGGAAACTTCTGGAGCATATCGTAGTCGACGAAGAAAAACATGTCGACTGGCTCGAAACGCAGCTGCACCCCCTCCTTCATCCTCCCCCGCACGCGGGGGAGGAAAGAGGTGGGGGCGCCTCCGCAGTGTGCACTCCTAACCTTCGTGTCCTTGGTGCTCTTCGTGGCGAACTATGTCTTTGGAATAACTGAAAGCCATTAGTCCTTACCGACCGAAACCAAGAAGATACCGGCGACGACCAAGCCAGCGCCGGCAATCTTGCGCCAAGTGACGCTCTCAATTTGCCGCGCCATGAATGGTGCTAACAGGAGAACAAAGACAGCGTAGCTATTGATCAGCGGAGCGACGATCGTCACACGCTCCATGCTGAGCGCGATATACATGAACAGAAACGATCCGCCGGTAAAGATTCCCGACCAGACAAACCAGCTAAACACCTCTGCTGGTGGCAAGACGAACTTTTCCTTCTGGATATAGCGCGTAATAAAATAAATCTCGACGGTTGATGTCAGGGCGGCGATGCCGGCGGCGAGGATCGGTTGTCCGCCGCCGCCCGCGAGTCCCCACCGCACGGTAATGTCTCTCAGAGAAAAAATCAGCGCGCAGGAAAAGAGATAAATCAATTCGATCTTTTGGAACGTGGCTTGCCGCCCCACCCATGAAACTGTGATCAACCCGACTACGGTGAGCGCAACACCGAGAAGAACCAACGGCCCCGGCCTTTCACTGAGCACGAGCACCGCTAGGATCGTGGAAAACATCGGCGTCGTGTTTATGATGGTTGATGTGATCGCGCTGCCCATCGTGCGGATGCCACGAAAGCTCAACACCCGCGTCGCGCCCGGCACCAACAGACCGACGACCACGAAAATGAAATTGTCGGCGATGAAAAGTCGCGTCTCGGATTCGAGCCAAAAATGACCCGCGAACAAGAAAACGCAATTCCCGGCAATCGTGATCCACGCGCCCCATGGGGTCGGGCCCCGGTGGTAACCGCGCTGCGCGAGCAAACTGGCGATCGCGAAACAAAGGGATGTCAGAAGACCGAAGAGAATCGGCAGCACGGCGCGACGTGAGTTTCCTTCAATGCTCTTTTCGTTTAAAGTGCTTTATAACCGAAAACTCACCGAACTGCATTGATGTCCGCCAAAAATCTCGCCCCGATCCGCCGCCGACTCTTGCGCTGGTATGACAAGAACAAACGCGATCTGCCTTGGCGAAAGACCAGAGATCCCTACGCGATCTGGGTCGCCGAAACCATGTTACAGCAAACCCAGGTCAGGACCGTCGTCCCTTATTACTGCAGATTCTTAAAAGCATTTCCCACCGTCGAGGCGCTTGGGCGGGCGCCGCAACAACGCATTCTGCGCATGTGGTCCGGCCTCGGCTATTACCGCCGCGCCGAGAATCTGAAGCAGGCCGCTCGCCTGCTCGTGCAGCGCTACGATGGAAAAATTCCCCGCAATCATGATGCGCTACGCGCTCTGCCGGGCATCGGCGATTATACCGCTGGCGCGGTGTTGAGCATCGCCTATCAGCAACGCTACCCGGCGCTCGATGCCAACGCGCGTCGCGTTCTCAACCGTCTTTTCGATCTGACGGACAACGCCGGGCTTCATATCCGCGCGCTCCAACTCGTGCCACGCTCCAGGCCGGGAGATTTCAATCAGGCTTTGATGGAACTGGGCGCAACCCTTTGTACGCCGCAAAAGCCGGATTGCGCGGCGTGTCCGGTGGCTGCCGATTGCGCCGCGCGATCCGGCAATTATTTAGCCACAGTGTCGCAGGAGCGAAGCGCAACTGCCATCAGCGCTGTGACTTGGCCACTGGCGATTGTTCGTCACAGCGACAAGCTTCTGCTGCGTCGTCGCGCCGCCAAAGGTCTCCTGGCGCATCTCTGGGAATTTCCTGGCGGCGAAGCCATGAAGCGAAACGAACTGGAAACTACCTGTCGGGAAGAATTGCGCGCTCTCCCCACTGAATTCTCGATGGCACGGAAAATCGGCGAATTCCGCCACAGCATCACGTACCGCCGCATTCGCGCGCCGATTTACCTCTTTGATTATCATCCTGCCACTGAGATGCGCTTTCCTGCCCCGCATTGGCGCTGGATCCAACGGTCCAATTTAACCAACTATCCGATGTCGTCGATGACCAGAAAGGCGCTTTGCGTCTTCGATATTCATGAAAAAAGTCTTTCTTAGAAGCGTGCTCGTGACCGTCAGCGTCGGCTTGGGTTTTTACATTTATTACACACTTCCGGACGTGTCGGAACTGAAGCAGAAAAATCCCAAGACGACGGCGCTAATGGAGCTGCGCGAAGAAGAGTACAAGAAGAAAAATATCCGCAGCCCACGCCAACAAAACTGGATACTTTATAGTGCGATCTCGGAACACTTGAAAAAGGCTGTGTTGATTAGCGAAGACGCCGCGTTCTACAGCCACAAGGGCATCGACTTGAACGAACTCAGGGCATCGCTGAAAAAGGACTGGGAAACTTGGAGCTTCAGCCGCGGCGGCAGCACGATCACCATGCAGCTGGCAAAAAATCTCTACTTGAGCCCGTCGAAAAATCCGCTGCGCAAAATAAAAGAACTCATTATCGCCTGGCAACTCGAACAAAAGCTCTCGAAACGGCGAATCTTTGAAATCTACCTGAACGTCGTCGAATTTGGCCGAAATATTTACGGTGCCGAGGCCGCCGCGCGCTTCTACTTTGACAAGTCCGCCGCGTCGTTAGATCCTCTTGAAGCAGCGACTCTCGCCGCGCTACTACCCAGCCCGCGCAATTCGCGCGAGCGGAATCTATTGAATCGTAGAAACGTGATTCTCGGCCGGCTCGCCAGCGTCGGCTATCTCAGCAGTGAGGAATACCAGCGTGCCAGACAACTTCCAGTCTTTTACAAGGTTGAGGAAGCTGCGCCGCTTTTGCCTGAGGAAGACTAGCTTCTCGTTCGGCCCGACTACGCAGCGGCTCGGATGGAAGTAGCCGTGAGACTTCGAGTTTAGCCCTACAACTTTTCCCCTTGGCCTTCGTCTAAAGAAATAAGAGAGCCCGGTAAAATCAAAACAGGAGGGCAGCGAGGCTCATGAAAGGAGCGAATAAATCAATGGAAAAACGCCACGGCGTCAAACTTGATACCACTTTGGGACAACTGATAGCGGCTGCCAGCGAGGTCGCATTCGAATTCTCCGATAATGATAAAGAGGCTTACAATCTGGCCCGACTGGCGCTCATCGAGATCCTTAGAAAAACTTCACATGTTGTTGATCTAGATACAGATTTCGAAACTCCGCCGGACTCCAGCC
>WNGE01000578.1_pt1 | contig 49733 bp, 47 predicted proteins | sample 5400651 | NCBI WGS metagenome assembly WNGE01 (sample SAMN13153370, study PRJNA577476) | soil metagenome | isolation source: 60 cm soil or saprolite under grassland replicate 2 | place: USA:California | collected 2016-06-15 | reverse complement strand
GGTGGCTATCTGGCTCGTTCTCATGATGGTCCTCCTGGATGGCGAACCATTTGGAAAGGTTGGCTCTCTTTGCAAACATTCCTGGAAGGCGTTCACTTTGCGTTTCATCTCACTTGGTAAAATGTGGGTAAGAATCAGCTATAGTAGGGGCGGGGCTTGCCCCCGCCCAATAGGCGTCAAGTGAGCGTGTTGTGTGGGTGGGGAGTGTCCCACTCCAAGGCGACTGCAAGGGTTCCATCCCCTCATCCTCACCGCACCCGCCCATACCAAGACACGGAACAGCTCATCCTACTTCGTCGTCTTTGTAAGGGCGGGAGTGGTGTGGTGCGGAGTGGGGACCCTTGTGGTCGCCCTGGGGTGGGGTTGTGGCTGCTTAGTTTGACGCCTCTTAGGCGAGACTTGCCCCGCCCTGTTGGGATGACTTTAGTCCGCGCCTATTATACTGTCAAGCTTCATGTAAATCCTGGAAATGTAGGGGCATCCCTTGCGGATGCCCGGTCCCTCTGTGCGCTGACCCTCTGTCTGAAGATGTGACCGGCAAGAGCAAAGCCATCCTCGTACCTGTCCCAAAAGGGATTTCTCGACCCTCATTATTAGTGATGATCACAATTGGGGATCATCAAGACCATGTTTCTACCCACTCAGGAATGAAAACTATTCCTGTTATCCGTAATTCGAAGGAGAAAATAGAGATGATTAAAAACTACCAGACTGCTCTCGTTACAGGCGCTTCACATGGCATCGGACCTTTTATTGTGAGCGCTTTGGCAAAGGAGGGCATGAATCTGGTCCTGGCCGCACGCTCGGAGCAAGAGTTGGAACAAGTAGCCACCGCAGCCGATATTCGCTCGACCGGGGTACATGTCCTGACCGTTCCGACCGATGTGACAGACCGGGATGCACGCAGCACATTAGTGAACACTGCCGAGCGCACCTTTGGCGCAGTGGATGTGCTGGTCAACAACGCCGGTGGGGATCTCCAACGGGAGTTTCACCACTATACGGCGGATGACGTTGAGGCTCTCATTCGTCTGAATCTGACCGGGCCTATCGAGTTAACACGCCTGCTCCTGCCGGGGATGCTCCAACGCAAGCAAGGGCACATCGTGAACATCTCTTCGATGGGAGGTCGCATCGGCTTCCCATATACCGAAGTCTACTCAGCCTCTAAAGATGGTCTGATCGGCTTTACCCGCGTGTTGCGAGCCGATTACCGCAAAGCTGGAGTCAGTAGTTCGGTGCTCATCCTCGGCAGTATCGGCGGGGCTGGGACTGGAGCAAGGACGATGGAGGAGATGAACCTGCACTTGTCTGCCATGGACAAAGCCTTCCTGTCTCCACCCGAGGCCGTAGCTCAAGCGGTCCTGAAGAGCATCAGGCGCGATAAGGCGGAGATCGTGATCATGCCTGGACCCGGTCGGCTGCTGAGGGCGCTCATGGATCTCTTTCCGGGGATGGGATCGATGATGGGCCAGATGAGTGCCCCTGTCATGAAGCAGGTCGTTGATTTCCGCGAACGACAGAGAGCGCAATTAGAGGCGAACGCTCACCAGCCAGCAGAGCAGCGATGAGAAGTTTACCACCATTACCAACAGCAAAGGAGATGCCGGCACTGCTGATCTTCGCCGAGGATGCTACAATCAAAATGGGGTGGTTGGCTCGACTGGAGCACATCTTCCCCCGGCACCGTATAATCATCATGAAAGGCAGTCACCATTTCCCTCAGATTTACGATTCTGCTGCTGTTGCAAGCGCGATCCAGAGCTGGTGGGACGAAGAGATCGCGTCATGAGTTATGTAAGGAGGAAGCATGGTGGTGGAGTCCTTTGAAAGCTACCGACCCTACCTCTTTTCCATCGCCTACCGCATGCTGGGTAGCGCGATGGATGCCGAGCAGAACCCATTCGCTCGCTCAAAGCGTATCTTACCACCATCATCATACGCTTATGTATGGATCAACTCCAGCTTGCGCGTAGGAAGCGGGAAGTGTACGTGGGTCCCTGGTTACCGGAGCCGATTCTTACCACAACGACTCCTTCATCAGGAGATCCAGCAGAGCGCGTCGACAGGGAAGAGTCGATCTCGCTGGCGTTCCTGGTCCTGCTGGAGCAGCTCCAACCTTTTGAACGAGCCGTCTTCCTGCTGCGCGAAGTCTTCGAGTACGCCTTTGCCGAGATTGCCAGCATGCTTGGTAAGAGTGAAGCGGCCTGTCGTCGCTCTTTCAGCCGGGCCAAACAGCATCTGAAAGAGCATCGACCACGCTTCCCTGCTTCTCCCGAAACCCATCGGGAGCTGCTCAGCGGATATTTCCAGGCGGTTGAGACCGGGGAGATGACCGCATTACAGAACCTGCTGGCTGAAGAGGTGACGTTGTGGGCTGATAGCGGTGGCAAGGTCAAAGGAGCGGCGCTGCGTCCGATTAGCGGGCGTGATGCGGTGGCGCGCTTTAGCGTGGGAACGAAACGCTTTTTGCCAGAGGACTACCGTGTAGAGATGGCTGAAGTCAATCGTCAACCGGCTTTAATCTTCCGTACTGGTGATCAGGCCTTGCTCGTCCTGACCATTGAGGTGGAGGCAGGGCATATTCAGGCGATTCGTCTCATTGCCAACCCTGAGAAACTAGCGCGGATTTAAGCTACATGAGACTTTTGGGGCTGATGTACAACTGTAAGAAGATGTCAGGATTGGCGAATGGTGCCACTCCAAAATTCGGTGGCAATGGGAGGGTTATTCCCGGCAGGGCCCACCGCGATGGTTCCTCCCCCGGCAGCATGCCGGTACTTGCCGGTCCCGCCGGTAACAGTAAAGGTGAACTGCACCGGATAGCCGGGAACACAATACATCCCCGTTGCATGTATGGTAAGGGTACCCCCATCGGCAAACTTCAATACCCCTTGGCGCTCAGCCGGGCCACAACTGGCGCCTTCTTGCCTCACATAGAGGATGTCCGTGCCAGCAAACGAGATCATCCCAAGGGAAGAAGCACTGGGATCATCGTGCAGGGTATAGCAGAGATTTGTCGGGTTTGGCTCGGCTGGACAGGCAATCAACTGATAATGCTGGAGAAAATTCACTTGAAACGGATCCCGATCCGTTGTAGGCGTCGGCGATGGCACCGAGGTTACCGGTGGGATAGTCGTCGGGGCTGCTGTGGGTGTGGAACTGCTGGTTGTTGTCGCCGGGGATGCACCACAGCCAGCCAGGAAGCACAGGCTCAGGACCAACAATACCGGTACTGAACGTGGTTTCATCAGGAACCTCCACTTCTTTCCCTCTTGCTGATAAGGCTGTCGTAATAAAGAGGAGCGAGTCTAGGGTGATGAGCCTGGCTCGCCTCCGCGCGCATTCCACTGATGGAGATACGCCCGGCGCGAGCAAAAACTCTCAGGTGGCTTGAGGGGATGTGGGCATGGTGGGTCACATCGCAAGCAAACTCACCGCCACAAACGCTAAAGATGGATCACCAGCGGATGGTCTTCAAACCAAGGTGTGACCTGCATCACATCAATTTTGTGCAATAACTCACCATTAGAACAGCATCAAACTGCTATACTCGTATCAGCACTACAACTTATGCTTCTCTATTCGTTACCTGTATAACATCAACAGTGTCTATAGGTCGAACTATAACATCTTTCACGGAGAAAAATTATTATGAAAAATCTCCAAAGCAACAGTCATTATGCAGCAGTCCTTTCTCACCGTCCCCGCTTCTTGTTCCTTGTTATGATAAGTGGATTCACTCTATGTGCTTTCCTGGTGAGCGCTTGTAGTGGTAATCTGCCTGCCAGCGCCAGTGCTACCTCGATTGTAAACACATCTACGGCCTCGCACGCTACGAGCTACCCGGTGAAAGTCTTCTTCTCCAGGTTTCCAGAATCAGTCAGCGCTGATTTCTCCACTGTCTATCCGGTTGATCGCACTTCGCCAACGATCGCCGTGGGAACGTTCGCTCTCCAACTCTTAATCGCTGGACCTACTCTCTCCGAACAACAAGCTGGTTACTTCACAGAACTCAATACTCTGCTCAGCGGCCCATCGAACTGCTCAGCGCCACGACCTGTTGGAGGGCCAGACTTCACACTTGCACTGGACAAGAAAGGCACGGTTACGGAACCAGGCACGGCAACAGTGAAATTCTGCCGGAGCCTCGCATCGCCCGGGATCGGAGCAGATGCGCGTGTGAAAGCAGAAATGAGTGCTACGCTTAAACAGTTCCCCAACATCAAAAAAGTCGTGATTCTGACGAAGGATGGGCACTGCTTTGCCGATGAGAGCGGGAAAGACCTCTGCCTGAACTAGTTCTAAGGATCAGCGGAAGGCTGGGTGGCAGCTTGCGCTGCCAACACTATGGCGATCTCGGCAATCAGGAAGTAATTATTCAACGAAGGTAACGATGGCTGGTAATTTGGGTCTTGTGAAAAGTCTAACGCCTCGTAAAAATCGCCAATTGCTGAGAGGCCATCACGCGGTGGAGCAGGTGGTCCTGACGCGTTCCCATGAGCAGCGTCGTTATTCACTCCGGGCGTCGAGCTATCAAACTGGGGGTTGACGCTGGCGAGGGTTGGCAGGCCAAAGCGACGTTCGATAAACTTCAAGATCGACGCATGCTCGTATAACTGACCCGACACATACCCTCGTTTCGCATAGGGCGAGATCACCAGCGTGGGTACGCGTAATCCCATGCCATACGCATCAACTTGTGGGGGAGCAACGTGGTCGAAGTAGCCGCCTCCCTCATCGTAGGTCAAGAAAAAGACCGAGCTCTTCCAGGCAGAAGATTGCATCAGAGACTTTATCGCTGCTTCCATCACGAGATGGCCCAATCGAATATCGAGTGTCGGATGCTCATCAATCAGGGTTTGCGTGATCAAAAATGACACTTGCGGCAGTTTCCCGGACCCCAGGTCGTAGAAATAATCAACTTCCTGGTAATAGAGGCGGGGATCATTTTGCCATTTTTTGAAGTATGCAAGTGGGTTGTTCCCGCCGATCTCATTACGCTCACTTCCCATTCCGAGGCCAAGATTGTAACATTTCCAGGTCAAACGATGTTGATCGAGCAGATCCACGATGGTTGGCCAATCCAGGGTTGCGCTATCGCTCACGTTCCTCGTGATGCCACCACATGTACCCGTCCAGAGAGCAATACGGTTGGGGTCGCTTGGACCAAGCACAGAGCAAAAGTAGTTGCCACATAAGGTGAAAGAGTCGGCCAGGGTGTAGTAGTAGGAGAGGGCTGAGCTTCCATAATACCCCATGGCGTTACTGCCATCGGTCGTATAAAAGCCGTCCATTGCTCCATTATGCCACTCACGGTGTATATCTTGCCAGGAATGAGAAATGTCGCCTGAAAAAGTAAATGGAAATTGATAAGGATAGATTTTCCCTCCATGACCATCAGGCTGAGCATAGCCCCGTGGAAGCCCAAAAGAACCAGCTCGGGGATAGAAACCATAATACTCATCGAAGGTACGATTCTCCTGGCAGGCGATCAATATGTGTTTGATGGGATTGCCGCGGGGAGCTAGATCTGGTGCATCAAAATAACCAGTATTGAATATCCTGACGTTGAGCGCCAGCCCCGCTCCTGCCAATCTACCAAGCTTATTAAGTACACAGCGCCGGGATTGACGGCTATTCAAAAGCTGTTGCAGGTCCACAAAACGTGCCTTTTCCAAAATCCAGGACGCGGATAATACGAGGATGGATGAGACGAACCAGCGTCCTATCCTTACTAGGATAAGATATCATAAATGTGAGTGCTATGATGGTCCCAAAAGTCTGGGCTTACCATCCTCGGAGTGATCTTCCTGCTGGGAGAATTCGTAGAAACGAACACCTATCGGGTCCTCAATCCAGTGAGCTTTAACTTGCCAGTGGCTCTGGTGATACTTACGGAGATCATCCTGGCCCTGCTGATGATCGCACCGGCAGTAGAAGGCATTGATCTGTTCAAAAAGGGAAATGTCGTCATCACGGCGGAACAGAACAGCTCACCCCAACCAAGTGCTGGAGTTGACAGCGGAGAACGGGAGTTTTTATAATTGAGCTATGTCTACGCCCATTCTCGGCACGAAACTGTATATCCCGCGGCCTCGGCCGAACGTGGTCAGCCGCCCCCGCCTGCTCGAACGGCTGAACGAGGGGCTGCACCGCAAGCTGACCCTCATCGCTGCTCCCGCTGGCTTTGGGAAAACCACGCTGGTCAGTGAATGGATCGAGGGAATTGAGCGACCGATCGCCTGGCTGTCGCTGGACGAAGGGGATAGCGACCCGGCTCGCTTTCTGACCTACCTTGTTGCTGCTTTGCAGACGATTGTGCCGACTATTGGAGAAGGGGTCTTGCGTGCGCTCCAATCAAGTCAGCCACCGCCGCCCGAAGCGATAATGACAGCCCTGCTCAATGACCTGACCAGCATCAAAGACCCCTTCGTCCTCGTGCTCGACGACTACCACGTGCTTGATGCCAAACTGGTTGACCAGGCCCTCACCTCTCTCGTCGAGCACCAGCCGCCGCAGATGCACCTGGTCATTGCCACCCGCGAAGATCCACAGCTCCCCCTGGCTCGGTTACGCGGCCGGGGTCAATTGACCGAACTGCGCGCCGCTGACCTGCGTTTTACCTCCTCCGAAGCCGCTGCATTTCTCACCCAGGTGATGGGTCTCAGCCTCTCGACGCCAGACATCGCGCGACTTTCAGACCGCACCGAAGGCTGGATTGCCGGCCTGCAATTGGCCGCACTGTCCCTGCAGGGCCACCAGGATGTCCCCGGGTTCATCCGGGCCTTCGCTGGAGACCACCGCTACATCGTAGACTATCTGGTCGCAGAGGTCCTCGAGCGTCAGCCTGCACCTGTCCGCAGCTTCTTACTTCAAACCTCCATTCTCGACCGGTTGAGTGGTCCACTCTGCGATGCCGTCACCGGCCAGGAGGGAGGCAGCGCGCGGTTGGAAGCCCTGGAGCGCGGCAATTTCTTTGTCGTTCCGCTCGATGACACGCGCCACTGGTATCGCTATCACCACCTCTTTGCTGAAGTGCTCGCTGCGCATTTGAGGGCGGAGCAGCCCGAGCAGGTATCTACGCTGCATCGGCGTGCGAGCGCGTGGTACGAACAGCATGGTTCGACGGCCGATGCGATCCGCCACGCGCTGGCCGCCGAGGACTTCGAGCGAGCGGCGGACCTGGTCGAGCTGGCCGTGCCGGCCATGCGCCAGAGTAGACAGGAGGCCACGGTGCTCGGTTGGCTCAAGGCGCTGCCCGACGAGCTGGTCCAGGTGCGGCCGGTGCTCAGCGCTGCCTATGCCCAGACGTTACTCGTTAGCGGGCAGCTCGAGGGCGTGGAGGCCCGACTGCAGGACGCCGAATGGTGGCTGGATAGGACGGCAGATAGGAGTGAGATGGTCGTCGTGGACGAAGAGGAATTTCGCCGTCTCCCGGGGGCGATCGCTATTTTTCGTGCTGCCCAGGCCCAGGCTCAGGGCGATGTTCCCACCACCGTGCACTACGCCCGGCGGGCGCTCGACCTCGTCCCCGAGGACGACCATCTCTTGCGCGGATCGGCAGCGGCGTTCCTGGGACTCGCCTCCTGGGCGAGCGGAGATCTCGAGGCAGCGCACCGCAGCTATGCCCAGGGCATGGCGAGGGTGCAGAGGGCCGGATATATCTCTGACGCACTCGGTTGTGCCATCGCCCTGGCTGATATACGGATAGCGCAAGGTCGTCTCCACGAGGCAATGAGGACATATGAGCAGGCATTGCAGCTTGCCACCGAGCAGGATGGGCCTGTCCTGCGGGGAACGGCAGACATATACGTGGGACTGAGCGAGCTCCACCGTGAGCAGAACGATCTCGATGCCGCCACGCAGCTCCTGCTGCGAAGCAAAGAGCTGGGTGAGCAAGCTGGGTTACCGCAGAACCCGTATCGCTGGTGCGTTGCCATGGCTCGCATACGGCAGGCCCAGGGAGATCTGGACGGCGCTCTCGACCTGTTCCACGAGGCAGAGCGCCTATATATGGGAGACTTCTTCCCCAATGTGCGTCCTGTCGCGGCGCTCGTGACCCGGGTGTGGGTCGCGCAGGGGAGGGTGGATGAAGCCCTCGACTGGGCGCGTGAGCAGGGCCTGTCCGTTGAGGACAATCTCAGCTACCTGCGCGAGTTCGAGCACATCACCCTGGCCAGGGTGCTCCTGGCCCGGTCTCAGAGCGAGCGTCGAGACCGCTCCATTCATGAGGCGATAGGACTCCTGGAGCGCCTCCTGCAAGCGGCGGAAGCAGGGGAGAGGATGGGAAGCGTCATCGAAATCCTGGTGCTGCAGGCACTTGCCCAACAGACGCAAGGTGATATCCCTGCTGCCCTTATCCCGCTGGAACGCGCCCTGACGCTGGCTGAGCCGGAGGGCTACGTTCGCATCTTTGTAGATGAAGGCCCACCCATGGCGGTCTTGCTCGCAAAGCTCCACGAACGTTCACGGAAACGAACTCGTGCCGCCTCGACGAACGTTCCCCTGGCCTACATCGAACGGCTCCGCGCACGGCTGCGCAGAGAACTGGTTCAGGAAGGTACCTCCCCTGCTGCACCCTCTGCACCAACTCCTGCCCAGCCGCTGCTCGACCCGCTGACCGAGCGCGAATTGGAAGTACTTCGCCTCATTGCGGCTGGCCTCTCCAATCGTGAGATTGCTGCCCGACTCGTCCTGGCATTGAGCACCGTCAAATCGTATGTCAATACCATCTACAGTAAGCTCCAGGTGGAGAGCCGTACCCAGGCGGTGGCACGCGCCAGAGCACTCCACCTGCTCTCCGAGTAGCCACCTCCCATCCCTACCTGCATCCACCCCCTCGTCACCTCACGGAAAAACTTCCACCCCCCATTACCACCCTTTGATGGGTCCGAACCTCCCTGCTGTCCTGGTACACTTCCTACAACAACGATGAAGTGAGAAAGACATCGTTGGCAATGAGGAGAGAGAGCATCACCTCTGCGTGCATGGAGAAGAAAACGAGCATGACACAGGAGTTCTACCAGATTACCGTCAAGGGGCACCTGAACCCGAACTGGGCCGACTGGTTCGATGGATTGACCATCACTCCGTTGCCCAATGGGACCACCGTCATCTCCGGCCCGGTGGTCGATCAGGCCGCGTTGCATGGCGTGCTCAGGAAAGTGCGTGATTTAGGAGTGCCATTACTCTCGGTCACCCGCGTCAGACCCGGCCAGGACGATGCGTCAGAGGTCAAAGACTGAGTTGAGGCAAGCGGCTGAGAAAGGAGATCTGCCTTTGATACAGTTCTAGTGGAACGAGTGCTTTGTTCCTCGATGTCCTCCCCTCTCATGTGTGATCACGGTGTGAGGAAGACACCCCATGTTGTGAGTATCAGTTGGTGGTCATCATGTCGATGACCTCATCAAACAAAAGGAGTTTCAAATGAGTCCACTTAGAAAGACCGCTCTTGTCGCGGGCGTGCTCTACCTGCTTACCTTTGTCTCGATCCCGACCCTCTTTCTGTACGGTCCGGTGAAAAGTGCGAACTACATCGTCGGCCCTGGCCCGGACACTGCCGTGATCGTCGGCGGCATCCTGGAGATGATCGTGGCCCTCGCCGGCATCGGCACCGCCGTCGCGCTGTACCCGGTAGTCAAGAGGCAGAACGAAGGGGTCGCGCTGGGCTTCGTCGGCTCGCGAACCCTGGAAGCCGCCACCATCTTCGCTGGCGTCGTGTTCCTCCTGTCGATCGTGACCTTGCGACAGGCCGGAGCCGGAGCAGCCGGGTTGGTCACAGGCCACGCGCTGGTCGTCCTGTATAACCGGACGTTCCTCCTTGGACAAGGCTTCATTCCGGCCGTGAACGCTCTGTTGCTCGGCTCATTGTTGTACCAGTCGCGCCTGGTGCCGCGGGTTCTTCCCATACTCGGATTCATCGGAGCGGCCGTGCTCGTCGCTTCCGACATCGGCGTGTTGTTCAGCCTCTGGGGACAATTTTCTGCAGTGGCGGCCCTCGCCACACTCCCGATCGCGATATGGGAGTTTTCGCTGGGCGTCTGGCTGGTCGTCAAAGGCTTTAAGCCCTCTCCGATCCTCTCCAGCTCCTACGTTGACGTGGGAGACGCTTTCCTGGGGATGCCGGGAAACGTCATCGTGACGCCGACCGACTAAGGCAGGCTTGACCATGGACGCAAGGCCACTGCTCATGGCCATCGCGGTGTGCGCCGCGATGGCTGTGCACGGTGCGATCCTGGCGGGCGGGTACCTGGCGTCCATGGCATTACGCACTGCGGAAACCGCGGCTGTCGGCGCCGCTCCCCGCATTTGCTGTGGTTGGGGTTGCGGTAGCAGGCGGACAAAAAACAACGTTGAGACAGAAGATCGTCTTACCAGCAGCCAATTGGCTCCTTTTCTCGCCGTAAAGTTGCGCATTATCAGGCCCGGTATCACGTAAGCTGTCATGAAGCGCAAAGTAGCAAGCAGGACATACCCTTTTTGCGAGAAATACAGCTCTGGCAAGTGTAAATTTTGGAATTAGGCTGGTCAAATTTTGCCCTTTTTTCTGTTGATAGAATATTTTTGCAATGGTGAGAAGACTGATCGGAACGGGGCTGAGGAGATAGCTCATCCATAGAGTAATCACAAAGAAATCACCAGTTTAATTTCAAAAGTTACAGCATGTAGCACGCGGAATGTGGATATGGTGCGCTCGATTGGCGCAGACCAGGTCATTGAGTACACGCGAGTAGATTTCACCAAAAATGGTCAGCGGTATGACCTGATTTTTGATGCTGTGGGAAATCGTTCGGTTTCAGCTTATAAGCGTACATTAAGCCCCAATGGAATGGGTGCCGTCGCCGGGTTTACAAACCTGCCTCATTTGTTCCAAGTTCTAGTTCTGGGATCATGGGCATCAAGGACCGGGAGTAAGAAAATCGGTCAAATGAAGCCGGCAAAGTAGTCCCTGTTATAGATAGAACGTACCCGTTACGTGAGTTCCTGAAGCTATCCGGTATCTTGAAGCAGGACACGCCAAAGGAAAAGTCGTCATCACGGTGGAACAGAACAACCACATCTAGTGTCTGACAATCTACAAGATAGTGATGGATGAAGCTAGATGTAGAGCGATTTTCCCAGGTCATACATCTGAAGTCGCTCACTCTTCACCTCAAAACCTGCTCACTTGTCACCTTATTTACCAGACCAGCCCCTGGACGAAAAACATCGCCCGAGACCTGGGATGAGCCGCAACACATAGAGTAACACTTTGCGGCTGATAACCTATCACCCCTGTTCAAGGGCAATAGCAAATTCCCATACACTTCCAAAGCGGTCCTTTGGATTTTTTGATAGTGCCTTGAAAACGGCTTCCTCAACGTGAGCAGGGATCGTTGGCATTCGCTCACGAAGAGAGGGGGGAGGAACTACCGCATGTTTGATAGCAATTTCTTTGAATGATCCACGAAATGGGCGCTCTCCACAAAGCCATTCGTAGACGACAATCCCTAACGAGTATTGATCACTGGCAGGGCGGGGATGTGCCTGAATTTGTTCAGGAGCCATGTAGGTGATTGTGCCAGCTATATCCATCATACTTTGATAGCTCGAACTTTGTGCTATCAAAGCAATTCCAAAGTCGCTGAGCAAAATATCCTGGCGTGTACCTACTAACATATTCTCTGGCTTGACGTCACGATGAATGATCTTTTCGTTGTGTGCAAATTGGAGCGCTGCGGCTACTTGCTTCACATAGGAGATGATCAGCCCAAGGGGTAATGATGTTCCCTTGGGATGGAGTTGTCGCAGAGTTCCATTGGGAGCATAGTCCATGACCAGAAAAGGCGTCTTGTCTTCAGTTCCAAAATCTAGGACGCGAACAATATGAGGATGGATGAGGCGAATCAGAGTCCGCGCTTCTGCAAGAAATGGGCCGATCTCCTTGCTTGTCAACCGGCTATTTAGAACCTTGATCGCTGCTTGAGAACCGAGGTGAATGTGTTCGCCAAGGTAAACCTCTCCAAATCCCCCTTCACCCAGTAAGCGAATGATCTGGTAATTGCCGAGCCTCTGCCCTACACGAGTAATCCCATTTTCTATCGCTGTCAATTGTTCCTGTATCTCGTCTGATTGTGCTTCTTGTGGTAGCGAAACAGAATCCACGGCAGTGAAAAGCATTTCGTCTTTTGAGGACTGGCTAATAGTAGGAAGAGGTGGATGTTCTGCGAGTGCAGGTTGATGGAGTTCTTGATGGAGTGGTGAAAGATCAACTGTCTGTTTTTCATCTTGCCCAAAGAAGATAGTAGCATCTTGAAACTGCATACTTATTGATGGATCAGTGACATCTTGCTTTTTGCCCGGAAGGGAAAGCTGTGCTCCACATACAGCGCAAGTCGTGGGACCTGTAAACACCAGGCTCTTACAGATGGGACAGTGTGCGAGCTGAGTACCACATTGTGTGCAAAAATAGGCAAATTTGGGGATTAATGCGAAACACATCGGACAGGCCGCAAATGGTGATTCTGAAATATTCATACTCTGACCTCGTACCTGTAGGGTAGATGCTTAAATCCAGGAGAAATGTATTGCCTTATCTGTCTATTTCTGGTTGTAAGCAGTGGATGTTTATTCTATACCAGAATAACATATATTTTATAGAAGATAAATGAAATAGATCACAATAGTGAATCTACAAGGACGCACTGTTTGTCACGGTATCTGTTAGCCCAAATCCTGCACAATCTCCCGAGCGGCACGTGCGCCCTCCCTGGCTCCGCCTTCCATGAAGCCCTGGAACTCGAGCGAGCAATGTTCGCCCGCGAAGTAGATTGGCCCCTGGCGCGCGCCCTCATAGCCGCCGAAGTGAGTGCACTGCCCAATACGCCAGCATGCGTAACTGCCCAGAAGATAGGGGTCGCCGGTGGGATAGCTCAACGCGGCCCTGCCAGTGTAGTGGGCGCTGATACCAGGCAAGACACGCTCCAATTGCTGCAAGCAGTTCTGAGCATAGCGCTGGATGTTCGCGGAGTCATCAGCAGTGGAATAGGCCATCGATGGCGCATAAGCGGCTCCTCTATGTCCGCCTGTATAATCGACGAGCAAACCACTTGAACCTGTTTGACCAATGGAGGCGTCCCAGAGCGTCTGGATATCCAGGTCCGTGATGATAAAGCCGCTGTGAGGGTGGGGCCAGGGGCCATCCTCGTACCAGTAAGGCATGTCGAACTGCAAGCAGAGCTTGGAGATCGTACCGTAGCCAAGCTGTTCGATGGCAACTTGCTTCAGCGGATCAAATCCGGCCCGCTGGTAATCGACCTGGCGTAAGATGCTGAACGGCAGGGTGAGGATCGCGCGTTCGCAATGCACTTCCGAGGAGCCACCAGCAGTAGCGAATGTCAAGGTGAGCGAAGCGTCGCTCTTTCGTTCGAGCGCCACCAGTTGATGGCGCAAGTGGATACACCCATCCGGCAAACTGCGGGCAATAGCCAGCGGCAGTTGCTCGTTCCCGCCCACGATTTTGCTGCTTCCTTGCATCGGTCTGGGGATGGCCGAATCCCTGGCCGGGTCTTGCGAGCCAAACAGGTAGACCAGGTTGAGAGAACTCTGCTCTCCTGTATCCAGGCCGAAGTAACCAGTACAGGCGTTATCCAGCAGATGACCTACCGGCGTATTGTGTCCACCCTCGACATACTGCTCGATCCAATCATACACGCTCAAATGGTCGAGCCTGAACCCCTCCTGGGTAAAGCGGGCGTGGGTCGTGGGAAAACCAGCCTCCTGCAGCTGCTGCTGCAAGAGAGGAGCGAGCGCCTGGAAGTCCCTGGCCAGTTCTTCCGCGCGGTAATAGCGATTGAAGAAATACATGATGTATTGTGCCCGGTCCGCTCTTCCCCATCCCAGGTCGATGGCGTTGAGGCCGAAGCGCTTGATCAGCTGGTGGATGGTCTCGTGGTTGCCGTCGATGAATTCACCGCACCACTCGCTCACCATACCGTCCGCCCAGGTGGTGGTATCGGAGTGCATGCGACCGCCGATGCGGTCGGACGCCTCATAGATACTGCACGAGAGACCGGCGTCCTGCAAGGTGAGAGCTGCGTTGAGTCCCGCAATTCCTGCTCCCACAATAGCGATTCGGGGCATTGTTTTTCTCCTCTCCAGGTCAATAGAAATGTATGAAAAGAGATACGCCGGTTCTTCTGCCAGCGGTGCGCAGAGGGCAGGCGGCAGTCAGCCGCGCAGGCCCAAGCCAGGCGATACTAGTCCTGATTCGTGTTCTCCGGCTGGGAGAGATAGATTGCAACGTAGGTCACAGTATCCCAAGCATTGTGGATGCCGGTGAACAGGAGCAGAAGCGTAGCAGCAGCGATGACAAACAGTGCTGGCGCCGGATTTACCGGGAGCAGAATCGCTGCGACGACGAATGCAGTGTAGGAAACGATCGGAAAGGCCGTGTAGTACAGCCAGTCTTCCAGCACCAGTTGATAGTCAGTCTGACGGCGCGCCCGCAGTACAACGATGACGTCGTACGTCACCCCTGCGAGACCAGAGAGGCCGAGCAGAAGGCCAGCATTCCAGAGCGCCTGCCACGGCGCGCTAAGAATCGCCGCGACGAAGAGCACAGTGCAAAAATGCACGACGGTTGGCGAGGCGAATGCTCCTTGCGCCTCATTCGACCTTCGATCCCGAATCCTCGCGGTCAAGGTCATCACCACGAACATCAAGCCCGTCAGCGTCGCAGCAGCGGTGCCGATGATGACGTAAAAGGTTTGCCAGGTGGGAAGCGGCGACACCGCAGCCTCTTGCATGATGGATCCCCCTTCGATGTCTATGCAAACGTTAGACGGCTCATGCGCCTCCTCGTTGATGCGTATGGTGCAAGGTTGGATGGATGGAATCAATGAGCAACACACACGCTTGGTATGGCTCAATTGTCAGTGGAGTGAGTGTTTTTTCTGGTAACGTCAGGTCTCCGTTCCAGAGATCCGCCCAAAGATTCCAGAGTGCTTTGTGACCACACGTAGGCTCGCTCTTCGAGTATGCTTGCATCAGCGAACAATACCACTATATCACAATACGACAGATCGAGCTTACTGAACAAGAGAAAGAGTTCCACCAACTAACGGGTGCCAGATACCTCTGGCGTAGGGACGGGGGCTGCTGGGATGAAGGGTGGGGGCGCTTGCGCCGTCCTGGTCCCCTGCACGGCTTGTGTAGAGCGCGCTTGCGCCGCCCAGGCTCATCGTGGACTTTTCCCATTCAGTACAAGTTAGTTGGTGGAACCTGGAAGAAACGTTCTTGCCAAAAATCAGGTGCTAAGTTACTCATCCTTGTCCGCTCACGCGCTCAGCTTCGGCGATCTTCTATCTCCCAGATGTGATCGACCACATGCCATGCAATGCGCCGGACCGCATAGCTGGCATTCCATCCACCAGAAACCAGGAGCTCGCCGTTGGAGGGTTTGCTCAGCACGGCTGCCATCTCCTCCCGCATAGCTTCGAGGGCGCTCTTGTCGTTCATCTCGAACGGCTTGTGTCGTACCCCGATCTTGCGCGCATAAACCCGCTCGGCTTCAATGACGTGACGCTGGATTTCGTCTCGGTCGCGACCTCCACCACGCGGACCTTTGCGCAGTTCTGCAGGAGAAGCTGCGACGACCTCTTCTAGCATATCCCACGATGCACGTAGGAGCACCACGTTGCGCTGCGCGGTAGTCGCATCGATTGGTCTGGTTTCAGCAGAAGCCAGAACCGAAGGCACTCCCCAGGCAGTGTTACCATCGCCTAGGAGACGTTCAACAACTACAAGATTGCCAGGTGCAAAATTTTGTCCCGCCCTCTGCGCAATCAATCGGTAGCGCGCCTCGGTATCGATCAACGCCTGCACAGCTGCCTCCTCGCTCGTGCGAATCCGGCACCAACCAGGCCATTCTAGCGACCAGGCAATGGCCTTCTTTCCACCCAGTTCGACATAGATATCAGTCATACCTCTTTTCTCCAATCTGTGTACTCGTTGTAATGAGACATCAGATGCGACTCCCTCTTGTCGAGCAGCTTTTTATTCTAACATACTTTGCCCTCTTCGTAACACTCTCGTAATGTTTGCGAGACGATCCCATGCTACACTAGAAGCAGAAAGGAGGAAGCGACCATGCATACAAACAGGACACAACCAAAACTGAATGCAAAGATGGGTCTGATCATTATTTCCATCTTGTCCTTAGTCAATGCAGGCGTTGGCACGGCGTTCGCAGTCAAGGATAACCTACCCAGCATCACGCCAGTCTTCACCACAGGTAAGCCAGCACTTGAGGATTTTCTTACTGGCAATGGCACCGCCCTTTCTCCCCCATTGTACCTCTGTATCATAACGCTCTTGCTTATTCTCCTGGCATTCCAACCGAAATGGCCAGGAATGGTTGGGGTTGTTGGGCTTACCATCCTCGGGATGATCTTCTTGCTGGGTGAATTTGTAGAAACGACCACCTATCGGGCCCTCAATCCGGTGACCTTTAACTTGCCAGTGGCTCTGGTGGTACTTACGGAGATCATCCTGGCCCTGCTGATGATAGCTTTTGGAGTAGTAGCAATCGTCCAGCAAAGGCAAGCACATCGTCAAGCAGCCAGATGAAATTATTTTTATCATCTAAACGGGAGATTGAGCCATCGTGTTCATGTGCACAAGCCAGAGGAGTAGGAGCTCCCTTCGCCAGAAGAATTGTGCCAGAGCGACCAATGTAACGTTGGGAGTTACAGTGAGGTTTTGTTCTTCTGTGCCACCGTGATGACGACATTGCCCTTTTTGTGTCCTGTGTCGACATACCTGTGGGCTTCGGCAGACTGTTCTAACGGATAGCATCTATCGATGACCGATTGTATCTTTCCCGCCTCAATCAGCTCTGTGAGGAAATTGCAGTCTTCCGTGTATTCGCTGGCTGCCCGGGCTTTCCAGGGGATGACTTTCTTGCTGCTTCTCCTCGAGATCCATCGCCCTCGCACCCTCTGTGACAGCCGAGGGTTACCTAGAAGATAGTGTCCAGTGAGCGTGAGCAATTTGACACTCCGGGAAAACGAACTCTTGCCTACCACGTCAAAAATCACATCATAGGTCTCACCGCTTTTGGTGAAATCTTCTTGCGTGTAATCAATGACCTGGTCTGCCCCAATCGAGCGCGCCAGGTCCACATTCAGCGTGCTGCACACGGCAGTGACTTCCGCCCCGAATGCTTTGGCAATCTGCACGGCAAAGGTCCCCACACCGCCAGACGCGCCATGAATCAAGACCTTTTGTCCAGGCTGAATCTGTCCTGTATCACGAAGACCCTGCAGTGCGGTGAGTGCCGCTACAGGGGCGGCGGCAGCTTCCTCAAACGAACTATTGGCCGGTTTCAACGCCACTCTGTTTTCAGGAACAGATACATACTCGGCAAAACCACCCTTGTATGCCCCAAAGACCTCATCCCCTGGCTGAAACTGCGTGACGTTGGTGCCAACGGCTTCCACCCTCCCGGCGATGTCAGCGCCGAGTCTCGGGTCTTTTGGTTTGCGAAGCCCACCCGTGATGATGCGGGCCAGAAAAGGACCTCTCATAGCCAAATCAAGTGTATTGACGGATGCCGCCTGAATCTTTACCAGGATTTCACCGTCCTTGGGGGTAGGTTTCTCCACCTCTTTGAATTGAAGAACATCTGGTGGGCCATATTTTGTGTGGACAATTGCTTTCATGTGAGTCTCCTCCAGGATTGCTTTGATTCGGTCAATGCGGTTTACTTGATAAAGGCTTTGCTAGCCTGCTCCTTCCAGCGCTCAGTGTTCACGCCAACGATGAGGAGCCAGAGCATCAGCGGGATTTCCGCCAAGCCGGAGGCGACAGCGATGAAGGGGAACAGATGCTGTGCGAGCGGCGGTGATAGATAGAGCATCCACCCTAATCCATCAATCGCCAACAGCACCCCCAGAATTCGAGGCAGAAAGGTCGACCGGAAAATGAGGTAGCCGATCAGGACGCACCACAATCCAAAGAAGACCAGGTAAATGTTGAAAGCCTGCGCATTCAAGTTGAGAAACACGAGCGCAAGCGCCTGTAACTGTTCCACTGTGAATGCGCTAAAGGAATGCCCACTTTGCAGGACGAGCAAGGGGGCGAGATAAAAGAGGCTGGTAAGAGCCTGCATCGCACATCCCACGAGAATAACGAATGTTGCGAGTAGAGAGATCCTCCTGTTCACAGGCTTAAACAAGTAATAGAAGAGAAGCGCCCACGCGAGATGGAATGCAACCGCGATGAGTGAGGATGCGAACCCCAACCAGAATAATTGCTCGTGCGCGAGGATATTGGTCGCTGTAGTCGCAGCGTTGCCAGCGACTACAAGGCTGCCGAGAATGACCACCTGGCCGCCTGCTGACGTCAGCCCTTCGAGCAGTTCAAAGACCCCGGCCATCCTGGCCATAAAACGCGGTGATACTTCTGCTTTCTGTTCCGTTCGTGCGGTCATTATGACCGAATTCATTTTGTACTCCTGTTGTTGTTTAGACATTTGTTCCCCCCTGAAGATATGTGGACTATTACTTCCAGAACATGCAGCATGTTGTATGTTCTAAGAGAAGTATGCCTCTCAGGTGTGGGGAAAATATGTCCAAACTGTAGCAATACGGTAGCGCTTTCGTAGGGCGGTGTGGGCATCTGTGACAAAATTGTGACACTTACACAACAAAGCGATATCCAACGCTCCAAACCGTCACGATCTTCTCACCAACCGTCCCCAGCTTTTTTCGCAAGCGCGTCATATGGGTATCGACGGTGCGATCAAAGCCATCGTAATCATAGCCCCAGAGATGTTGTAGGAGAAACTCGCGACTGAAAGCGCGACCAGGGTGCGAGGCGAGCAGCAAGAGCAATTCATATTCTTTAGGAGTCAGATCAAGTTCCACTCCATCAAGCGTTACAACGCGCTCAAGTTCATAGATGCAGAGCGCTCCACGCACAAGAGGAGCCGAGGTTGTAGGCAACGAAGATTGCTCTCCCGCCGAAACATCTTCCGTAGAAGCCCTCAGCGGAGGGCGTATCAATTCCTTCGCGCCTCCTGGGTGCGGTGGGGAGGCATCCTGAGAGGGCGCAATGAATACTTCCTTTCCGACTGCCTGAGCTTTGCTAGACGCGGTAGCGTCGTTGGCAGTCGGAATAAGAGATTGTGCCCCTCCATTGGTTCTGTTCGATACCGGCGATGAAGAGCGACTATCCAATTCAACTCTACGCAGCACAGCTCGCACCCGCGCCAACAACTCACGTATACTGAACGGCTTGGAAACATAGTCATCAGCTCCCACCTCTAACCCCAGCACGCGGTCAATCTCCTCAGTCCGCGCCGTGAGCATAATAATTGGCATCACATAATGCTGCCGCAATTGGCGACATACTGCCAGCCCATCCAATCCAGGCAGCATCCAATCCAGGATAACGAGATGCGGACGATACACTTCAACCAGCCTAAGAGCCGCCGGCCCATCAAAAGCCTGAAAGACGCTATGGCCTTCCGCTTCAAGTTTGGTGCGAATCAAATTGCAAAGATCTACCTCATCCTCGACAACGAGTATTACTGCCATAACAACCTCCTCCTTACACAAACGGTTCATCCTTTACAAACGCATAATACCCTGGTGCAGCAATACGCAGCAACACACGGAAACAGCTGCCCTCACCAACCTTACTATCGACCGTAATCGATCCTCCCATAGCATTGACCAGGTCGCGCACAATAGCGAGTCCCAACCCAAATCCACCGGATGTTCGCGCCCTCGAGGTATCGGTACGATAGAAACGCTCAAAAACGCGCTCCAGGTCATCATTTGGAATACCAATACCTGTATCTGCAACAACCAGTGCGAGATAGTCGGCATCAGCCCGTTCCACGGTAATTGACACAATCCCACCTTGTGGAGTATAGGTAATTGCATTTCGGATAAGATTGAGTAATATCTGAACCAGGCGCTGCCGATCAGCTAGAATGAGAGGAAGCATCGGAGCAACCTTGCGTATGAGTGTAACTTGCCTCTCTCTCCTTGCGAGCGGTGCCATCGTTATATACACCTCTTCGACTACTTCACCCGCAACAATTGGCACAACATCCAGGTGCAACTCATCCGCATCCATGCGTGCCAACGAGAGTAAATCCTCAACAAGCGCACTCAGCCGCTCAGCCTCCCAGTGAACAATGTTGAGGTAATCACGCAACTCGGCCGGATCCGGCGCATTTCCACCTTCTTGCTCCTCCATCCCCATCAACAAAGACTCAGCATGCCCACGAATGCTTGCAATCGGTGTTCGCAACTCGTGTGAAACATTGACAATCAACTCCCGGCGACTCTGGTCCGCTCGTTCAGCTTTCGCACGCTCCTCCTCTGCTAGAGCTTTTGCCTGCGCCAGTCGTGTGCTCGTATCACTCAGGCCCAGCATGACACGCGCAAATTGCCCTGAGACATAGGCCAGAGCATTGAGCACATGGAATGCAATCAGCACAAAACCGAAACCCGTTATTGATAAAAGCAGGAAAAGGTGACCCCTATCGACAGCCATCCCTTCGCCGCTCGTTCTGGCTTCCCTCCATTCGCCACGTTGCCTCGGAAGGGCTCGGAACAGGTACAAGAATGGCATAACAAGCAGTCCGATTATAAGCGAGAAGACCGTAAATCCAAGTGTCAGCACAAACATATTGAGAATGACAACGCATGAAATGATGCCAAGCGGGAATTTCACAAAAAGGTAAGCCAGACTTTTCCAGGTGACCGGGTTCGTGAGATGCGCGCGGAATCGTTCCGACCGATTCAGGCCCTCTTTGCGTGGAGGTGCCATAGGACTAATTTCCACATGCAGCCAGCGCATAGCAAGGTTACGCTCGAACCTTGCCAAACGCCACCAAACGAAGATCATCAAAAGCAAAATAGAAACGCCAAGAATGACAGAAGTGTTTAAGGTGATGGCCAGTCCTAAGAGAAGAAACACAACGTAGAATATGCCCAGAGGAAACGACACGAAGAGATAAAGCAGATTTACATATGTCTGTTTTTCCCATAGAACGCGAAACTTTGACTCTATGCGCGCCTGTTCCTGTTCTTGTTCTTGTTGCTGCCCACTTGCGCTGCTGCTGGCGTAATCCATCTGGTACCTCTTCACGATGATAGGTCGGTTCAATAGAGCACAGCTAGAAATATTTTATCATGCAGCGCTACTGTAGGGCATCCCTTCTCCTTGCATCTCGCCTGACTGCGAAGCAGTAGCCGCGCCAGCGGCGTTGGCGAGATGGATAGGTGCCAGCGGGTGCCCATCTAGGGGTCCTGTATGAGATCGCACTTAAAGTATGACTGAGAGGTGTGGAGGAAGTATGACGGATTTGTTACGAAAAGGTGTAGAGTAGCAGGTGATACTTGAGAAGCAAGTGTGCTGTATAGATTGAGATCCTGCCTGGCACCTCAAGCTTAGGACTATTGGGGGATATGATGTAGCCTATACAGTTTCGTGGCGAACATTGTCGTAGGCATGAGCCAATTATAAAAACCAGCGGTCTCCATCGTCAACTACAGCGCTTTGTTGGGGTTAGCTGTTCTGTTCCACCGTGATGACGACATTGCCCTTTTTGTGTCCCTGGTCGACATACCTGTGAGCCTCGACAATGTGTTCCAGCGGATAGCTTCGATCAATGACTGGTTTTATCTGTCCCGCTTCAATCAGCTCTGTGAGGAAATGTAAATCTTCACTCCGTAGCTTTGGTGATCCATCATCGACTGAGAGGTATTTCCCGTTCGGAGTGAGTGCTTTCTTGCACTGCACTTTCAATTGTGAGCTTTTTCTTTTGCCAACGGCATCAAAGATACAATCATACCGCTCTCCTCCTTTCGTCACATCCTCGTGCGTGTAATCAATGACCTTCTCGGCTCCCAGTGATTTGACCAAGTCCACATTGGTGGTGCTGCATACTCCAGTCACTTCTGCCCCAAAGTGCCTGGCAAGCTGTATCGCAGCAGTCCCGACCGCTCCTGAAGCTCCATAGATCAGCACGTTTTGTCCGCTTTGGATCTGACTTTTTCTCAGAAAATGCAAGGCTAACAGGCCTCCATAAGGAACAGCTGCGGCTTCCTCATAGGTGACAGGAGACGGTTTGAATGCCATCACACTGTTTTCCGGCAAGCAGGTGTACTGGGCATACGTCCCACATCGAATGTGAAAGGCATACACCTGGTTCCCCTTGTGAAATCGTGTGACCGCTGTGCCGACCGATTCAACTTCTCCCGCGAATACCATCCCGAGGATGGGGTTTCTCGGTTTGGTCAAACCTATCACGAGTCGCATGGGGAGCCAAAGTCTGAGAGGAACTTTGGAACCCCGGATGAGACAGTCACTTGAGGTGACGGCGGTCGCGAAGATTTTTATGCAGACCTCATTGTTCCTCGGAGTCGGTTTCTCCACCTCTTGGAGCTGAAGCACTTCCGGCGGTCCATATTTTGTGCAGACAATGGCTTTCATAAGTTCCCTCCAATGGGTATAAGGAAAGTGACCTCTTCGACAAAGAGCTGCTTGTTGGTGAGGCGTCTCATGCTCACTTTCAACCCGGCTTGTCCAGACAAGAGGTGGACGCCGCCATGCGCGAGTGCCAGGATGTGTTGACCATCCTCTGAGTCAGTCTGTTCATGCCTGCTTCTGTTCCTTGCCTTTGCGGTCTGCCTTTTTCGTCTCTTCTTTCTTCCAAGCGCTCAGGAACCGCTACTTGTAGCGGTGTGATGCTTTCAAAAGCACCTACGTTCGAGGGTTACATCCTTTATTGGGCGAGGGGGACGAGATGTGCTGATGTCTTTGAGGGTGCGCTCAATCAGACCTTTCTGCATGTCTCTCTCCTAACTCTGGTCTAACAGGATCATAGAAGAAAAAAGGGCATACGTCAAAGATGTATGCCACTTGGTTCGTCTTCTGTCTTTCATCTTTTCGTTCGTGAGAAACAGAAACCAATCAGTCTTAGCCAATCGCCCGGTGTGGCTGTTCAGTAGCGGGCCGCTCGGCACCGAGGTCAAGGACGCCGAACAGCAACCCAAAGAGATAGCTGATTTCCAGAAGTTAATCAAACCCCGGGATCATCGGATCTTCTTCGGATCCCTTGATCACAACAAACTGTCTTTCACTGAACGGATGGTGCTGAAAGCTGTTCGTGCTCATGAAGGCGATTACCGTGATTGGGAAGCCATCGATGCCTGGGCGGAAAGAATCGCCCGCGACCTGGGATGACATGAAAAAGGTCACATGGAATAAAGTTCATGCGCCCCGACGGATGGCTCCAGGAGGCACCTGCAAATATCGCTTGAATGCTCGACTGAATGCTGCTTCCGAGCTATACCCGAGGCGATAAGCCACCTCACTCGAGCTCAGGCGGTCATCTCGAATCCAGCTAGTGGCGAGATGCATCCGCCACCGTGTTACATACTGCATCGGAGGCATGCCCACAAGTCGCGAGAATCGCTCGGAGAAGACCGACCGCGACAGATGGATCTCCTTTGCGAGGGAACTGACGGTCCATCTTTCTTCAGCTCTGTGGTGGATCAACGCCAGCGCTCGCCCGATGTCAGGATCACGTAGCGCCCCGAGCCAGTTTGGCTGTTGATTGTCGTCGCATTCCAACCAGGCTCGGATGGTCTGAAGCACAAGGATGTCTGCCAGGCGCGTCATCATAGCGGCACTCCCAGGTCGCAACGAGAGCGCCTCCGCGCCAAGCATTGTAAGCGTAGCTTCCAACCATGCATCCTTCTGCTTGCGCTCTTGATTGTATTCACCCGGGAGTAGTAGCAACTGTGGTAAGAGTTCCATAAGCGGATGCGCAATTGGCCCTGCAAACTGCACCCCTCCGCAAATAAGCAATGACTGCTCTCCATCGCCATCAGAGTGCATGAGTGCAGCATTGTGGCCGATTCGTTCCGAGGGGAGTGCCTCAAGCGGTACTGCCGGACATTCTAAGCTAGAGACGAGTTGATGAGTAACTCCGTGGAGCAGCAGGACCAGATCGCCTGCATTGAGGGGAATGCTCTTGGTGTCAAGGCGAAGAAAGCATCGCCCCATGACGATAATGTGAAAACTTGGACCATCTTTGACAGAGAATGCCAGTCCCCAAGGTGCTCTGAGATCGCTGCGAGCATAGAAACTACTCTCCAGTCGCAAGTCTTGTAAGATATCGGTAAGTGGATCCATTTCGCGTCTCCTGCCGACCTTGAGTCATAAGAGGTCTCAAGGCGATGTATACCGCCCACAAAGAGTTTGCCCTGGCTTCCAGGTTGTTGCCCCAACCAGCGACAGTCCGACATAAGAGGTCCACTGGTGTATTTCCAGACGAATTGGTAGAATGATGCGACGAATAAGCATAGACGATCCAGAGTGTCTCAGCTATAGTATACACGATGCAAAGGAAAGGGCCAAAACTGCTGGTACAGTTTGTCCTTGTAAAGAAATCAAAAAAGTTCTGTGTGCTCAGACCAGAGGTCTGTTGGCAATAGCACAGGAGTGAATTCAAGAAAGCGAGACACATGATGGGAACACCTTTAGATATCTATCGACTCTTCCAGCAGTATCTTTTTACCAATGAATATGCCCGCTTACCAGAGGTGGTTGATGTCACTGGATATACAGAGCGATGCGTTGGTTTGACTGAATGGACCACAGGTCTTGAAACTGCCCTGGCCAATTTTCAGAAGAATGTCACCTCTGGCCTCAGTGATATGCGCAGCACTGAAGAAACGGTTGTGGAAAGGTTGGACACCCTGGTGATCCGCTCCTTGATTGAGGCGACACACTCAGGCGCCTTCCTTGGCATTACTCCTACAGGCCGCCGAGTCTCATTTGAAGCGGTGGATATGCTTCGGGTTGCCGGTGGCCGCATCATCTGGCGATTTCTGCTCTTCGATTTATATGGCATTCAGAGGCAACTACAAGTTTGAGAATGATGCTAAAGCAGAGAGCCGCATCCTGAGTATCTATGCCTGCAGTTGTTCGCTGGAAATTATCGCGAGAAGTGAGAGGTATTTCATGTGTGCCATGCCAATTACATAAGCCAGCAGTGATATAATAAGCTCCAATAGGAGCATACAAGATGGCAGTACGTAATCAAGAAAAAAAAGGTAGAATTTTAACAATTGAACACCCAACCGATAGTTCTCCTGCAGTCATGGTTTTGTCCGGGAATGCAGGACAGTTACTGCGAGGTGATACCCCCACAGTTAATATCCTTATAGCAATGAGGCGGCGTGCTCATCGAAATGGTGTGCCCTTTGTCCTGCATTTTCAGGAAGCAGGTGCGCTAAGAAAAAACAGTGTTGGTATGACAAGGCTGCTTGAAGATGTCTTTGGAGATGAAGTCACCATTTTTCGATATGGTCCGCAAGAATCAAATGGCCTTATTCGCATAGGTCTTGATCAATACACCGTTTCTTCAAAAAAACTCTGCATTCGTGGCCGTAGCGTCGTACATCTGCCGGTCGTTGAACGCAATGTTATGAGAAGGAATCAACGTGCGGCGGTGAATACCAGTTATGATTTTGTTTTACCAAATGGTGAACCAGGGTATTTAGAGACAACTGGTTTTCATTATGATCTTGGGTTAACACCGATCAGCGCAAAAGTAAGCCGATTGCAGGCATTCGAGACAAGACGAGGCGTAGAGAGCCTGATTCAGCAAGATATTGACCCGCAACAACAATGTCATCCTGAGCGAAGCGAAGGTTCTCAAAAAGTCTTAGAGTCGATTCGTGGACGAGCAGGATTGGTCACGTTTAGTGGTGATGGTAATACGCGCGGTTTTGTCGGAACACGCTGGCAAATGGATCGTGTCGATGCCTTAAAAAAAGGTCTTGGAGAAGATGTGCAGGAAGCAACTGAAGAAATCAGTGTTACCGCTAATCTTCCTCATAGTATTCAACAGGAGTTTATAGGCAAAAAGCATCCTTTACTCAAGTTTGCCGGTAATATGCTTGATGATGTCTTTGATGCAATTGATGATACGACAGGGGGTAAGTGGGGAGAGAGAAAGTTGGATCATCAATTTTTTCGGGACTTTATGATTACTGCTGAGGGAAAACTTGTTCCGTTGCAGAAGTTTGATGTGATAGAAAATAATGTATTCTATGACTTTGCAAATGCTGATCATTATTGCATCGGGACGCTTTTTGGATTTCAGATGAATGGAAATGATTAAGCCAATTAAATCTGGTAGGGAAGTAATCAATAGTTGAGGTAAAAAAATAGCGCTCAAAATGAGCGGTATGTGAGCGGTATTTTTGATAATGAAGAGAAAAACAACGAGCAATAGTTACTCGTTATAATAATCAAGTGCTCTCACAATGATTAAATGAGGGGTCTGGCTACTCCTCTCCCCTGTCATCCTCTCCGCCCATTCATCCCCTCCGCCCTGTCATCCTGAGCGAAGCGAAGGATCTAGAATGTGTTCTGTCCAGTAGTGGTGTGTTTTGGCAACCACTGTGATGACGTTCTTGATCTCTTTGTCCAGACGAAAGGCTGGCCCGGCGGGGAGATAGAGTACATTGCCCTCGCGCCGAACGCAGACATTTTCGACTACAATAGCGCGAAGTATCCAGAGCGCCATTTCCTCGTCCTTGCATTGCAGGCCAACCCACCCTAATTTCTCACTTCGCACAGTTGGTAACCCTGTAATCAATCGCCAGCCTCGCTCGATCTCGGAGATCACACGTTCGTAGTTTTCCAGATCTGCTTTGACATCATCTGGAGGGACAGGCTCCAGTAATGTATCTCGATGCGGTGGGCCTCCAGCCAGTGCCAGGTCGCAGAAGTCGGTCCACATCTCATTCCAGGCCACCTGCCCTTCTTCCGTGTAACGCATTGGCGCAGTTCCCATCGGCGCAGCGCTCACTACTTTCCCATTTCGATAGCGCGGCGGAAGGTCAGGGTCGCCCCTACTATACGACGGATCGGCCTGCAAAGGCCGTGTATAGTAGGGGCGGGGCTTGCCCCCGCCCTTGTCTCCAAGCTTGCCCCCGCCCTGTTGGACTTGATCCCCAGGATACGTTGTCGAAACTTCCGCTAGACGTTGAGAGGAACCAATACCGTGTTGGTGTGGGTGGCTGTTAGAAGGAATCTTGGGATGAATGATGACGTTAGATGCCTGCCAGTCCAGTTCGGCGACCTGACCACCAATGATCGTAATCTCGCTGGAGGGAGTAGTTAAAGTAATGTAATCCCCTTCGGGTAGCTCAAGAAACAGGGCGGCAAACAGTGTACGTCTATTGATCTTGCGTTCCAGGACAGCAGTATGAATCTTCTGTGTATGATTACCCTTTGGGCATACCTCGATCTCATTACCAAGCATCTCGTGCCCTGTATAAATTACCAGCGCCCCAATGTCCTCACCAATATCCAGCACCGCGTTCTCTGTATGGACTCTCTCACTGTACGTTTCAGCCATCAGTTCTCTCTCCTTTCATTTAAACATAAGAGGAGCTCGGTAGCCCCAAACCACCGAGCTCCTCTGACCACTCTCAGCAATATTCGTATTTATACTTCGTGCGGTCGGCTTTCGTAGCCACTAAAGGGTTCTCCGAGGAAAGGAAAATGCTTTGCATAACGGACACCGTTAGGGATCTGCACAGGAATGAAATCGTTGATGGCTCCCGCAGCAGCATCGGGTGTGAAGCTCGGATCTACCAACGGAATGGTGACGCCAGCAACCGCGCGTAGCTCGACCGCTACAATATCATCGAAGACGCGCCGACCGTTCGGGAATCCAGCCAGGTCGCCCCCCAGGATGCCGAGAATGTTCGGTTTTGACGATGGAGGAATGGCCATATTCAGCCGCAGGAAATCCGCCTGCGTAGTACCCGTGAAATTCTGGAATCCTGGGATAATCCCTGATGGTATGCCGGTAAGCAAGATGGCTTCCAGGTCTACGCGGTCTTTTGTGTAGGCAGCAAGGTGGGGGAAAACTCCTGGATAAAGCACTGGAAGTAGCTTGGCTAACTCAGGATGATCATAATACTGATCAAACTGACTGTCATGTTGGGGATCTTGCGAGTTCCAAAAGTCCTTCTTGCCCAATGGGATGATCACTTCGTTAATCAGCGGTTCGCCGAGCCGCGAGACCTGTACCCACGGCCCTGTGTCTACATCCTCACCATTGCCTTGAAGTATGCTCGCTTTGCGGCGGCTCGCTGAAGTATAAACGCCGATGACCGAGTTAGGGCTTTTTGGATCGGTCGGATTAGAGCCATCCTTCGTCAGGAACTTCTTAGGTATCTCGATTGCGATAGAATGGACGTTGTATCCCTCAGTTCCATTCACTCCTGGTTTAGCGGGACTGGGAATGAGGTGCAGATTCTCGAACGGTCGAAGAGTGGCAAGATCGAAGATCGAGCCAAGATCCACGTAAAATCCTTCAGCCCGTTGTCCAGCGAAAACTCTTCCACCACCCGGGAGATTGTGTATTGCGTGTTCTGCAAGATCTTGATAGTTGGGCGTTGATCGGGGGCCAATGTTGCAGGGTGGACAGGCCAGATCGCTTGCCAGTTCGGTTGATTTGCCATGCTCGTCAACTCTGGTCACAGAGTAGAACTGTGGTCTATTCCAATTGGGACTATCGATTGCAGTGATTTGACCGGTATTGTACAAGAAACTGTTGGGATTGCGTGTTCTGGTCTGGAAACGGAACTGGTAGATGATGTCGTCGTCTCCATCCCCGTCATTGTCGATTTTGATTTCATACAGGACATCATCGCCGAATTCGTAGAAATTTGGTCCGCCTGCTGGCTCCTCTAAAGGAACATAATTAGCGATAATAGTGACATTATCCGGTTGGTCTGGGCTGACAAATGCGTAGAGGTCGGTGCTATCAGCAACCGGGTCTTTTGAAATCTCGGGTGCTTCACGATGAGATGACATTTACTTTCCTCACAATACAAAAACACTATACGAACTAAACACAATAAAATAGCTTGAGTTGTCGGAAACGAGTTGCCATTTAGCGAACGGCTTTTAAGAGACGCATAACAAGGTCGGCATCGCGCAAAATTATCTCTTTGGTGCCAGACATGATTGTAACTTCGCCTGAAGCGAGGTTGCTCACATGGGCCACAACGGATTCGGAAAATGTGGTTGCGGATAGCTCTGCCGCAGCAGTATCCGACGCAACGATGTCAGTCATTTCTGGAGCTGCAACCAGTGTGGGTACGGTAGCCAGGACACCGATTGTAGCTACGCTTGCAGTTGTCTGTCCGATAAACCCACGTCGTGTCAGCTTTGCCAAATTGCTCTCCTTTCAAAGAAAATCATACGATCAGTATAATTTTCGGTGATTACTGCGACGGACTTCTCCCGATTATGGATACGACCATATATCAAGTTCGGATTACTGAATGTGCGTAGGTGGATCTCTATCCATTTGAGTGGAGCAGGCGTTTTGGACATAGAGTATAGAGGAACCTGGCGTGGTAGCCCCTATGCAGGTGGATAGGTCCACCCATACTCTCTCCAGTCTCCCCCCGGTGGATGGAGAGCAAATCTTGCTTGTTAAGAATACGAGCACATACTACAGGTAAATGTAGCCGAATTCTATTAGGAATGGAAGAGGAAAGTGATTGTGGTTTGGTTGAAGTTTAGTTGTGATTTTAACAAATTGGTTGAGATTCTTTTGCAAAGTCATTACATGACTATTTTACTAATCCGAATGGCATTGTTTTTCACACTCAAATAGGGTATGCTCATTATCAGAGTTTGCCGACTTTTTTGATAGTAAAAGCCAACAACATCCTGAGAAGGATAGTCTCTTATGTCTCCTCGCCTCACCGACTGGAGCATTGCGCTCGCCACAGTAATCGCCTTCATGACAGGCGTTGTCAGCCTGATCACTGGCCATCCACAAGGGTGGCTCATTTTCGTCCTGCACGCCATTGGTGGCTTCTGGCTTCTGCTGCTCATGTGCGGCAAGTTGCGACGCGTCTGGCCAAGGTTAGTCCATCTCCGGCGTTGGGATCGTCGCACTATCTTTGGATTACTTGCGCTGTTACTGGTCACGTTGGCGCTCGGATCAGGCATCTGGTGGGTCACAGGTGGTGATGTGTATTTTGTCGGTTTCAATCTATTAAACTGGCATATTATTCTGGGTTTCGTGGTCACAGCAGCTATTGTATTTCATATGGTTGTACGTGCCAAACGATTACGTAAACGAGACATACTTGGAAGGCGGCGAGTCATACAGTTGAGTGCTTTACTCATAGGAGGTGTGGCGCTCTGGCCAGCAGAGCAGTTCACTGAGCGTATGCTGAATCTGCCCGGCGCAAAGCAGCGTTTCACTGGCTCTCGTGAGGTTGGTAGCTATTCTGGAAACGCTTTCCCAACCTCAAGTTGGGTCGCTGATCACCCGCATCCGATTGATGTACAAACGTGGCGGCTCACGCTTGACGGCGCTGTTACAAACCCTCGCGAGTTCTTCTACCACGAACTTGTTTCGGCGGGTGATGAATTGGAGGCGACGCTAGATTGTACCGGTGGGTTCTACAGTACCCAGCTCTGGCGAGGCATCAGTATAGGTTATCTTTTGGATCATGCCGGTTTGCACACGGATGCACGCTATGTGAGCTTCGTTTCGGTGACGAGCTACCGATGGAGTTTGCCATTAGAAGAAGCACGAAATGCTCTGTTGGCAACTCATTCAGGCGAGGAGTCACTCTCACATGAGCATGGCTTTCCCCTCCGCTTAGTCGCCCCAGGCCGCCGCGGCTTTGAATGGGTCAAATGGATCACGCGAGTCGAGGTGCTGACAGCCCCTGACCCTGGCCAAGGCGTGAGTATTTTCACCAGCAGCCTCACCGATGCAGGGCGTGGAGAGTGAGAACCAGCACTGGTAATATTATCTCGAAGGCAGCAGCAACTAGCCGGTATTCAAATGTTTTTCCTGCTATAGAAAAGGGCCCATCGACGAACGAGAGTGATAGTAAACGCAGCCCACCGTATGAAAAGGCAAGGCGACTATCGTTGAACTAGTACGAGACCCAACGTTGCCAGCACTGCGGCAATTATTTTGAGAGATGTATGTTTCTCTTCTTTTAGAACCACAACACCGGCTAAAGCCGTTAACAACGTTGAGCTTGCTGTTAGAGCCACTACTTGTGGGACATTGCCAAGCTGAAAGGCTTTCAGCAGGAAAAAGAAGGAGGCATCCATGACCGCAGCATTCAGCAGAATCTTCTTCCATTGCACCTTTAGCTCATAACGAAGTTCCGCTCCCTTTGGCCGTAAGAAAACAAACAGATTGGTGACTGCTGGAAAGAGGAAAGCCGCGAACATATAGGGCGGGATGGAAAAGCTTTTGACCACTTCACTATTAAGGCCTAATGCCACTCCCAAAAAGAAACTATACAGGAGCCCAAAGATAATACCTTTTGATGGCCGGAAACGAGTATGATACAAACCGACCAACAACGAGGCAAACATGACGATGAGGAAACCGACAACAATCGTCGGTTTGATCACCGAGTGAAAGAAGACTACACTGACCACAAAGGTGAAAAAGAAGTTCAATGGGAAAATAGCCGAGAGAACACTGACCTCCTCATACTTAAAGGCTGAAAATAGGAACGCATCGACAAGCGCCCACAGTACGATCGAGAGTGCAAACAGCGGCAGCACTTGAGGGTTGAAACTGATGGTGAACCGGTCAAACAGGAGGAAAAGCGGGGCAAGCAATGCACAAAACATCTGCCACAGAATCGTGTAGGCATACTCATGCCTGGTTGTTGACAAGCTGATGCGCGAGATGAGATTGAAGCTAACAGTGAAGCCAATCGCGAGCACGATACACAAACCTAGCAGAATCTCCGAGCTATTAAGGAACGTTACTTGCTTTGTGAGTCCAGACAATGCAGCGTTTTGTTTGGAGATCAACATAATCCCAACTATACCACTCATCAAAAGCAAGAGCAGGAGCACAATCACCCCTAGGCGACTAGTATTCTTGCGCTGAAATTGAGGTAGTAATGCAACCTGGCTATTGCTGGGTGGAACCAGGGAATCTGCTCCAGATAAATCCTCTTCTGGAGTGGTTGGTAATGGCATCAACTCGAGGAGTGCTGGGGCACTTTTGGGAGTAGATTTGTCCGATAACTCCTCTAGCTTGTTTGGTAATGGCGTCTGTTCAAGGAGAGCAGGAACTCTTTTGGGTGTAGGATTGTCTATTAACTCCTCTAGCATATTAGGGAAAGATGTCTGTTCAAGGAGAGCAGGAACTCTTTTGAGTGTGGGACTGTCTGATAAATCCTCTTCTAGAGTAGGCGGAAAAGGTGTCCGTGGTACATGTGACAGCAAGCCATTATCGCGATCGAAGACGGCGATGCTGTTGGTGCTCCACTCGTGCTCCATGATCTGCCTTTCTGCTTGTGCCGTTTCTGAAATAACGGGCTGCGGTGTCTGCACAGCAGGAGAGGAGATTATAATAAACGGCCCACGATGCCTATGATTGGGATCTACAACTTGGTGGTAGGCATTAGCCAGGACACCTGCTTGCTGGTAGCGCTGTTTCGGATCCTTAGCCAGAGCCCGAGCAATAATGCTATACAGGCCTGCTGACAGGTCGCTGTGCGACTGACCGACCAGTTGGATGGCAGTAAACAAATGCTGGTGGGCGACTTCGTCGGCGGTAGGGCCTACAAACATCGGCGAGCCTGTGAGTAGTTGATAGAGCACTGCTCCCAACGCGTATACATCCGTATAAGGGCCAATTGACCCATCAATCAGTTGTTCAGGGGCATACTCCACGTTTCCATGAGAGAGCAATTCCCCAGGCGCGTTTAACTCAAACAAACCCCTCACACCAAAGTCTGCCACGACTATTTGCCCATTGAGTCGGATGAAAATACTATCAAGTGTCAGATTGCCATGAAACACGCCATGCTCGTGAGCATATTCTAGAGCGGCAGTGATCTGATCCAGGTAACGACCTACGGTGAAGGCATTTATTGGCCCGTTATTGACCAGACGACTACGCAATGATCTGATAGTAAGGTTTGGAGTCACCAGGTAGGGTATGCCCTGGTATATTCCATAATCAAGAAGAGGGAGAATATAAGGATGTTGCAGGGCTAGTATCTGTTTTGCCAGATCGTGAAAGCGTTCCAGATCGTCGCTGTGCCATTGCTCTTTCGCATTGCCCAAATCAGCCAGGAAACGTAGCAGGTAAGTCCCTGCTCCAGCGTCGAAGCGTGCGAGAAAGACGGGCCCTGTCTGGCTATACTCAATCAGTCGTTTGAGACGATAGTTGCCCAGCATTACTCCAGTGAGTGTGTCAAATGCTATCTCACTCAATATTTGCCTCTTCTTCTCTTCTTCCCGGATAGATCGTCAAAGTCGATCTTTCTGGCAAGAAGCATTGGACGAACCAGGTAATTATTACCATCTGACGTAGGATAACCTTAGGAGTAACTGACTAGCACTTACGGGCCTCTGCTGAACAGTGTTTCAAAGGGGCGGGAAACCATTTAAAATGGCGAAAATCAGCATATTTACCAGCAGCTTATTGGAGACGTGCGTGGAAAGTAAGAGTCACTTGTAATCATTGACTTTTCGCGTATCGTCCAGATATCATGTAGACATACCAATTCAATAGCTTTCTTCCAGTAGCGCGACCTTGATCATTCTTTTCTTTGCTGTCCTCGTAGATAGTCGTATTTGAATGCGAGAATATTCCGAGGAGGATGTACTTATGGAGATTCGCAGATTGGACCATGTGGCTTTACTCGTCAAAGATGTAGAGCGGTCGCGGCGCTTTTATGTTCAGTTACTTGGCATGGAGGAACATCCTCGCCCGAGCAATTTTGATTTCCCTGGCGCCTGGCTGCGTAAAGGGAGCGCTGAGATACATCTAATTGGTGAAGATGAACCTGGACGCCTTGCACAGGTACAACCAGGTGAATACAGCCGAGATGAGCTCTCCATCGGTCACGTCACTCATTTCGCATTCGAGGTTGCTGATCTGGAAGAAACTCGCCAATACCTGCAAGCCCATGATATCTCCATAGTGGGTGGTCCACGCCCTCGCGGCGATGGGGTCATGCAGATGTATATACGCGATCCTGATGGTTATATCATCGAATTCTATGTTTGGCAAAAGTAGTTCACGCTCAAATCAGAAAGGAGGGGGCGCACTGCACTACCGCCGCCTCGTGAACGATGGTATGCTTACGAGCTTATTTAACTATCATATTTGAGACGGTGGTTGTGGCGCCAGAACTATGAAACCACCCAAATTCCGTTATTTTGCCCCAAAGAGTGTTGGAGAAGCACTGGCACTCTTAGCAGAGCACGCTGATGAAGCGCGGGTACTAGCAGGAGGACAGAGTCTGGTACCACTCATGAATATGCGCCTTGTCCATCCCGACGTGCTCATTGATATCAATGGTATCTCCGAACTCTCCTTTATCAAGGCATCGGATGGCGTCCTCACTCTTGGCGCGCTAACTCGTGATGCAACCTTGGCTGGCGATAGTACAGTAACTGAACGTCTGTCCTTGTTGAGAGAGGCCGCTCACTGCGTTGGTCATCCTGCTATCCGCAATCGCAGCACCGTCGGTGGCAGCATAGCTCACGCTGATCCAGCCGCCGAACTGCCAGCCGTGATGGTTGCGCTGAACGCAGAGTTTGTGGCGCGTAGCCGCTCTGGTAGCCGGACCATCTCCGCCCAAAATTTCTTCAAAGGCTATCTCACGACCGACCTCAAAGAAGGGGAGATGTTGACCGAACTGCATATCCCAGGTCTGCCTCCCAGATCAGGGAGCGCATTCCTAGAATTTGCCCGTCGTGAAGGTGACTATGCCCTGGCAGGCGTTGCTGCTGTTATGACACTGGATGAGGATGGCACTATTGCTGATGCTCGCCTGGGACTGTGTAGCGTCGGTCCAGCTCCTGTACGCCCACAGGATGCCGAAGCTTTGCTTCGCGGACAGAGACCCGGAAACGAAGCCTGGGCCGCTGCCGCCGCCGCTGTTGTCTCCGTACTCGACGAACCACTCTCAGATATCCATGGCTCTGCCGACTATCGCCGCCACCTGGCCGCAGTCTTGACTAAACAGGCATTGACAGCAGCCGCAGAGCGAGCAGAAAGGAATCGATAATGCAAGAAGAAGATTTCGTGACGATCCGCTTATCGGTAAATGGTGAGAATCACCGCCTGGTGGTTGAGCCACGTCGATTGCTTGCTGATGTGCTTCGTGATGATTTGGGTTATACAGGAACGAATCTTGGCTGTGAACACGGGGCTTGTGGCTCCTGTACCGTGCTTGTTGATGGGCAGAGCGTACGCTCATGCCTGATGTTCGCAGTGCAAGCTAACGGCCACGAGGTGATGACGGTTGAAGGGTTAGCTCATAATGGCGCAATGCATCCTCTGCAGCAAGCTTTCTGGGAGAAGCAGGGACTTCAATGCGGTTTTTGCACACCTGGTTTCCTGATGACTGCCTATGAGTTATTACAGCACAATCCGAATCCGAGCGAAGAAGAGATTCGCGACGCGCTTTCGGGTAATATCTGTCGTTGTACTGGCTACCAGCATATTATCGAAGCGGTACAAAGCGCTGCCCAGTCCATGGCCTCGAGTGCCAGTGTGCCATCGGGCACTGAGGCGCGATAAATCGGGCCCCTACACCGTAAAGGAGATAAACTATGACAACTACAACCAATGGCTATACATGGATTGGCAAAGATATCAAGCGGCGCGAGGATCCAGATCTGCTCACGGGTAGAGCGGAGTACACCAACGACGTGAAGTTACCTGGTATGCTCCATGCTGCTGTGCTTCGCAGTCCCTATGCTCACGCCCGCATCGTCAGCATCGACATCAGCGCTGCCAAAAAGCTGCCAGGCGTACACGCGGTCTTGACTGGCCGCGATTCGACCGAGGTGATGGGTCCAGTGCCAGCTTTCTGTGCAGAGCCGGTCGTTGAGCACGCGATTGCCATAGAAAAGGTACGCTATGCCGGTGAAGCGGTAGTTGCGGTAGCCGCTGAAAGTCGCTATATCGCCGAGGATGCCCTTGAATTAGTGCAGATCGAGTGGGAGCCACTGCCACCAGTGATCGATGTGCTGGAGGCAATGAAGCCCGACGCGCCAAAGGTGCACGAGAATCTCCCCTCAAACGTCGTCTACGAGCATGTCTTTCCTTTTGGTGACGTAGATGGTGATTTCGCCAAAGCAGATCATATCATTAAGCGACGCCTGCGCTGGCCGCGCGCCACCGCCGCACCCATGGAGCCGGCTGGAGCTGTGTGCAAGTTCGATCCCGCAAGCGGTCGCATGGATGTCTGGTCGAACACCAATATGCTCAACTATGTAGGGTGGCTGATTGCGAGTACCCTCAAGCTTCCACCCCATATGGTCAACTTCTATCCCATGTATACAGGTGGGAGCTTCGGCAGCAAGCATGTGGCTAGTAAGGTAGTCGCCATCGCTGGTGCCCTGTCGAAGATCACTGGACGCCCGGTTAAATTCATGGAAGATCGTATCGATAACCTGGTGGCGAATGATGCCCAGGCTGCTGATCGTATCTACGATGCCGAGCTTGCCGTTACCAAAGAGGGCAAGTTCCTGAGCCTGCGCCTGCACGCGATAGATGATTACGGGGCCTATTTCGTGTTCGCTATCACAGGAAATACGAATATGATGTCGCAAATCAGCGGTCCATATACCATTGGCAGTCTCGAAACAGGTATCAAGGCTGTGTTGACCAATAAGAATCAACAGGGAGTATTCCGAGGTGCAGGTTCAGATGTTGGCAACTGGGTGTTAGAGCGACTGGTTGATGCTGCTTCCGAGGAACTGGGTATCGATGGTATAGAATTGCGTCGCCGTAACTTTATCCAACCCAGTCAATTCCCATATAAGATACCGACCGGCAACGTCTACGATAGCGGAAACTATCCTGCTGTACTGGATCTTGCGCTCCAACATGCCGATCTGGCGTATTGGCGCGAAGAGCAGGCGCGTGCGAGACAGCAAGGTCGTTACATTGGCATCGGCCTGGCTTCATGTCAACAGCGCAGCACCTACAGTGCCACTGAATTCTGGTTCCATAATCCTGGTCCCGCTACTGGTCTGACAACCACCGCCGAAAGCGTACGTATTGGTGTAGGGCCAACCGGAGGTATAACGGTAACGTTGTTCTCACCTTTCTGGGGAAATAGTCCTGAAACAGTTGTATCGCAGGTTGTTGGTGAGGAGTTTGGTATCGATCCGGCCACAGTCAATGTTGCCTATGAGAGCACAGATCATGGACTACCAGGGGCTGGTCCTGGGGGCAGCCGCATGACGGTAATGCTCTCAGGAGCTGTACGGGGTGCAGCCATGAAAGTCAAAGACAAGATGAGTAAGATCGCTGCGCATCTATTAGAGGCTAGCGCAGAGGATATGGAGGTTCGAGAAGGGCGTGTCTGGGTCAAGGGTACTGATCGTTCGCTGGGCATCGCTGATATTGGCTTCAAGGCATACTGGTTCAAATTCGATCTGCCAGCAGATATGGAAAGTGGCCTGGAGGGAAGCTTCACCTATGATCATCCCTTTACAACTCCACCCAGTGAGGATCGCAAGGACCTGGGTGTGTTCTACCCCATTATGGGTCATGCCGTCCATGTTCCAGTCGTAGAAGTCGACATCAATACAGGGCAGGTCAAATTCCTCAGGTACCTTGCTGTGCATGATGTCGGAACAGTCGTAAATCCGCGCTCATTACAGGGCCAAATACGTGGAGGCATTGCTCAGGGAATCGGTGTAGCGCTGTACGAAGAGGTGCGCTACAGCCCCGAAGGCCAAAACTTAACGGCAACCATGAACGACTACCTGGTACCAACCATCGCCGAAGTTCCGAATATCGAGATCTATCACCATGAGACTCCCTCGCCTTACACCGCGTATGGCGTCAAGGGTGGTGGTGAAGGTGGACGTATGGTAGCGCCTCCCGCAGTCACGAGTGCAGTAGAGGATGCGCTCAAACCTTTCGGCATCAAAATCGACGAAATGCCGATTACGTCAGAGAAAATCGTCCGGTGGGTCTCGCAAGCGCAGACACAACCTTCGTAGAGCAGGTGAAAACTTATGGAACTTCAGAACAAAATCGCAGTCATCACTGGCGGAGGGCGTGGAATCGGACGCGCTATAGCCCTGGCATATGCCAAAGAAGGTGCCAACCTCGTGCTCGCCTCCCGTTCGCAAGAGGCACTTGAAGAGACACAGACAATGGTCGAGGAGTTTGGGCGCAAGGCTTTGGTAGTATCAACGGATATCCGCAGGGAAGATAGCGTTCGCAACCTGGCAGAGCAGGCACTGCAACACTTCGGTCGAGTCGATATACTCGTGAATAACAGCGGCATCGCTGGCCCTACTGCCTCTCTATGGAACATCAATCTCACAGATTGGGAGGAAACCTTCGCCGTCAATGTGACCGGGGCATACCTATGCTGCCGGGCGTTTCTGCCTGGCATGATTGAGCAGCGCTCAGGGAGCATCATCATGATAAGCTCTATGACCGGAAAGCGACCGCTTTATGGACGAACGCCCTACGCAGCCAGTAAACTGGCTCTCGTTGGCATTGCCAGGACACTTGCATGGGAGGTGGGATCGCATGGTATACGGGTCAATGTGATCTCACCAGGTGCTGTTGAGGGTGAACGTATCAAGCAGGTTGTACACAATCAGGCAGTGGCGCAAGGCATAAGTGAAGAGGAGGCGCTACAGCAATTTACCAGCAATTCGCCACTTGGTCGACTTGTTCCACCTGGCGATATAGCTGCAGCTGCTATCTTCCTCGCTTCCGATAAAGCAGCCTCGATAACGGGGGAAGACATGAACGTTTCCGCGGGTACAGTAATGTATTGATCGGAATGGAGATTTAGCTATGCCCAGACTCATCGATCTAACACAGGAGATCTATCAGGGAATGCAAGTATACCCAGGTCACTTAAAAACGGTGATATGGGAGCATCATACCCATGAGGAAACGGTGAAAAACTTTGAAGGAGGCTTTTCCTATCAATCGAGAGGCTTACTCATGAGCGATCACGGTCCGACCCATGTTGATGCTTTAAGCCACCTTGATCCACGGCCAGATGCGCCAACCATAGACAAGATGTCCCTTGATCTTTTCTACGGCGAGGCTACTTGTATTGATGTTTCACATTTTGAGCCAAGAACATATATCACCGATTCCGACATTGACACGGCGATAGATAAAAGTGGTGCTGATGTGCGCAAAGGTGATATTTTGTTGTTCTATACAGGCACTTTCAACAGGCTCCAAGGCACAAAGGAATATGTCAGTATGTATCCGGGCCTGGATGAGTCTGCAAGTATGTGGCTCGTTGAGAAAGGAATTAAAACCTTTGGTGTAGATTCTCCAAGCCCAGATAATCCTGCCAGCCGTACTTACCCTTGCCATATGATGTGCCGGAAGTACGGTATTACTCACTACGAAAACCTGGCTAACCTCGATCAAGTAGTCAACAAGCGTTTCACCTTTATCGGGTTCCCGCTGCGTATCCGTAATGGTACAGGATCGCCGGTAAGAGCTGTAGCGTTAGTGAGTGATTGATTTTAGATTAGCACCAAGGAGAAAGAAAGTATGCCAGTTGATCCACAAACTCAGGCAGTGTTAGATTTCCTGGCTGCCTCGGGGATGCCGCCTTTGCACATGCTGACGGTTGCTGATGCTCGTGGGGCAATGCTTGCAATGGATAAGTGGGGACGGGGCGAACCAGAACCTGTTGGTAACGTTGAAGACCGCGAGGTACCCGGACCAGAGGGACAGATTTCGGTACGCATCTACACACCAGAAGGGAAAGGTCCATTTCCTGTACTTGTCTTCTTTCACGGTGGTGGTTGGGTCATCGGTAATATCGAAAGCCATGATACTATTTGCCGTTCGCTAACAAATATGGCTGGCTGTATCACTGTCTCGGTTGATTATCGTCTTGCCCCAGAACACAAATTTCCTGCAGCGCCAAAAGACTGTTATGCAGCTACTCAGTGGGTCGCAACTAATGCCGCCACGTTCAACGGTGATCCTACACGCATTGCCGTTGGAGGCGATAGCGCAGGCGGTAACCTGGCAGCCGTAGTTGCTTTGATGGCACGTGATCAGGGTGGCCCTAACCTGGTGTACCAGTTACTGATCTATCCAGCTACCGATTATTACTTGCCTGGTACTCAGTCCATCCAGGAGAATGCCGAGGGATATCTCCTTACCAGGGATGATATGATCTGGTTCTTGAATCACTACCTGTCGGGTGAGGAAGATACAAAGCATCCCTATGCATTTCCATTAAAAGCAGGAGATCTGAGCGGCCTGGCTCCAGCAATGGTGATTACGGCCGAGTTTGACCCACTGCGGGATGAGGGAGAAATATATGCATTTCAAATGCAGAAGGCCGGTGTGGAGGTCACATACCGGCGCTATCATGGGACGATTCACGGCTTCGTCAGCCTTTCGGGAATGATAGACCTTGGGAAGCAGGCTCTCGCCGATGCCGCTGCCGGACTTCGTTCAGCCTTCGGAAACGACTAAGACTTCTCATGATGACTCCAATCCAGGATTGTGAGGATACAGGGAGCCAGTTTGACTTCTCACGATTCATTGGATACATTTCTTACTGTCGAAGTATAGAAAATATATATATACAAAGAGGGTACCTTTGCGGGTGCCCTCTTTGCTTGGGTCGGTTTTTCGTTTACCTACACTGATCTTTTATCCTTACATCAGATGCCGTTTGAACCACTCTGCGGCAGCAGGAGCAGACTGCGAGAAGCCTGGCTCGCTGTAGGCGCCAAAGTGTGGCCCTTTGACGATTACCAGGGACTTAGGCTCTAAGGCTCGTTCGTAGGCAGCAATGGCCAGGTCGGTCGGTGTCAGGGTATCGTTGCTGGCGACTACCATCAGCAAGGGCGTAGGAGCGATCAGGTGGATATTGGCGGCAGGATTGTATTCCAGGAACTTTTCCATTGATTCCAGGGAGACCTGGTTGCGCCAGTTAGGTGCCCTGTTCTTGCCTGTCGTGGTGAACCACTCGTATGAATCGGGAGTTGGCAGCGCGCTGGGTTCTCCCTCAGGTGCCACGACGGGTACAGAGCCGCCACTTCCCTGGGTGTAGCGCTGTACGCGATCCTGAGCAAGAACCTCAGTGAACTGTGCCAGAACATCTGCACGTAAGAGGCGTCGAGCATTATCTATGCCGTTGACCAGTGGCACCTGCGCTACTGCTGCCTTAATGCGTTTATCGAAAGCGGCAAGGTGTAGTACATGCGCACCACTGTAAGAGGATCCCCACACGCCAATGCGCGAGGCATCTACCTCTGGACGAAGTGAGACCCAGGTGATGGCGTTGCGGTAGTCCTCCTGCTGTTCGGCGGGAATAATCCGATCTCGTTGCTCTCCTTCAGAAGCTCCCTGGTAGCGATAATCAAAGACCAGGGTCACAAAACCGGCAGCGACAAATACTTCAGCAAAGGAATCTAGATACATCTCTTTAACGGCACTAAACCCGTGCGCCATGACGATAGAAGGTCGCTTCTCACCACTCCGCAGGTCATCGGGGAGATAGAGCCAACCGGCGCACTTCAAGCCCTCACTAACAATGGTTACATCTTGTCTCATTGAAATACCTCCTGAAAAATGGTTGAGGAAACACGAATTGACATGTTAAAGAACGCACTACGATTGACTAACGGTAGTTGAGGCAGATTGAGGACGCACTATGTAGCCGCTGATCTGTTCAAAGGCATGTGCAGCTCGCAATATGGTGGCATCGTCCCATTTCCTGCCTACCAGCATCATGCCGACTGGTAAGCCATTCGAAAGTCCGCAGGGAATGGTCATTGCTGGATGGCCCGTAACGTCAAATGGGCAGGTGTTCGGGATCATTTCCAAAGCTCTGGCAACTCTCTCTTCTCGCGGAGCATCGGCAGGCGGGATACTGGTGGCTTTCAAAGGCAGTGTTGGCATAACCAGCAGATCAACGGATTGCAGCGCATCATCGTAAGCTTTCGTGAGGGTACGGGCCAGGTTTTGCGCCTTGGCATAGTAGCGTCCGTGATAGCTATCCTGCATATATTGGCCCAGTAGTACAACCAGTTTGACCGTATCCGAAAGGTCGTCAGCCCGTGTGATCCGTCCCCGTGCATAGGCGTCAAGGAGTGAGGTGCTGTAATGCCCTTTCCAGTTGGTGCCCATACTATTGCCACGGACCATTAACATGGTCGCCCCTTCTATCGCAATGCCATTCCAGATATGGATGCCATCGCGATGCAATGGGATAGAGACGGTACTGACCTGTGCGCCCAATTGAGAGAATCGCCGCGCTGATGCTTCGACCATTTCATCTACATCCTGTTCAGAAAGGCCAGGCCATCCAAATCCCTCGCTCAAAATTCCAATGTGTAACCCCTCCACGTTGTTAGAAAGAGCACGTGTGTATGCCTCAACTTTGACGTCTTTCTGACGTGGATCAAAGCCGTCTTCACCAGCAATCGCTTCGAGGAGGAGGGCAACATCGTAAGACTTAGCAGCGATCGGGCCGGTATGGTCGAGTGTTAGTTCGATGGGGAAAACACCTGTATAAGGGACGAGGCCGTAGGTTGGTTTAAGACCATAAGCCCCACACCATGCACTCGGTATACGAATCGAACCACCCTGATCACCACCGATAGCCATATCGCATTCACCAGCCACGACCAGCGCTGTGCTGCCACTGGATGAGCCACCTGCTGAGCGAGTGTGGTCGTGTGGATTGAGCACAGGCCCTGTATCAGATGTATGACTACCGCCAGAGAAACAGAGATGTTCACACACGGCCTTCCCAACAATTTCGCCGCCAGCATCAAGGATGCGGGTCACAATGGTAGCGTCGAATTCCGGTACATATCCCTCCAATGCTGAAGAGCCATTCATCATAGGCACACCAGCAACGCATACATTGTCCTTGATTGCGATACGCTTCCCTGCCAGGATTCCACTTGATGCACCTTTGATGGAGCACTTTTGATACCAGGCGTTCAATGGGTTTTCATCAGCAGCGGGACGATGACCGCCGGTTCGTGGATAGCGAACAGCTAGCGCTGGTTCAGTAAGCTGGTCAATGCGACGATACGAGTCAAGAGCAGGACCCATCAAGCCACTGAATGACTCGAGGTCTGCATCAGTACAGTGCATACTGTAGGTTTGCGCTATTTCGCGCAGTTGCTCGATGGTGGGTTTAGCTGGCATATTAAGCTCCTTTCCTTTTCATGGTTCTACCACAAATCGGGACCAGGTAGATGACCCTGCAATGGGCGACGCAAGCGTCCCCACCCCACATCCACACAACCCCCGCCCCTGCGCGGGTTGATGTGTTAAAGAACGCACTACGATTTATGGGATTTGTCGCGCAATTCACGGCGCAGAAATTTGCCGCTGGGTGTTTTGGGTAGCTCTTCCATGATCTCGATTTGACGAGGATATTTGTAGTTTGCCAGACGCTGCTTGCAAAAATCGATCAAATCTTCAGGTGTAACCTTGCCCTCAAAACCGCTTTTGAGGGCTACATAGGCGACGACTGTCTCACCTCGGTAAGGATCAGGCGCTCCTACCACACCGGCTTCGCGCACGGCGGGATGCTGGTAAAGTACATCCTCTACCTCACGGGGCCAGACCTTAAAGCCTGAAGCGATAATCATATCCTTCTTACGATCAACAAGGTAGAACCAACCCTCTTCGTCCATTTTGGCAACATCACCGGTAAAGAGGTAGCCATCACGAATGGCATGAGCGGTCTCTTCGGGCTTTTCCCAATAACCAGCTACGATCTCCGGCCCTTTGGTAATCAATTCGCCAATCATGCCAGGTGGAAGGTCCTGACCGTTGGCAACATCTATCACTCGACAGATTGTGTTCGGAATTGGTACACCCACCGATAATGCGCCGGAAACGGGATCGATAGGCGCGCGCACGCCTAATGGCACTGCATGCGAAGGTGAAGTCGTTTCTGTCAGCCCGTAGATGTTGTGAATATAAGTATTTGTGACCTTCTCGAAATTTTCAACAATAGCCGGAGATACAGGAGCGCCACCACTGTACGCCTTCCTGAACGAAGACAGATTGCGCGTCCTGATGTCCGGATGATTCAGTAGAGCAATGTAGACGGTAATTGCTGCCACAGTGAAGCTGCCATGCCACTTCTCGATCAATCGTAACATCTCAGCCGGGTCAAAGCGATAGAACATAATGATGGGCATGCCTGCCAGCGCTGCCACGGCAAGATGGGCTATCAGGCCAGTGATATGGAAGAAAGGCGCTACTCCGATCACGACATCGTTGCTGTCAAGCTGCATCCACTGCTGATAACAGGTCGCATTAAACACTACATTGGCATGCGTGTTCATTGCCCCTTTAGGTCGCCCGGTTGTGCCAGAGGTGTAGGTCAGGAAGGCGATATCCTGTGGCGCAAGCGAAACAAATTCAACATTTCTTCCATCGAATTGGGCAAGCAGTTCGAGCATGTCGAGGGTTTCGTCGAACCACCGTTTCCTGGACGCTCGTAGAAGTGATGGAACAGGGTCCTGGTCGGCATAATCCAGTTCAGAAGTGGTGATTGTGAACTCGACATTGGTATTACCAACGGTATCACGAGCAACCGTTTCGTACAGGGATTCGAGGCAAATAAGACCTTTTGCTCTAGAGTCATTCAGGTGATACTCAAGCTCATGCTGCTTGAACATGGGGTTGCATGGCACTACGATAGCCCCAACTTTCCATGCTCCATACAGTCCGATCAGAAATTGGGGGATATTCTGTAAGTATAATGCTATACGATCGCCGTACCTGACACCACGCTGCTTGAGGGCGACGGCTAATGCGCTACTCGCGCGATCGAGTTCACCATAGCTTATAGCCCGATCGAAGTAGTACATTGCTGCCTGCTCAGGCATGGTCTGTACTGTTTCAATAAACATCTCTAGCCCATTTGCAAAGCGTGATGTTATGTCTGGCTGCATAAAACCTGGATAGTGTTTCAGCCATGGGCGTGCCTCGTATGCTTTTCTAGCGGCGGTTGCTTCAATCGTTGAATCGTCTCTCATCAAGTCCCTCCTGCTGAGTGAGATCCTTCGCTGCGCTCAGGATGACACACATTGTGCACAGGATGACAGCGTCGAGTATCGCAATGATGGCGGACGGTGCCGTTCAACTCACCAATATTCGAAGCTGTGCTGGATGACATACTGAAGTTCTTCAGCGCCAACAGTTCGCGGACTGTTGACAAGCAATCGCTGCTGTTTGAGCGTGCCGTCGATCAAGGTTGAAACGTCAGACTCTCCATAACCAAGCGCTGCTAACCCATTTGGAATACCGGTGTCGCTCATCAGGGAAAGCAAGGTGCGGGGTAGTACCTCGGACATCTCAACGGCTAAAAGTCCATGCACGTTTGCCCCCAGCAATTGCGCAGCACGCAGGTGTCTTTCTGGATCGACAGGATATGTCCAACGAAACGTGGATGGCGCTGTAATGACGACCGAAAGCCCGTGAGGGATCATCGGTTCTTCTTTCGGATAGTCCGGCGGTGAAAAATTCTTTACCATCCCGGCGACAGGATAAGCAATGGCATGTGGTACATGGACACCGGCGTTGCCAAAGCCAATACCAGCGTAGGTTGCTGCGAGGGCCATGTGGGTACGGGCCTCCACATCCATACCGTTGAGTACAGCTCTACGCAGATAGCGCCCGGTATATTCCAAAGCCTTCTCACACCAGAGATCACTGACGGGATTGCTGCCGATGTAGACTGGACGGTCCTCCGGTTTGTGTCGTGGACGGGTATCATATGGTCGACTCGTGAAAGATTCGAGTGCATGTGTAAGCACATCGAAGCCTGGATATGCAGTTGCCATGGGTGGCAGCGTCACTGTGTTCAATGGGTCAATGATCGCGAGTGAAGGCCGCAAATAGCGGTGAGAGATGCCGGTCTTCACCTTTAAGGCGAGCACATCCATTATCGCATTAGCGGTGGTTTCAGCACCAGTGCCAGCCGTCGTAGGAAGAGCCACTAATGGCTTAAGTGGACCAGGAACAGGAATGCCTTTGCCGATAGGCTTGTTAATATAATCCATCATTGGCGCGGGATAGCAACTGAGCAGGTTTGCAGCCTTAGCTGAATCAATACTACTGCCACCACCAACAGCAACAAAACCGTCATAATCGCGGCCTTTAACAAAGGTTGCAATTGCTTCGAACGATAGGTCTGTGGGTTCAACATGCACATCATCGTAGATCTCAGAGTTGATGCCAGCTTCCTCTAGTAATGTTCGCACACGCTCTGGTAGTCCAAGCTTCATAATCGTGCGATCTGTTACGATCAGCGCATGTCGCACTCCCAGGCGTTTGAGGTCATATGCCACCTCGTCTGTAGCACCCGGCCCGAACTTTATCGGGGTCATCTCCATTGTGAAGACTGTTTCGTTGGGAATATCAAGACAGGCCATAAAATATCCTTTCTTTGCTGGGTTGTCCTATGTGTCATGTCAGCGCCAGGTTTAGAGAGAGACGCTTCGATACGCTATGGCATTACACGATAGACGGTGCCTGCATTGAGCATACAGGAGATAACTGAAACATGATGCACTCAGAAAATGCGTTACGTGATACTTTTGTGGCTGCTATATGGTTTGGTGAGATGCTACAAATGAATCTATACCATATACTTATGGGGGTTGTACAGTGTTGCACTCATTCATGATGTGCATGATCTTTCCCTCGATTACGTGGGATGGCGAGCAAAACAGCGAGAACAACGAGAGATAAGTAGCAAAAAGTTACTGGGTATTGGCCTTTCCTCGTTTATAGAATTGACAGGTGTATTTTTTACTAGATCGGTAATGTGATAATGACGCAAAATGGTTCATCAAAGAACTTCAATCGTCGCATCGTTTTTACTATCATCTCTATCGCTCTTGTGCTGCTGATGGTTGTGGGGGTATTGGTTGTCAGGGACATAACGGCTGGCAATCAGACACAAGTTGCTCTATCACCAACCACTATACCGGCTCAAAACGGGACGGTTGATGTTACTGCTATTCCAAACGTAGTGGCTTCGCCGCTGCTTTTTGGCACCAATCTGGGTCTGTTTACAAGTAACGATCAAGTGATTACTTCTGCTTCTACACGCGCATTGATGCAGCAGATGCATATTCGTATAGTGCGGGTGCCCATGCGTTCGCATCTCACCAATGATGTCGAAATACAGGCTGTTCAGGCTGTCAAAAGTATAGGTGCTATCCCTCTCATCGTATTGACAGGCGTACGCAATCCCAATGTACTGGCTGATGATACGCGTATGATCCAGGATGTGAATAGTGTCTTTGGTAATAGCCTGGTTTATTATGAATTTGGCAACGAAGATGACTGGAACGGGGTGACGATTGCGCGCTATACAGAAGGGTGGAATACCTATATTCCCCAATTCAAGCGCCTTGCGCTGAATGGGAAGTTTGTTGGCCCGGTCAGCTATCAATACAACACTAACAATTTGACGACCTTCTTGCAAGGAGCAAAACCTCGCCCTGATGCGATTAGCTGGCACGAATATACGTGCAGTTATCAAGAACCGGCGGATAATTGCCTCACGAATCTTGATCAATGGGCAACGCATATTAACGATGGACGCTCAGTTATGCAGACCACGCTTGGAACAAAACTGCCTATTATGATTACGGAGTGGAATTATGCCTCCGACCAATCGATCCAACATAATGGCTTACCGTTTGATGATGGAAAGTATAATAATGCCAGTTTTATCACAGCGTGGACGACAAAAGCGTTGGGTATTCTGGCGGAGAACCAGGTTTTTGCTTCCATGCAATATTCGGTGACTAATACGGCTCTGCCTTTGATTACCGATAAAAATGCACTCACAATACAAGGGATGACCTTCCAATCCTTATACCAAAGAATGGTTCATGATCCGAGCGGAAAATGATAAGAGGGGGATATCTTTGAAGACTTTGAGAGATCAAGCACGTGAGTGGGTATGCGCTCATTATGAACATGGAGGCCAGCACCTGCTGCAAACTGAGGTTTGGTTACAGCGCCTCAAGCCTGAAGCGACTGAGGAAATGCTGCTTGCAGCGCTTACGCATGATATGGAACGCGCTTTTCCCGGGCCAGATAGCCCTTCACTCGATCCAAAAGATGGGGTAGACAATCTCGTCTACAACATAGCCCATAGTGAACGCTCCGCACGCATAGTTAGCAGCTATTTGCGCGAGCAGGGTGCATCGCAGGAGAGCATTGAGCAGGTCGCGCGTCTCATTAGAGCACACGAATATGGCGGAGATAGTGATGAGAATCTTGTGCAGGCAGCTGACAGTCTGAGCTTTCTCGAGGTTAATGCTGATGTTTTCCTGGGTTGGATGGATGCCGGTGATGAAAAGTGGAATGCCGACGCGGTGCGTGCCAAGTTTATATGGATGTACGAGCGCATCCAGGTATCGCAAGCGCGTGACCTTGCAAGACCGCTGTACGAAGAGGCTATACGCAAACTCGAGAGCCGAACAGGATAAAATATTTTAAACCTTCATTTAGGGCAGACGAATTGTTTTCTTTGCACTATTCCTCGTCAATTTTCTCTTCATTAGCGAAAATACCGCTCACATAGCGCTCATTTTGAGCGCTATTTTTAACCCCAGCCATTGAAGTGTTGAGTACGTGAGAAAACAATGCTTGACTCCCTGCAAACCTATCGCCAACTTGCAGTTGTATTACGGGATCAGGGCTTCAATGGAAACGCTGCACGCTTTACCTAAAATGGGGAAGCACGAGTTCTACCTTGTGTGTGACGACCTGTTGGAAGTAAGTGACAACCCTTTTCGCCATCTCTTGAATGCTTCGAGTATGGGCGCTAACTTTTTGGGGCATGGGCCACCAAGAAAAAGCCCACTTAAGCAGTGGGCTTTTTCTTGGTTCATGTGTGCAGAACAGGTCTCTCCAGCGCTACGCCTTTTGGCCCTCGGCATCTGCTGCCAACTACATCAGCAAATCGGCAAGTGAGTCAAAGTAGAGAGGTTAATTGAAGTCTATGATCTCCACTCATCGACGAGAAGGCCATAGAAGACCCCGTCCACCGAGCGGTCATGTAGCCGAACTACCTGGCGCAGTATCCCCTCCTGGAGAAAGCCGAGGCGCTCGGCGACGGCTCGACTGCGCGGGTTGTCTATCGCACAGGAGATCACAACTTTCTGCACCTGGTGCTCTTCGAAGGCATGCCGCACGATGGTGCGACACGCCTGGGTAACGATGCCTTTTCCTTGCAGCTCAGCGTCGAGCCAGTAGCCCAATTCGACCGTGAGGTTCCTCCAGTTTGGACGATAGTCCAGAATCCCGACCAGGGCATCCTGATACCAGATCCCCAGGTGATAGCCTTCGCCATTGACGAATTGGAGCAGTCGCTGCTTCACGTAGGCTTTGAGCGTCTCTACTGACCCTTCATAGGCTTCCACAGCGATCCATGCATGTAAATACGCTTTATTGCGCTCAATGAGGGCAAAGTAGTCCTCAACATGCCGCTCTTTGTTTTGTGTAAAATAAAAGGGAGCCAGTATCGCCCATTGTGCTAACCAGATTCGGGGGCCAGCCTCCAAATGGGTGCGAATCATATTTGGGGGCCAGTGGTACAGATGCGAACGAAAAAGGGAGCCGTGTCCCGTTG
>WNGE01000520.1_pt1 | contig 49746 bp, 43 predicted proteins | sample 5400651 | NCBI WGS metagenome assembly WNGE01 (sample SAMN13153370, study PRJNA577476) | soil metagenome | isolation source: 60 cm soil or saprolite under grassland replicate 2 | place: USA:California | collected 2016-06-15 | reverse complement strand
AGTCGCGCGGTGAACTGCAACGGTCAATCAACGTCGCTGATTTTTGTGCGGGGGAATCTCGACGACTAAATGGTGAGACTATACAGTCTGAGTTGCCGCTTAATTTCGCTTACACGATGAAGCAACCGCTCGGGGTTGTCGCCTGCGTTACCCCCTGGAATTTTCCGATCGCCATTCCTGTATGGAAGATTGCACCCGCTCTGGTTGCGGGAAACACAGTTGTCTTCAAACCTGCGAGCTTGACGCCAGCAACTGCGGTACGCATCGTCGAGATATTTGAAGAGGCGGGGATACCAGCGGGAGTACTCAATCTAATTTTGGGTGCCGGTTCGGATGCGGGAGCCGAGATTATTGGCCACTCGGCGGTGAAGGCGGTTTCGTTTACGGGATCGAATTCCGTCGGCATTCGCCTCTACGAACAGGTGTCGCGGCGAGGCGCAAAGGTGCAATGTGAAATGGGGGGCAAAAACCGGTAGTGGTGATGGAGGATGCGGATTTGAATCTCGCCGTTGAATCAACAGCACAGGGAGCATTTTGGTCGTCGGGCCAACGCTGCACTGCCACCAGTCGGGCGGTTGTAGTGAACGCGGTTGCTGACGAGTTTGTACGCTGAGTTTCAGAGCGAGCCAAGTCGATGCGGCTCGGCAACGGAGCTGATGCAAAGACAGAGATGGGACCGAGCGTCGACGAAAGTCAGTTCAAAACCGTTCTTCAATACATCGACATTGGCCGGGAAGATGGCGCAACGCTGGTTTGTGGCGGCACACGGGCAACCGGCCCTGGATTGGAAAAGGGCTTCTTCGTTCATCCTACAGTTTTCGATCATGTCACACCTGATATGCGGATCGCTCGTGAGGAGATCTTTGGTCCTGTCCTTTCAGTTCTGCGTGTGAAGAACTTTGAAGAAGCTATGCAGGTAGCAAATGATTGCGAGTATGGTTTGTCATCTTCAATTTTTTCAAGCGATGCAGGGCGAATTTTTCGTTTTGTCGACGAGATCGAAACCGGCATGACCCACATCAATTCGCCGACCACTGGAGGCGAGGCTCACATTCCATTCGGCGGTATCAAAGGAACCGGAATCGGAGATCGCGAGGAGGGATCGACGGCGCTGGATTTCTATACCGACCTGAAAGTCGTTTACGTTGACTATACGGGACGCAAACGTGAGGGGAATCTTTATTGAGTGTTTCATCAAGGACAATAAACGTGGTGTCGCTCATGTTGCGAGATTGGTTTCACCTAATGCTTTTGTTTTGTTTACTGGCTGCGGGGAAGGCAATGCCTGCCTCCACGATTGAGTGGCACCGAACATTCGGGCCAGCGCAAGAGCTTGCGAAGTAAACCGGCAAGCCGATGTTGATAGATTTTAGGCTGATTGGTGTGAGCCCTGCAAAGAGATGGAGAGCAGGTTTTGGTCGCAGGCTCAGATTATCGAAATCTCGAGAAAGTTTGTATGTGTCTCGCTGAACTTTGACCAACGAGGTCCTGAAACCACACCTTACAGAGTTGACCGCATTCCCGCTGTCGCCGTTACTGATTCGTGGGGCAACCTTCTTGCGGTGAAGTTCGGGTTTGGCCCCGGCACTGCCGGCTCGTTGACTCAAATAATGCAGGCCATTCCCGGTGACTTTTCACCCATTAACGAGTGGAATGACATACTGCCCGAGACCGGGATAGCTCGGTAGCTCTCGTTAACGTCGGAGAGTTCTATCGTGCACATGGCATCATGGATTTAAGCACGATCTTTTTTAAACGCGCTCTGAAAACAAAGGAGGTCGCGCTGGATAAGCAAGCGCGTGAGAACATTTTGATTAGTATTGGGCTCAATCATCTTAAAACCAAAGATTATGACGACGCCCGTAAAATCTTTGAAACCTGCCTTAAAGAGATCCCAAATGGCGCGCAAGTCGATACCGCCTTTCTCGGTATCGTCACTGCTCAACTCAACAAGGGGAAGATCAAGGATGCCGAGAAGACACTGGAACAGTTTAGGGCCAGCTACCCAAACTCGCCTGTCATCCAACAGGCGGAGCAGATGTTGCAACAGACTGCAAACGTGAAAAACTAAGTCAGCGACGTCCATAGCTGGATCAAGTTCTAATTTACTGGAGCGAATATGAGCACCAAGGTAGAAACGCAAAAGACTAAATCAGAAACCATCCGTAAGCACAAAGAATTTCTATTCCCGGCTGTCGCTACCTACTATCAGGAGCCGCTTGCCCTGGTGCGTGGCGAAGGTTTTTATGTCTGGGACGATCAGGGCAACAAATATCTCGATTGCTTCGGCGGCGTACTGACAGTGAGCGTGGGCCACGCTAACCCGAAAGTTAACGAGGCAATCATCAATCAAGTCAAGACTATCCAACACACGTCTACGCTCTACGCCAACAAGCCTCAATCGGATCTGGCGGAGAAGCTCTACCAAATCACTCCCGGCAATCTCAAGAAGTCTTTTTTTACTAACAGTGGCACTGAGGCTGATGACACGGCAATTCATGCAGCGAAACTGCACACAGGTCGACACGAGATTGTGGTGCTCCGTCACAGCTACAGCGGTCGTTCCGCGACGGCCCTTAACGCAACCGGCCATGCGACGTGGCGACCTTTGCCGGCTCAAGTCCCGGGCATTGTTCACGCTCCCGCGCCCTATTGTTATCGCTGCCCCTTTAAGCTTACGTATCCGGAATGCGGATTGGCATGCGCTAATGATATTGAAGAGCTGATCATGACTACTACGACCGGTGAGATCGCGGCGTTTATGGCTGAACCGATTCTCGGAGTCGGGGGTTTCATAGTGCCGCCTCCAGGCTACTTTGAGCGCGCCGTGGAAATCACTCGAAAACATGGCGGACTCTTCATCGCCGACGAAGTGCAAACAGGCTGGGGTAGAACTGGCGACAAATGGTTTGGCATCGAGCACTGGGACGTACAAGCGGACATCATCACTTCGGCAAAAGGACTTGGTAATGGCGTACCTGTCGGCATTACCGTGGCAACCCCCGAAGTCGCTGACAGTTATCCGGGTCTTACGTTTTCTACTTTCGGCGGTAATCCCGTCTCCATGGCTGCAGCGCTAGCCGTGATCCGGGTGATAGAAGAAGGGGATCTGAAGCGAAATGCGACGGAAGTTGGCGACTATTTTCGCCAGCGCCTGGACGATCTGAAGGACAAATATCAGGTCATCGGAGACGTGCGCGGAATGGGCCTGATGCAAGGCGTCGAACTGGTCAAAGACCGCGAAACAAAGGAGCCCGCACCCGCTGCTGTGCTCACCGTGCTTGAAGAGACAAAGAAGCAGGGGGTCTTAATCGGCAAAGGCGGTCTTTACGGCAATGTTATTCGCACTGGCATGATGCTTAACTCTACGAAGGACCATGTGGATGAATTAGTTGCCGCGCTAGACGCGGGCTTCGCGCAGGTGCATTAAGTTTCTTTGTATTACGATTGCAGGTCACGAGGTCATCACACTGTGGTCCGAGCTGTGTAGGAACACCACCAGCAGTACGTGATTTGCGCGGAGTGAAAACCAGGAAGGTTCATGGCTGGCGTCACCACTTGAACTGGTACGTGAAACTTGTCCGCCGGTCCCGACGTAGCAATAATCTGCCTTCTGTGATTCAAATCACCCAATACCTAAAAGAAAGAGGTTCTAATGCAAGCAATGTCCTCAAGAAAACTAGGTCCGTATTCAAAATCAACGTCATTTCTCTTTTTGTTTTCGGCGTTGGTGGCATTACTCATATTAACTGCGCCAGTCCTGGCACAGCCAAGTGGGCTGTCGCCTCTTATCGATCGAGAATTGTTTTTCGGAGACCCGGAGATCTCCGGCGCGCAGATCTCGCCCGATGGAAAGTTCATTGCCTTTGTTAAGCCATTCAGGGGAACGCGCAACATCTGGGTCAAGCGGACGGAGGAGCCATTCGACTCGGCGAAAGCGATAACTGCGGACAAGAGCCGTCCGGTTACTCAATATTTTTGGAGCCGCGACGGAAAGTACATCCTGTTCGCGCAGGATAAGGCTGGCGACGAAAACTACAATGTGTATGCTGTAAATCCGGCTGACAATCCCGTTGCGGGCGAGGATGTACCTGCCGCCCGAAATTTGACTGATGCTAAGGGCGTACGCGCCGCCATCTACGCCGTGCCCCGAAGTGAACCTGATGTCATTTACATAGGTCTAAATGATCGGGACAAAGCCTGGCATGATCTCTACAAAATCAAAATCTCAACGGGCGAGCGAACACTAGTCCGGCAGAACACGGAACGCCTTACCGGTTGGGTCTTTGATCTGAAAGGTCAGCTCCGACTGGCCACTCGCTCAGCCGAGAATGGCGATACGGAAGTAATGCGCGTCGATGACAAGGGCTTTACGAAGGTCTATTCATGCAACGTCTTTGAAAGCTGCGAGGCTGTCCGATTTCACAAAGACGGGCAGCGAGTTTATTTCCAAACAAACAAGGGCGCGTCTATTGATCTTGTGCGGCTGGAACTTTTCAATCCGAGCACGGGCAAGGAGGAACTCGTCGAATCCGATCCGCTGAATCGCGTCGACTTTGGAAGTACTTCATTCTCCGAGGTGAGCGACGAGCTTATTGCCACGACTTATGACGACGAACGCGAGCGCATCTACTGGAAGGACAAATCCTTTGAGGCCGACTACAAACTGCTGCAATCGAAACTCCCGGGAAAAGAGATTAGTTTGGGTTCCTCAACGAAAGACGAACGGCTGTGGCTGATCGGTGCCAACAGTGATACCGAACCGGGTGAGAGGTATCTCTTCGACCGCCAAACAAAGAAGTTGACGCTCCAGTATCGCAGTCGTGAAAAGCTCAGCCGCGCTTCCCTGGCGCCAATGAAGGCCGTTCGCTACAAGTCTTCTGATGGTTTGGAGATCCCTGCTTACTTGACACTGCCTAAGGGCGCAACGGCGAAGAACTTGCCGGCCATCGTTCTTCCCCATGGCGGACCCTGGGGTCGCGACTCATGGGGCTATAACCCCTTAGCCCAGTTCCTGGCGAATCGGGGTTACGCAGTGCTGCAACCAAACTTCCGCGCGTCCACCGGATACGGAAAGAAGTTTCTTGACGCCGGCAATAAAGAGTGGGGCCAGAAAATGCAAGACGATGTAACTTGGGGAGCCAAGTATCTGATAGCTGAAGGTATTGCCGACGCCAAACGCGTGGGAATCATGGGCGGCTCGTATGGTGGCTACGCGACTCTGGCCGGCGTCGCGTTCACGCCTGACGTATATGCTGCGGGGGTATCGATCGTTGGTCCATCGAATCTAATTACGTTGCTCGAGTCCATTCCTCCTTACTGGGAATCGATTCGAAAATTGTTTTATGAGCGCATGGGCGATCCCAATACTCCTGAGGGCAAGGCTCAACTATTGCGCCAGTCGCCTCTCACCTCGGCCGACAAGATCAAGACGCCGTTGCTGGTTGTTCAAGGTGCGAACGATCCGCGAGTCAACAAACGCGAGTCGGATCAGATAGTAATCGCATTGCGCGATCGCGGTTTCCCTGTCGAATATCTTGTCGCCCCTGACGAAGGACATGGCTTTGCCAGGCCGGTTAACAACATGGCGATGTTTGCCACTGCTGAAAAGTTCCTCGCCAAATACCTTGGTGGCCGTTATCAGGAGAGTATGACGCCTGAAGTTGCGCAAAGATTAAAGGACATTACCGTTGATGTTAAGACTGTAACCCTGCCGAAAAAGATGGATGCGACAGCCAGGGATGTGCCGAAACCTGAGATGGACTTGAAGGCCGGAACAGCGAATTACAAAGCTTCCCTTGCGGTCGGAGGCCAATCAATGCCACTAACTATGAAGACCGAAATCAAGGAAGAAAACGGCGCCTGGATGGTCTACGAAACTGCCGTGACTCCACAGGGTGAAATGTCTGATATCTCAACAATCGAGAAAGGCAGTCTGCTTCTTAAACGTCGGCTGATAAAGCAGGGTCCAATGGTGATCGAGGTCGATGTCAAGGGAACCAAGGCCAGTGGCTCGATGACCATGAACGGTCAAGCGCGGCCCATCGACGTCGATCTTGGGGGAATTCTAATTGCTGATGGCGCCGGCACTTACGAGGTGATCGCTGCGCTGCCGCTTGCTGTGGGCTATAGCACTGGTTTTCGCAACTTCGACGTGGAAAAGCAGAAGCCGCAACTCAAACAACTAAGGGTGTTGAGCACAGAGAGCGTCACCGTTCCCGCTGGCACCTTTGACGCCTACAAGATCGAGATTACCTCCGCGGAAAATGAAGCCGATAAACAGACAGTCTGGATTGCGAAAGAGACTCGCAAGGTGGTGAAGATCACTGCGGTATTGCCGAGTTTGGGTGGCGCAATACTAACCTCGGAACTGACGCCGTAGTTTTCAACGCGTTAGGGGTGAGATGTTTATAGCGTTGGAGTAGCATCCTGCCAGACTTCACGCCGTTGGTGGTGAGATGTTCATAGAACTGGGAGAGCATCCCTTGGTCTTCACCCCGGTAGGGGTGAGATGTTTATAGCTCGTGGGGGTCCATCTCCCTCCGGCGCCGTTCGGAGGAGCGGAACTCAAGTTGAGAGTATCCTTCTAGAAACATTCCGCTCCTCCGAACGGCGCATGGTATTTTGTGATGTCTCTATCTATAAACATCTCACTCCTACGGAGTGAAGAGCATTAGTGCGATGACGGATTGATGGTCTTCACCCCGTTAGGGGTGAGATGTTTATAGCTCGCGGGTCGCCCTCCCGTCCGGCGCCGTTCGGAGGAGCGGAACTCAAGTAGACCGGTACCACTTAGAAACATTCCGCTCCTCCGAACGGCGCATGGTCTTTTGTGATGTTTCAGTCTATAAACATTTCACTCCTACGGAGTGAAGATCGTTTCATGTTATGTTTGACCCAATCAGATTATTTAATCAAAGCACTTCGGCTTTATCATCCTCACTTAGCTCATTCAAGAGCGGAATGTGTGAATCCTCATGGCAAATACCTTCTCACAGATCTACATCCAAACCGTGTTTGCGGTTAGCGGTCGCCTCTCACTGATTCGCAACGATTTCAAGGAAGAGGTATACAAGTACATCACTGGGATTGTTAGAAACCAGAAACAGAAATTGATTTCCATAAACGGGATGCCGGATCATGTCCACATCCTTATTGGATTGAGACCAGCGATGGCACTAGCAGACTTGGTTCAAGACATTAAAGCTGACTCTTCGGATTTCATTAACAAGAACAAATGGGTGCATGGAAAGTTTGCCTGGCAAGAAGGATACGGCGCTTTCTCTTACGGCCATTCGCAGTTGGACACGATAATACGTTACATTGAGAATCAGGAACGACATCACGCGAAGCGATCCTTCAAGGACGAGTATTTGTCCTTGTTGCGCAAGTTCGACATCGCGTTTGAAGAGAAATATGTCTTTGAATTTTTGTAATAAAGATTCTTGTTTTCACTCCGTTAGGGGTGAGATGTCTATAGCTCGTGGACCCCACCCCCTCCGTCGCCGTTCGGAGGAGCGGACCTTACCGGCCGACTAAAGATGCAGGTTGAGTTCCGCTCCTCCGAACGGCGCCGGTGGTTTTATTGAATCCCTGGTCTATAAACATCTCACTTCTTACGGAGTGAAGATCATTTCGTGCTATGAAAACCGCATAACGAATTATGATCCGTCATCCGCGCGAATCCGCGGCTGATTCCAATTTTGACTTCGGAGCAATTGAATGAAAACTCTTATTCGGAACGGACGCATCATAACGGCAGTCGATGATTACAAGGCCGATATCCTGATCGAGAACGAAACGGTTTCCACCATAGCCGCGAAGCTAGAGTTGGAAGCCGATCATGTTATTGACGCCAAAGACAAGCTGGTGATTCCGGGCGGCATCGATCCGCATACCCACATGGAATTACCATTCGGTGGGACGCAGTCTTCCGACGACTTTCGCACCGGAACCATCGCGGCTGCACATGGCGGCACCACGGCGATCATCGATTTCGCAGTTCAGAACAAAGGTGAGTCGTTGATTTCAGGCCTCGACCGCTGGCATCAAAAGGCTGAAGGAAAGTGTGCCATCGATTACGGTTTTCATCTGATAACGACCGAACTTGAAGATAACCAGATCGAAGAGATGTACACGCTGATGGACGAGGGCGTGACCAGCTTTAAGCTCTTCATGGCCTACCCGGGCGTCTTTCTAGTAGACGACGCAACCATCTACCGTGCGATGTCCGCAGCCGGCGAGCGTGGCGGATTGATCTGTATGCACGCCGAAAACGGCATCGTGATTAACGAGATCATCAAGCGCGCTCTGGCGGACGGCAAAACAGCGCCGAAGTATCATGCGCTGACCCGCCCAACACTCGCTGAAGCCGAAGGCGTCTATCGCGCAATAGCAATCGCCGAAATGGCCGAAGCACCGGTTTACATCGTCCACCTGTCGTGCGCGGATGCGCTAAACCAGGTGCGCCAGGCCCGCGACCGCGGCATCTCTGTCTTTGCCGAAACCTGCCCGCAGTACCTGTTCCTATCAATTGATGATTACGGTGACGACTTTAACGGCGCGAAGTATGTGATGACACCACCACTTCGTGAGAAGTCTAACCAGACAGAGCTCTGGAACGGTTTGAAGATGGACGACCTCCAGGTTATCTCTACCGATCATTGCCCCTTCTGCATGAAAGAACAGAAGGAGCTGGGCAAAAACGACTTCACAAAGATTCCCAATGGAGCACCCGGTGTCGAACACCGCGTGCCTTTGATTTACAACGGCGGCGTTGTTGAAAACCGGATTAGTCTCAATCGCTTTGTCGAGCTGACGTCCACAGCAGCCGCGAAGATGTTTGGCCTGTTCCCGAAAAAAGGAACCATTGCGGTCGGCTCTGACGCCGATATCGTCGTCTTCGACCCCGGGAAAGAGCAGACCATCGGCGTTAAGTCTCATCACATGAATGTTGACTACAGCGCGTACGAAGGTAAGAAGATAAAGGGCGTTGTCGAAACGGTCCTCTCAAGAGGCAACGTCGTGATCGAGAATGGCGAATACAAAGGCAAAGCAGGCGATGGAAGGTTTCTAAAACGTGGAAGCTGCGTGAATATTTAGAACAAGGCCACCGGTTTTAAAGCGACTGATACCGCCAATGGTCAAGAGCAAATGTCCGCGTTGCGGATTGGTCAATCTAGCGACCGATGTTAATTGCCGACGCTGCGGCGCATCTCTCGAGCCTGATCAAATAAGGGAAGATGATTCCGTTGAAGGGCAACCACGAAATAGAGGACTCTTACGGAGGTTAATCTGGATCATCAGTGCGACCTCCATCCTCCTGTTCGTCTTTTACCTGTCGCTCTTATTGACGTCGCACGATCTCGGCTTTCACGAACGAGAGACGGTGCAAAGAGCAGTCAGCCTGCTCGAACAAAAGGGTTTTGCCAAGGAAGCGTTCGTTATTAGACATCTGGCCACTTATCGCGATAGCGATAACTGGTGGAATAATTATGTGGGCCACCGAGACGCCTACGCTGGGACAAATTTCCCGTTTGAAGTGCTGACCCTTTACCCGGAATTCTTCCAGGTTCCCATTGATGATGACGAAAGGGCAGCCATTTTATTACATGAGGCTTATCACCTCCTCGGTTCGGGTGAGGAAGCTGCTCTCGAACGTGTGTGGCGGAACAAACAACGCCTTGGGTGGACTGCTGAGAAATACGGTCAGTCAAGGGTGTGGCGGGGCACAAGGGAGTTAACAATCACCTACGTGCCCCAACTTTTTCGCTGCGGCGACGATCTTAAATCAGACTGTACTCCATAGTTAGAAGACGTCGATCAGTATTTCGGCCTCGTAAGTAAGCACTTCAACCGCTACCAGTTTTTGAGGATCTAATTTGAACCTGGAGATTTGTAGCAACCCAGAGACAGTTCAATATCCTGATGGTCGGGTTGAACTACGGCCAGAAGCCGCGCAGGAAATTACCACCAGCCCGTTGTTCAACCACGATCTGGCTCCGGTGCCGATCTCGCGGCGCAATTGGACCACCTACAACTACGCCGCGCTTTGGATTAGCATGGCGCACTGTATTCCCACTTACATGCTCTCTTCGGGATTGATCAGTGCCGGAATGAACTGGTGGCAAGCGTTAATCACGATTCTCCTTGGCAATAGCATCGTTCTAATTCCGATTCTGCTCAACTCCCATCCTGGCACAAAGTATGGAATCCCCTTCCCTGTTTTCGCTCGCGCTGCTTATGGCACTACGGGGTCGAATTTGCCGGCGTTAATGCGGGCGATTGTTGCGTGCGGGTGGTTTGGGATTCAGGCGTGGATTGGTGGCGAAGCATTGAACACGCTCTGCGCGGCAGTGATACCAGGATGGAAGAACTTTCTGGGCGGCCCAATTGGCGGCCACATGACGACAGAATGGTTTTCGTTTCTGCTCTTTTGGGGATTGAATATCTACATCATCTATCGGGGTATGGATTTGCTCCGGAAGGTAGAAAACTGGGCCGCTCCCTTCGTCCTGTTGATGACTGCCCTGCTGCTTGGCTGGGCTATCTGGAAGGCAAATGGAGCCGGCTACCTGCTTACGCAGCAGGGACAGTTTCACAGCTTCAGAGAGTTCTGGCCGATCTTCGTGCCATCGTTGACCGGAATGATCGGCTTTTGGGCAACGCTCTCTCTTAACATGCCTGACTTCACCAGATTTGGTCACAGCCAGCGAGACCAAGCACTAGGACAGGCAGTAGCGTTACCAACAACGATGACAGTCTTTGCGGCGATGGGGGTGATGATTACATCCGCGGCCGTGGTGATCTATCCACACATGAAACCATCTGAGTTGTGGGATCCGATGAAGTTGGTCGGGCAATTTCATAATGTGGCCGTGATAGCTATCTCAATGTTTACAGTAGTAGTAGCCACGCTCGCCGTAAACATCGCGGCCAACGTAGTGTCACCGGCCAATGACTTTGCCAACGCTTTCCCCAAGTGGATTTCGTTTCGCATCGGGGGACTGATTACAGGTATCATCGGCATCCTGATGCAGCCATGGCGCTTACTCGCGGATCCTTCAGGCTATATTTTCGACTGGCTGGTTGGGTATTCCGGAGGTCTTGGTTCAATCGCCGGAGTCTTGATTGCGGATTACTGGTTAGTTCGTAAGAAGTGCCTGCTGCTGGGCGATCTCTATAAACCCCAGGGAGCTTACACGTACAATGGCGGCTGGAACTGGCGCGCGGTAGTTGCAACATTGCTCGGCTGTTTTCTGGCGTGGATTGGTAGGTTCCTGCCTGCGCTTCGGCCGCTGTATGATTACGCCTGGTTCGTCGGGTTTGGCGTTGCCGCTGTCACCTACCTGGTTCTAATGAAAGCTGGCAGCCCACGGATAGAAGAGGTCACTGAAGTCGCAAGCGATTAGTAAGTTGGACAACCTTTGATTAGGAGTAACTAATGCCACACACCGTTAAATGCGGACTGATCCAGTGCTCAAACGCAGCACCCACAGATCTACCAATCGACGATATTAAGCGTCTAAATATCGAAAAGCATTTGCATTTTATCGAGCAGGCTGCCGAAGAGGGTGTGCAAATTCTCTGCATGCAAGAGGTGTTTACCACGCCTTACTTTTGTGCGGAACAGCAAACCCGGTGGTACGAAGCCGTCGAGCGTATTCCTGATGGACCGACCGTGCGTCTGCTCCAGGAAGTGGCAAAGGCACACAGTATGGTTTTGATCGTCCCGATCTATGAGGAAGAGATCGCAGGTATTTACTACAACACCGCCGCGGTCATCGACGCCGACGGAAAGTATTTGGGGAAATATCGTAAGAATCATATTCCGCACGTCAATCCGGGCTTTTGGGAAAAGTTTTATTTTCGGCCGGGTAATCTCGGTTACCCGACATTCCAAACTGCGTATGCCCAGATCGGGGTATATATCTGCTATGACCGTCATTTTCCGGAAGGCGCAAGAATTCTCGGACTAAACGGTGCTGAGATCGTGTTCAACCCTTCAGCGACAGTAGCCGGTCTCTCAGAGTATCTCTGGAGACTTGAGCAACCGGCACACGCTGTTGCCAACGGGTATTTCATCGGTGCGATAAACCGAGTGGGCCATGAAATGCCGTGGGATATCGGCGAGTTTTACGGTCAGAGCTATTTCTGTAACCCGCGGGGACAACTCATTGCTGAAGCACCTCGCGACCAGGATGCCCTGGTGGTTGCCGACCTCGATCTCGAAATGATTCGCGAGGTGCGCAATACGTGGCAGTTCTTCCGCGACCGTCGGCCGGATTCTTACGGCGCCATTGTCGCAGACTGAAAGCATTGCCGATTGCCGATTGCCAATTGCCAATTGCCGATTGATCTTTGGCGAGAGGGATTTTTGGTTTTGGTCTGGGTTTTGGGCTTCGGCCTTTGGTCTACGGGATCTAACGTTGATTCGTAACGGGCTGATGTAATGCCTAGAAGAACCTGATAACACAGACTAATCGACAATTGGCAATCGGCAATACTTGAAGGGAGTTAATCATGGACCTTTCGATCACTGTTAACGGAATGACATTTCCCAATCCTTTCATGTTGGGCTCGGGACCGCCGGGAACCAACGCTCGCGTGATTACCAAGTCCTACGACGCCGGCTGGGGTGGCGCAGTGGCAAAGACCGTCAGTCTTGAGTCCGCCAAAGTCGTAAACGTCGTCCCTCGATACGGCAAGCTCAGATCACAGGTTTCCGGCGAGGTCATAGGTTTCGAAAACATCGAACTCATATCCGATCGTCCGATTGAAGTATGGCTCGACGAATTTCGCCAAATCAAAAAAGAGTATCCCCACAACATCCTGATTGCTTCGATCATGGAAGAGTACAGCAAGGAGCGCTGGCAGGAATTGACACGCCTGGTCCAGGACACAGGCGTCGACGGATTCGAGCTTAATTTTTCGTGTCCTCACGGCATGACCGAACGTCGGATGGGCTCAGAGATGGGGGAGCATCCGGACCTGACGGAAGAGGTCACCAGCTGGGTTACCGAAGTTTCCCGGATTCCCGTCTGGGCCAAGATGACTCCCAACATTACCAACATTAAAGAGCCCTCGCTCGCGGCAATCCGAGGCGGAGCGGTTGGTATCTCAGCAATCAACACAATTCTCTCGGTAATCGGCGTTGACTTAAACACCCTTCGACCTATGCCGACCGTCGAAGGCTATACAGTTCCCGGAGGTTATTCGTCGCAGGCCGTGAAACCGATTGCCCTTCGCATGGTAAGTCAGCTTGCACTTGGCGTGCCTGAAGGTATAGCTATTAGCGGTATCGGTGGCATTGAGCGGTCGCACGATGCGATTGAATTCTTTCTGCTTGGATCTTCTACCGTTCAGATTTGTACCGGGGTGATGCTTCACGGCGTGAAGATGATCAACGAACTCAACGAGGGATTGGAGAAATTCCTTACCGATAAGGGATTCGGTTCCGTCCAGGAAATCGTGGGCAAGAGTCTTTCGTATTTCTCAACGCATATGGAACTGGTACAAAAGATGAAGGCAGCCAAGCGAACCAAGGCCGGCGAAGCGAGCCGCGACAACGAGTGGGCTCAAAAAGACATAACCGAGAAAACCGCCGAGTTGACTTCGAACTAAGGAAACCAAAACCCAGCAAACTGACCGACTATTTTTTCTTATAGAGCCTTTCGTATTTCACTAAGCTACTGTAGAATTTCGACCCGTTCGTGCGGCCAGCGGTTTTCTGCGACCGCCTCAGCGAGATCCCCGACTTTTTGCTTTTTCTCGCAAGGCATCCTTACAACAGCTCGGTTATTAATGACTAGTCTTAACCCGATCTCATTAGAGTTCGGAACCCGTGAACTGAACAAAAACGATCTCTAATTCTATAGCTCCCGAAGCTAACCCTTGCCTGGAGGATCCTATATATGGCTGAGTCTTTTCCTACAGATCGACGAAGATTTCTGCGGACAATTGGCGCCACCACTTTGGCTGCCGGAGTCGTCGGCATTGAACCCCTAATCAATTCTCCACGCGCCCTTGTAAGTGCCCTACCGCACGATGACGACGACGACCACGATCGTGGCTCGAATCGACGCGCTGCGGAATGCGCAAGACTTCGGCGTAAGGCTGCCGATGAAGGACTTCGCAACACGCCGCCAAATCTTCAGCACCCAAGCAATCAAGACGAAAGCACATATCCCAATAAGATTGCCAGCTACTCAAAAGGCCTGCCCCATAACGATGACGGCACGGTCGTGTTGAGCGCGTACGCCGCGCTACTCAAAGCGCTGGATTCAGGTGAACAGACAGACTTTAATGCTATTCCGCTGGGAGGTAATCGAAGACTAACCAACCCGCAAGCAGGTGTAGCGTTCGACATGGAAGGACCGGATTCTCATTCCCTGGTCCAACCACCCGCACCAGCTTTCTCCAGCCGTGAGCAGGCGGCCGAGATATCCGAAAACTACTGGATGGCATTGTTGAGAGATGTCCCCTTCTCCCAATATTTTTCCAATCCGATTGCAAATGCGGCCGCTGCCGACCTCACGCTTTACGGACCTGCTTTCAAAGGTCCAAAGATTGGCGGCGCGGTTACAACGGGCACTCTGTTTCGCGGCTTGACGCCGGGCAACTTGACAGGACCGTGGCTGTCGCAGTTTTTTTATCAGCCATGCCATTTCGGGGCAAACAATCTGGATCAGAAGATCACTGCGGTGCGTTCAATTGCCGACGGTGGCAGGGACTACATGACGGATTTTCCTACCTGGTTGGCTGTCCAGCGAGGTGTTAGCCAACCGCCCGATCTTTTTGACCCGACTCCGCGGTATATGCGAACCGGCCGCGATATCGGCCAGTGGGTACACGTTGACGTACTCTTCCAGGGGTACTTCCAGGCTTTCCTGGTTATCGCGGGCCTCGGCGCCCCGATCGATAATGGAAACCCCTACAAAAACAATCCAACGCAAGATGGATTCGGTACCTTTGGGGGACCGCATATCGCCACTCTCCTTTGCGAAGTCTCAACGCGTGCCTTGCACGGCGTGTGGTATCAAAAGTGGTACGTACATCGCCGGCTGCGACCCGAAGTGCATGCTGCCCGAATAGACCGCCGGCTTTATGGCGGGGCAAACTACCCGGTTCACCCAGATATTCTCGATTCGCTTTCCAGCAACACGCGGCTGGGTGGTTACATGCCGGCAGGAAATGCGTTACTGCCAATGGCGTTTCCAGATGGTTCTCCGACTCACCCGGCTTATGGAGCTGGGCATGCGACAGTAGCCGGAGCCTGTGTGACTATACTTAAGGCATGGTTCAAAGAATCGACGAAGCTTGCTGATCTCGGCGTAACGCCAGTGCAGCCGGCGGATGATGGACTAAGCCTTGTTACTTACACAGGTGCTGACGCTGGAGAGCTAACTGTCGGTGGAGAGCTGAATAAGATCGCCGCGAACATCGCCCTGGGTCGAAACATTGCGGGTGTTCACTGGCGCTCAGACGCTACCGAGTCACTAAAACTTGGTGAGCAAATTGCGATCTCCATTCTCAAGGAATCAAGGTCCTGCTACAACGAAGACTTCAACGGCTTTACGCTAACGAAGTTTGATGGGACAGTCGTGACGGTTTGAGGAGTGAAAAGCTAAGCTACAGATTTAGGATTTAGAAATTAGAATTTAGAATTTAGAATTTTTCGAAGTCGAGCAACCGCCTTGCGACAAGGTCTGCTCTAATCTCATTTCTAATTTCTAAATTCTAAATTCTAAATCTGTAGCCCTATTCAAACTCGGCCACGACGGGCGCGTGGTCTGACGGTCGCTGCCAGGTCCGAGGGTCAATGTCGATCCAGGTGCTTTTGTGCCGCGCGACAAGTGTCCCGGTGATCCAGATGTGGTCGATACGCAAGCCCATGTTGCGCCGAAAAGCTCCGGCACGATAATCCCACCACGAATAGTGACCACCCGACTCCGTTTGCAAACGGAAGGCATCCGTAAAGCCCCAATCCTTAATTTCCTGAAGTGCGGCGCGCTCTTGCTCGCTAAAAAGAATCCGGCCCTGCCAAAGCCTCGGGTCGTGGACATCTTGCGCTTCAGGTGCAACGTTGAAATCACCGCATAACAATACCTCGTTGCCATTGTTATAGTGATCATCGAAGAAGGCACGCAACCGCTTCATCCACTCCAACTTAAATTTGTATTTGTCAGAGCCAACCATCTGGCCGTTGGGTACGTACACGTTGACAAGCTGTATTCCGCCCACGGAGGTGGCAAGCAAGCGCGCATGAAGCGCCTGATCGTCAGCATCGTAACCTCGCCTGGGGTTCGGACATTCGCTAAGGGAAGCGATCGCGACGCCGTTGTAAGATTGCTGACCAAAAATTGCGCACTGGTAGCCGCGCTCTCGAAAAGCGTCGAGCGGAAACTTATCCTCCGCACACTTGATCTCCTGCATGCACAGGACGTCCGGTCGCACAACATCGAGCCACCGCGTTACATTGGGCAGTCGCGCTAAAATTGAGTTAACGTTCCAGGTAGCGATCTTCATTTCCTAGTATGGTTGAGAAATAATTATGTAGCCTCATTCACCTCCTCTTTGACCCTTTACCTCTCTGATAGCCAACCGCGTAGTCTGGGGCCTGGATGTCCGACGGCAGACGTGGATCAGCAATCGGCTTACCAGCCGCTAAACTGAGAGGGATGAGTCCTGCCCAAACTGGCAAAGCATAATCCTCCTCGTCATCGAGGGGCGGGCCGGTGCGAACCTTCGCCGACACTTCCTCGAGGGGTAAAGCGAGCACGGTGGTGGCTGCGAGTTCCTGCTCAGTTGGCTGGCGTACATCGTCCCATCTACCCGGAATCACCTGGTCAGAAAAAGCGCGTAACGCATCCAACTTCTCTTGCCTTCGATCAACAATAGAAGCGCGACCAAAAATTACTACGGAGCGATAATTCATCGAATGGTGAAAGGCTGAGCGTGCCAAAACCAACCCGTCGATCAAAGTTACAGTGACGCAGAGGTCTACGCCGGCTTTCAGTGTTCGAAGCATCCGGCTCGCTTGCGAACCATGAATGTAGAGACTGTCTCGTTTGCGCGCATAGCCGGTTGGGATGACGACGGGTTGGCCATCCGCGACAAACCCAACATGGCAAATGAACCCGTCGTCAAGAATCTGGTAGACGAGCTCGCGATCATAGACTCCGCGTTTTGGGAGCCGCCTTATGCTTGTGCGGTCAGTTATTGGGAAGGACATTGGGTTTCAAGTTTCAGGTTTCAAGGGCGCAGGGTTTCAGGTCTACAAGTTTCAGGTTTCAGGTTTCAAGTTTCAGGTTTCAGGTTTCAGGTTTCAAGTTTCAGGTTTCAGGTTTCAGGTTTCAGGTTTCAAAGTTTCAGGTTTCAAAGTTTCAGGTTTGCAAGTTTCAGGTTTGGATAGTCAGTCAAGTCGCAAAAGGATCCAAACTTGAAACGTTACAACTTCAAACCTGAAACCTTCCAACTTCAAACCTGAAACCTTCCAACTTCAACCCTGAAACCTTCCAACTTGAAACCTCCCAACTTGAAACTTGAAACCTTCCAACTTGAAACCTCCCAACTTGAAACCTGAAACCTTTTAACTTGAAACTCACTACTGCCACAGCACTCGCATCAAGCTTTTCGCATCACTTCCCGCAGGAATTCCTTCCAGGATCAATACGCGCGAACCTTTCAGCTCTGCAATTACACCGCCGTCCGCAGTCTGCCAGGCGTGGCGTTCGCCCGGAGCACTTTGAACATTTTCTACACCCTCACTGGTGGGCTTTGAAGTTACCTCCGTAGCTTTCGCACCTTGGTACCGGCGCCAGGTACGCTTGGCATACGCATCAAAGAATTCTTTCGCGTCACTCTCAGTGTCCCAAGCCGTCATTTGTGCAAGGAAAGCGTCCCCCGGCTTTGGCCCTTCGTAGATCTCATATCGGTCTCCAGCCCAGCCGGCGGCAGCGCGTCGTGATTCGGATGGTGCTTGTAAGAACTCGTCGAGAATGAGGTAGTAGCTCCACTCGCCATTTACGTCATAGTCCAGCCGTTTCCAATTCGGCCCGAGCAGGCTGCGAACGTCGGGCAAGAAGATTTTCAGCGGTGCTTCACGAGCAAAGTACTTTTCCGGATGGAGGATCTGTTCGGTAGACTGCGGCAACTTCGTAAATGCTTCAGAGACCATGCTCCATCCGCCTCGCTTATAAAGTTGCGTGGCCCACTCGGCCCCTTCCTGATAGGGAAAGACGAGCGATTCACGGAGCGCGCGCGGCGCCTGCTTAAACTGGTCAGATGATGTACCGGTCGAACCGAGGGAACGCATGAAGGCGAGGGCCACAAGAGGATTTTTAGCCATATAAAGACTCATCGCAAGGGTCGCGTCGCCTTCGATCAACGCATGAACGGCTAATTCGGCGTCCGCATCCCCCTTGGGCCACTCTTCAAACCGCCGCAAGTTGAAATGCTGATCCTGGAGCGCATGCGTTAATTCGTGAGCCATTACAGGTTTTTGCCCCTCCAATTCGATCCAGTCGGCAAGATAAAACTGCTGCGCCTTGGGATCGTAATAGCCAGCAACCTGCTCTGTTAACAACTTGATGATGAACGGACGATACTGAAAATCGGGCGGTACCAGCCCCAGCTTCTTGAGTGACACCTCAGTCGCATGCATTTCCGCTGGTGTGGTCTGTTCTTCCAGATTGCGTACGACCATGCGTTCGATTTCCACACGCGACTGCGCCCCGCTTTTAACCGGTCGCAAGATCGACAACTCGCGGATCTCGCTCGTCTCTTTCAGGATTGCCAGTGTCGTGGCGACGATCGCAGCGTTGCGGGTGCTGGCCGCGGCACGAGCGTGCTGAGGAATGGGCGCGGCCGCGTTTCCGGTCACCAACAGGCCGGCACAGAGAGCGCAGAAAGCCACCAAAAGCGCCACACTTGACCGAATTCTCTTTGACATCCCCGGGCGTTCGCTCTTATAGTCCGCTGAAAGTTCCAAGCTAAGTTGCGTTCTAAGATCCATGCGGTGGTCTCTTTCTGAAGAGGTCTCTAGAGGCAATGCTAAGATGACAAGTGCGGCACCTGAAGAGGTCTTAGGAGAGTGGCACGAAACCCTTTTGCGTGTTCGCTACTCCGAGACCGACAAGATGGGCATTGCCTATTATGCCAACTACCTCATCTGGTTTGAAATAGGACGGGCCGAATACTGTCGGGCCCGGGGATTTTCATATCGGGACATGGAAGAGAACGACGACGCTTTCCTGGTTGTGGCCGAAAGCTATTGCCGCTACAAAGCGCCGGCATATTATGACGACGAATTGCTTATTCGAACTCACATCACCGAACTTCGTCGTCGCTCCCTCCGTTTTGGCTACGAAATAGTGCGGGCCTCAGATGGGCAAGTAATTTCCGAGGGTGAAACCGGACACGTTGTCACCGATTCATCGGGACGCGTGCGTTCTTTTCCCGAAGGTTACGCCAAGCGCCTGCTCGCCCCACCGATCCTCAAGTCAAGTTCGTCTGGGGAAAAGGTACCCTTGCAGGAGGGGCCGGCATAACCACATGGTAGTAATGTCGGAATAAGATCCCATTTTTCATTTCTCATTTTCCATTTCGCATTTCTCATTCGCGAAACTTCGCCTCGATCGTTGGGAGGCTAGTCTCAACATTTCTTTGCTTATGGTTGTCCAACGCCCAGCGATCATTTGCGGACACCTGCCGACGCGGCAATGAGAAATGATCAATGAGAAATGGAAAATGGAAAATGAGATCCTTTCACGACTGATGACTTAAGTTGAGTCGACAAATCTCCCTGGCACGACCCGTTGACTCATCAACATCGATAATGGCCGCACAGATCTTAACCTCCCCAGCAGAGTGTTCTGCTCTTCTTGCTACGGCCGAAGTGAAGCGGGCGATGACGTCAGCCTTGTTCATGCCGATAACACCCGAATAGCTACCGGTCATCCCCACATCAGTTAAATAAGCCGTACCCTGTGGCAGGATTCGTTCGTCGGCAGTTTGAACGTGAGTGTGAGTACCCACCACAGACGAGACCCGCCCATCGAGATACCATCCCATAGCAACCTTTTCAGAGGTGGCCTCGGCATGCATATCCACCAGGCGCACCTTTACGTCTGCCGGCAACCCCGCCACCAGACTTTCGGCGATGCGAAAAGGGTCATCAGAGGGAGGCATGAAAACGCGCCCCATCAAGTTGATGACCGCCACTTTTGTGCCGTCTACTTCACCGGTCCAAATCCCGCTTCCCGGTGTATCGGGCGGATAGTTTGCAGGGCGCAACAGACGGGGTTGTTTGCGGATATATTCAATCGCTTCTTTCTTATCAAAAATGTGATTGCCCGAGGTCATCACATCGATACCGTTCGCAAAGAGTTGTTCGCAGAGTGAGGGAGTAACGGAGAAACCGCCCGCCAGGTTTTCCGCGTTCATGATTGCCAGATCGATGGCGTTCTGCTCGCGCAAGTCCTGGAGACGTTCGAGCACCGCCAGGCGCCCGGGCTTTGCCACCACATCTCCGATCATTAAGACTCGCATAGGGCGCTAGTAGTAAAAAAGGAATGGAAAAGAAAACCGTGAATAGCCAATCGTAAGTTGTAAATAGAAAAGCTCTTCCATTTACGATTTGCCATTCACGGATTGCTGGCAGGAGGGAGATCCGTATGAGTCGTTCCGAAGCCGTAATTGAACCTGCATAGACAGGTGGGTGACCTCTAATTGCCACAGCCTCTGGCATTTCTTAACGCTGAAGAAAAGCACCTGGCGAAATGGCCTCGGTCTCCCTTATCAACGGCGTTGGCTCAATCATCGTAACTCGGTGACGAGTTCCACAGACGTTCCCTCCGCCGCGCGAATATTAACACAGCGCGGGAACGGCGAGAAGTAGGTTCCTTGCTTCACCTTTCAATAATTATTTGACATTTGACGTTTGACATTTGTCGTTTGTTATTTCCTGCCGGCACTGGCGGTTTTCAGGGATGTGGCGAAAATTCTGCACAAGTCCTTGTTTTCCCGAATGATGTCAATAAGCAGGTGTGATCCTAAGATCCCGCTGCGCTCGATGATTCGAAGCCATATGGACGTTTCGTTTAGTTCCTTAAGGACGATGCGCAATTTGTGAACGAAGTCCGCACGGCTTTCAGCACCTCTCGCTTCTCCATAATTCGGCGCGGGAGATGTCCCGGCTCTTAGAATTTGTCCTGCAATATGTCTTCCCGCAGCGGTTCGCGGAAGACGAGATGAAAGCCTTATTACGCGAACAGCGAAGTCGATTAAACGCTCCTCTAGTTCGTCCGCAAGCGAGCGATGGCTCTCGGTAAGTTCATTAGCCATTGGTGAGGTATCTCCTGATCGTGAGGATTTGCCGGATCATACATCTCAGATAACAAACTAACCACTGGAAACCTCAGTAAACACACTAGCAACTTCGTCACCACACCAAGGCCAATCGGACAGCCCGGTGATGACAAACGACAAACGTCAAATGACAAATGAGAATTGGAAAGGAAACAGAAGCCGGCAGCGAGCAGGCGTTGTCGATATGATTAACCTAACGAGAGTTTGCCAGCGCTGCTTTGCTCCGCTTCGAAGGTGCTTCTGACTTTCAGCAGTCGATCGAGCATTTCAGCGCATTCGGCGCTACGGGAGCCGAGTTGAGTATCAGCCTGTTCATGAACGTGTTTTAAACGATGCAGTTCATCGGCAATGTGTAAGGCAGCGAGAATAGCGACTTTTAGCGAATCTACGGTAAGCGTACCTGATGAGATCTCTCGCATCCGGCTATCTACAAATTCAGCAAGTTGAACGATGTATTCAGTGTCGCCGTCAGAACGAATATTGTACGTCTGATTATAGATTTCGACTCGAATAGTGGGGCTGGTGGTAGTAGAGTCCATACTGCTTTTGCCAAACTTTTCGCCGATCCCGGCACTCATCTAAGTTCCTCCGCCATTTCAGGATCAAGAGCAGCAACTGCGTCGAGCATTGCCTCGACCTTCGTCCGGATCGTTTCACGTTCGGCCAAGAGCTTTTCCACTTGCGACTCGAGCCGCTCTTTCTCATTGAGCACGCTGCCCATGTCACGTCGCATCAAAGAAAGCTCCTGTTGTAAGGTCTCGTTATCTTGCCGCAGCGTTTTAGTAAGCTCGATGGTGCGGTAGATCTTATCCTCGAGATGTGAAAACTTTTCGAGACCTGACAAACCAACCATCGATTTTTCTCCTCGCTATTTCTTACCACGCCGAAGCGCGTCGATTATGCGACTTCAAGCTCACAAGCGCAAGACTCATTCAACAATACAAGCTGATTTATTTTAGCTAGTGCTGTTCCGCAGAGAACGTTTGACACAACGCATTGATTAATCGTCGCTGACGCTCCTCGATTTCGTCATCTCGCAGCGTTTTCTCTCCCGAGCGATACTCGATTCTGAGTGTGACACTGCGCTTGTCTTCGGGTACCCCTGGTCCTTCGTAAGTTCCCACCAACCTTGCGCCGCGACAATCCTCAATACTCTGAGCCTCCACAGCGCGCAACAGATCATCAAGCGTTACCGTTCGCATGACAAGAAGTGTTACATCTCGCACCACCGAAGGATACCGCGGCAACGTTTGATACTGGGCAGTCTTTTCCGAAGATGCCAGCAAGGCGCTAAGGTTTAACTCCGTAACATAGACTGGCTGCCGAAATTTGTAAGCAGCGCTGACAGAATCCGCCAGGCGACCGATGGTGCCAAGCGGCGGACCATCGGTTAGCATGATCGCTGCTGCCTGACCCGGTTGCAGGTGCCTTGCTTCAATAGCTTTGAAGGTGAGTGGGCCAAGATTCATCGCAGCGACGGCGGCTTCAAGCGCACCTTTAAGATCGAAGAAATCCAGTTCTCGGCTAGCTTGGGCCCGGCCGCCTTCCAAAACACCACCGGTTGCTGCCATGGCAAAACCTTCTAATTCTGTTGGCAGTCCGCCATTTGCAATTACAGCGAAAATACGCCCGATTTCAAACAAACTGACATCACGAATACCATGATTCAGATTGGTTCGAATCGAATTCAACAGGCCGGGCAACAACGTCGGACGCATTCGCGCCGCTCCTTCAATGATCGGGTTCTTCAACATTGGTTGCTGCCTTGCCAGAGCCTTGCTCGAGAAATCCGGGATGAGGTCAAACTGCTGATCCACATCTATAAAGCTGAAGTTGATAGCTTCGTCAAAACCGAGACTGTTGAGCGTTCGTCGCAACAGCCTTCGCTTCATCTCCTGCGGCTGATATTCACCGGACGCATTAGCAGGCGGCAGCTCGGAACGGATCTTGTCATAACCCGTATGGCGCGCTACCTCTTCAACCAGATCCTCTTCCTGCTCAACGTCCACACGCCATGAAGGGACCACAAACCTAACGGCGTCTGACTCGCTGCCAGTCTCACTGAAACCCAAGCCCGCCAGAATACGCTTTATCTCAAGCTCGTCTACGCTCAGCGAGGTCAGCTCCTGAACACGATTTGGGCGCAGAGCAACAATGCGAGGCGGATTGGGGTGCGGATAGACATCCACCGCATTCTCGGTGGCAAGGCCTCCCGCAACTTCGCAGATCAATTCAATGCAGCGTTGCTGGGCCCGCAATACATTTTCACAGTCGGCGCCACGCTCAAAACGTCTTGAAGCCTCGGTGTCCATGCCTAACGTTCGGGCTGTGCGGCGAACAGAATCAGGATTGAAGTAAGCGCTTTCAATCAGAACGTCGGTGGTGTCAGTTGAGATCTCGGAATACTCGCCGCCCATAATGCCCGCCAAGGCGACAGGCCTTTCAGCGTCGGCTATCACCAGCATCTCGCTGCCCAACGTCCGCTCGACGCCGTCGAGCGTCTTTAACTTTTCGCCCGCTGCCGCGCGACGAACGACAATGCGACCGTCAATTAACTTCGCGAAATCGAATGCGTGCAAGGGTTGTCCCACTTCGTGGAGCACATAGTTGGTGATGTCCGCGACGTTGTTGATAGGCCGCTGGCCGATGGCTTCCAATCTCCGAGCTAACCAGGGAGGCGAAGGAGCAATCTTTACGCCGCGTACTAGTCGCGCGGCATAGCGCGGACATAAGTCAGGGTCGCGAATTTCTACGCTTGTGAGGTCCTCCGCACGGCCTTTAACTTTTGGAGACTTGACTTCCGGCAGATGTAACTGTCCCGACTCGATGACCGAGACTTCGCGAGCGACTCCGACATGCGACAGGCAATCCGGGCGGTTAGATGGCACTTCCACATCTAAAACCGAATCGTCTTCGCGCTCGTCAACGGCATCGATAGCCAGACCAACCATGGTTAGCCGTTCGCGTAAATCGAGAGGGGTCAACCGCGTATCGGTTAGCTCGCGAAGCCAGTGGTAACTAATTAACATTTATTCAAACTGCTCAAGAAACCTGACATCGTTCTCAAAAAGGAGCCGTATGTCGTCGAGTCCGTACATTAGGGCACACATGCGGTCGATGCCCAGACCGAAGGCAAACCCGGAAAAGCGTTGTGGATCGATGCCGACTGCTCGCAACACGTTAGGATGAACCATGCCCGAGCCCCCAAGCTCGATCCAACCTGAGTTCTTGCAAATGCGGCAACCCTGACCACCGCACTTGAAGCAACTGAAGTCAAACTCAGCGCTGGGCTCAGTAAACGGAAAGTACGAAGGCCTGAAGCGAGTAACAGTTGAAGGGCCAAACATGCGACGAAGAAACTCCGCCACCGTGCCCTTCAAATGGGCCATCGTAATGCCTTCGTCGACACACAATCCTTCAACCTGAAAAAACATTGGGTTATGGGTAGGGTCGGGAGTGTCACGGCGAAAGACGCGGCCAGGAGCAATCATCCTCACAGGCGCACCGCGGCGCTGCATGGCATGAATTTGCACCGTTGAGGTTTGCGAGCGAAGCGCAAATCCGTCGGTGGTGTAAAACGTGTCCTGCGGTGCGCGGGCTGGGTGATTCTGAGGAATGTTGAGCGCATCGAAGTTATAAAAATCGGTTTCGATCTCCCGATCATCTTCAATTGCATAACCCAGGGCGACGAAGATGTCTTCGATTCGCTCGCGTAACAAAGTAATCGGATGGCGATGACCAAGCCTCGGCCGCCGCCCGGGCAGAGTGACATCAATACTCTCGCGCTCGTTTCGTAAGGTCTGGAGGATGCCGCCCAGGGTCTGCTCTGCCTGATCGAGCGCACTCGCGATCTCCGCTTCGGCGCTTTGGACAACCTGACCAAAAGCCGCGCGAGCATCCGGCCCTACCCGGCCGATCAGCTTTTTCGAGGCTGCGAGCGCACTTTTCTTGCCAAGATGGCGGGTTCGCAGTTCTTTCAGCGATCGTTGCTCACTATCCGCCTCTGACAGAGTGAGGCGGAGTTCGGCGGAGGCTTCGATAAAGCGGGCAAAGCGCCCGAACTCTTGCTCGAACGCTTTGCGTGCTGATTCAACTTGCTCCGTAGGATCCTGCGCGTTGTGACCTTCCACTATTACTCTTTCCTGAACTATGGCGTCTTCTTCTTCGCTACCCATTGGCCCTGCGCCAGGCCGACATAATCAAAATCTCCAACAAGTCCACCGTCCTTGAGAACGGCACTCATCATGATGGCGCCATTTTGAGTATCAACTTGGAAAACCAACTTCCCATCCTTAAAACTTCCGTTGCTGATCGTGCCAGCGCCCAGGGACGAACTGCTTTCACCAGTTACTTTTTCGCCCTCAAGTTTCAGCGTGAGTGCGAAGGGAAAACCCTGGCCCTGTGCATCGGCCAATCCGTCCCAATCGCCTGCCAAAGAGACTGGGGTGGGGCTCGGCGGAACAGTAGCAGGGGTTTCACTGGACGCGGCCGGCACTTTCTTGAACTCAATCGCCCGCTTTTGCTGGCCTTCGGTCCAGTCGCCGGTGAGCTTGTCGCCCCGTAGTGTGGCAGTAAGGGTGCTGGCCGCCCCAGCGTGACCGAGCTTTAAGACGACCTTCCCGTCGGTGAAGGTTCCTTCAAGGATAGGTGTCGGGCCCTGCGGTGTAACCAAACGGCCTGTAAGCTTTCCCTTGTCGTTTGATATTTCCAGAGTCAATCGCGTATCAACACCCGGCGAGTCCTTCACCATGCCTTCATACTTGCCGGATAGCGGATCGGTGGGTGTGGGCTTTTCAGTGCTCTGGGCATTCGCGATTTGCGCCAGGCCAAAAACTGAAAGGACGAAGAGCGTGACCAATGCGCGGCGCTGTAACCGTTTCGTCCTCGCCAACAGGGGTTGATTCTCCATTATCGTTCCTCTCGATTACTTCCGCTTCCTGGTTACGCGGCCTTATTGCGCTGTTCATTCTCGAGGGCGCTCTTCGCTTGAGATGCGGCCTCCTTAAAAGAGTCAGGCTGGTTGACGGCAAGATCGGCAAGGACCTTCCGATCGAGCTCGATTCCGGCTAACTTCAGACCATGCATCAACTGTGAATAGTTAAGTCCGTTCAACCTTGCCGCAGCTCCTATGCGCACGATCCAGAGGCTGCGAAAGTCGCGTTTCTTCAATTTCCGACCGGTATAGGCGAAATTCAAACCGCGCTCGACGGATTCCTTTGCCGAACGGTAAAGCTTCGACTTGGTGCCACGATACCCTTTTGCCAGTTTTAATATTTTCTTGCGTTTCTCGAGACGCTTATTCCCACGTTTTGCTCTAGGCATTGTTAATCCCCTCTCTAGAAGGCTGTCCGACAAACCTCGGTTTGTCGATTGGTTCCCATGACGTAAAGTCTGGCGACAGCCCAGCTTTCAAAACCTGTGACAAACTAAAGTCTGTCGCACCTTTAGTCTCTTCCGTGTGGCAGCATTGACTTCACACGGTCCTCGTCTGCTTTGGAAACCAGGACGTCAATATCCAGCAAGCGCTTACGTTTGTTCGTCTTCTTCGTCAATATGTGGCGGGCATGCGAGTGGCCGCGCTTGATCTTGCCGGTGGCGGTAAAGCGAAAGCGCTTCGCCGCCGCTTTCTTTGTTTTTAATTTAGGCATAAGACTCCGTTATTTCCGATTGCCAATTGCCGATTGCCAATTGGCGTGGTTCTATCAAGACTTCCTCCTGTAATGAATCAGCTAACGCGGGAATTCAAGCCTCGATTGCAAGACGCCAATCGGCAATCGGCAATCGACAATCGACAATCAATGGACCCGTCCCGCCGGTTGCGTTGGCGGCGCTGGCGGAGGCTCTGTCTTCGCCGGACTCTTATGGCGCTTGGGTCCAAATATGATGAACATTTGGTTGCCCTCCATCCGTGGTCGGGCTTCCACCTCGCCAACGTCTGCCAGATCTTTTTCCAATTTCTCAAGGATGCGTGAACCGAGTTCCCGATGGGTCATCTCGCGCCCGCGAAACCAGATTGTCGCTTTGACCTTGTCGCCTTCCTCCAGCCATTCTCGCGCGTGCTTCATGCGATAGTTGTAATCGTGATCGTCAGTCCCGGGGCGAAACTTCACCTCCTTGACGGTGATCGTCACCTGCTTTTTCTTCGCCTCGTTCGCCTTTTTCTTCGCTTCGTATTGAAACTTTCCGAAATCGATAATTCGGCAAACGGGCGGCTCGGCAGTTGGAGCTACCTCCACGAGATCTAACCCTTTTTCACGAGCTGCCCGAATCGCATCCCTGATGTCCATTACCCCGAGCTGCTCGCCTTCGTCTCCGATTACGCGCACCTCAGCCACTCGAATTCTTTCATTGATGCGAACCGGCGGGATCCGTCTATTGTCAGGACGCTGACCGCGACCGCGAAAACCTGTAGCTATTGCTGCACCTCCTAAGTTTTACTGAAGTCTGGAGTCTTGGAGTCGGAGTCTTGGAGTCAGGAAGCCACTGAAGGATTCAAGACTCGCAAACTCTAGAGTTCCGACTGTAGACTATTGTTGGTAAGAGCGCGCGTCTCGACTAGCTTGCGCGCCATCTCAATGAATGCCGTTAAGGGCATCACGCCAATGTCACCCTGGGAGCGTTCCCGCACTGCGACAGTGCTCTGCTCCATCTCGCGATCGCCCAATACCAGCATGAAGGGAATCTTTTGTAGCTGCGCGTCGCGAATCTTCGCGCCAATTTTTTCACTGCGCAAATTGCTTTCCACTCGCAAGCCCTGCGCTCGAAGTTGGCTTGCGATGCTGCTGGCATAATTGTTAATTCGATCCGTTATCGGCAGGACCGCAACCTGTACCGGGGCTAACCACATGGGAAAAGCTCCGGCATAGTGCTCGATCAGTACTCCAAAAAAACGCTCCATTGAACCAAATAGCGCGCGATGGATCATGATCGGGCGATGTGGTTTGTTATCCTCGCCGATATACTCGAGCTGGAAACGCTCCGGGAAATTGAAATCAAACTGCACGGTGGTCAACTGCCACGTCCGACCGATAGCATCTTCAACCCGAATATCTATCTTTGGACCATAGAAGACCGCTTCTCCTTCCATCCGCTTGTAAGGAATGCCTCGCTCGTCCAAAGCTCCTAACAGCGCTTTCTCCGCGCGATCCCAGTCTTCATCCGAGCCAAGATAGTGAGTGTTTGTGTCATTACCTCTTACAGAAAGCTCCACCCTGATGTCCTTAAACCCGAAAACCTCAAACATGTTGAAAGCAAAATCGATGCAGCCGACAATTTCGCTGCGCGCGGTCTCCGGCGCACAAAAAATGTGCGCGTCGTCCTGCGTAAATCCGCGAACACGCGTCAGCCCATGCAAAGTACCGGAAAGCTCTGCGCGGTAGACTGTGCCAAGCTCCGCATAGCGAATCGGCAGTTCGCGATAAGATCGCTGACCCGATTTGTAGATGCCGATGTGAAACGGGCAGTTCATCGGCTTGAGGCGAAACTCCTGCTCCTCGAATTCCATTGGTGAGAACATCGAATCCGCATAATTCTCTTCGTGACCGCTGACAAACCAGAGATCACGTTTGGCAATGTGCGGCGTGAAAACCAATCCGTATCCTCGAGCCGAAAGCTGTTCCCGAATATAGTCTTCCATCTCCTTGCGAATGGCGCCGCCCTTTGGGTGCCAAAAGATCAAGCCCTGGCCGTAGGCTTCCTGAATCGAAAAGAGATCCAGTTCGCGACCAAGGCGCCGATGATCACGCTTCTCAGCCTCTTCCCGTTGTTTCAGCCACCCGTCAAGTTCTTCCTGGGTGAAAAATGCGGTGCCGTAGATGCGCTGCATTTGCGGCTGCGTGGCATCACCCATCCAATAGGCTCCGGCAAGTGACAGCAGCTTAAACGCGCGAAGCTTATTCGTGTTAGGCACGTGTGGGCCGAGACAAAAATCTATGAACGGCGATCCGTCGATGTAATAAACGCTGACAATGTTACTGCCTTTGTCCTGAATAAGCTGACACTTAAGAGGCTCGTCCCGCTCCTGAAAGATTCGAACAGCTTCGGTCTTCGGAATCTCGTCACGTCGATATGCAAGGTTGCGGCTGGCGATCTGCCGCATCCGCTTCTCAATAACCGGCAGATCGGCTTCGTTCAGGGGATTTGGTGTAATGACATCATAGAAAAAACCATAGCGGGGATCTTCAAGCAAAGCAGGCCCAATCCCCAGCTTTGTTCCGGGAAACAGATCAAGAACGGCGGCCGCAAGCAGATGTGCCGTGGAGTGCCGGAGCACATCCAATCCTTCGAGCGTAGCCGGCAAAACGGGTTCTATTTGCAGTGCTTCGCCGTTTTGAGGATTGAGTGTGTACGCAAGATCAACTTCCTGGCCGTTCACGCGAGCAGCGAGAGCTTGTTTCGCGGCGTCACGATCCAGCTTTTTCAGCGCCTGGCCCACAGTTACAGGACCGGGAATCTGCGTGGCGGGACCACCTTTAATCTGTACGTTGATGTCGCTCATTGCTTCCGGGTAAACGGAAAACACTCAATGATAAAGGCCATAAAACTACTTAGTCTCGTGCTTATCGGCACATAGACACACCGGGAAAGCATCCGGCCCCTACCATTATGATTTGCCATCTACTGTTAACCAACAGATCGGATTCGATAGGAGCGCCTTCGTCGCAAACCGCCACAAGGTAGCGGAGCAATTAAAAACTAAGGAATCGAGTGTATGTTCGATTCATGACGAAGGACTTCCGGAGCACCTATCAAAAGTTAGAACCTGGGTACGTGCAAGCGGTAATACCGCCATCGACCGTTTCATATCAAAAATAACTGAAACGGATTCTAACAAAGGCTTCGGCCAAGCCGCAAGTTGCGGGCGAGCGAATAGTGGGTAGATCTCTACATGTTGCTTACTGACCCGTCCTTTATGTACTCAACGCACCCCGTTAGAGGTGCAATGTTTATGGAACTGGAGCAAGCGTCCTCTTGGTTTTCACCCCGTTAGGGGTGAAATATTTATAGCCTTTAAGTCCAACTCCGTCCGGCGCCGTTCGGAGGAGCGGAACTTAAGCCGACCCGTACGCATCGAGAAACATACCGCTCCTCCGAACGGCGCAGGGTCTTTTTGAAATCTTCCGGTCTATAAACATCTCGCCCCTAACGGGGTGAAAACCCGCTAGCACCTTTCGAACGTCCTGTTTTTTTCTTGAATGATCCGCACCAGTTTGAGATAGCATGCCGAATCGTTCACAGCCCGTGCCGGGCGTTCTGCCGGCGGACCGAATCTCTAAACCAATCAGGAGCGAAACACATGCACAGCAGGTCGAGGATCTTAGTTTCCCAACTAATCGCCGTGTTGATTTCCACCTCTTGTCTCTCGTTCGAATCGTCCGCGCAGATGTTACGCCGGACCACGAATGACGATCGGAGCAGCAGAAGAGATAGCAAGATTGCCGAAGGTTTAACCATCGATGATCTAAAAACGCCAGAAAGCGAAATGCGGGCGGTGATCGAACGTTATGCGGTTGACCGTGGCAGCCTGACCAGATCGTATCCAGTTTCGCTCTCGCCCACGCGTCGCACCCGCTTCAGGGAGTTCTATTCAGACTGGATGGGTGCGCTTCAAAAACTGAACTTTGACTCCATGAGTCAGGCCGACAAGGTTGATTACGTGCTATTCAGGAATCATCTTGAGTATGAACTGCGCCAATTGGACATTCAGGCCAAACAGCTTTCCGAGATGGAACCACTACTGCCTTTCGCTGCCACAATCACGGATCTTGAAGAAGCTCGACGCCGAATGGAACCGATCAACGCTGCAAAGTCCGCTGCAGTCTTGACGGATCTTAGGCGACAGATCGATGAACGTCGTCGACTGGTGGAACTGGGGCTAAGGCCCGACGGTCGCGGCGCTTCGGCTCCCGATAATTCCAGCGACGCAATACGGGTCAAGCGAACGATTGCCAATCGCGCCGTAAACGCAGTCAACGGTCTCAGGAATAACCTGAAAAACTGGTACACCTTCTACAGCGGCTATGATCCGGTGTTCACCTGGTGGTCAGAGGAGCCCTACAAAGCGCTGGACCAAACCCTGGCGGCTTACGCCTCGTTCTTGCTCGAGAAAGTGGTGGGCCTAAAACCCGAGGCCACAGCTTCGATCGGCACACGAACGGCTTTGGGTCCGGGCACGGTCGGAGGCGGTCCTCCGTCAGCAGGCGGTCAGCGTACCGGAACGGCGGCCAAACCGGGAGACGCAAGCGACATCATTGGCGATCCGATCGGCCGCGAAGCGCTGCTCAGTGAGTTGCGTTCAGAGATGATCCCTTACACACCCGAAGAACTGATCACCATCGCCGAGAAGGAGATGGCCTGGTGCGAAACAGAGATGAAAAAGGCATCGCGTGATCTTGGCTATGGCGACGATTGGCACAAAGCGCTCGAATACGTAAAGACTCTTTACGTTGAGCCCGGCAAACAACCAGAGCTAATCCGTGATCTGGCGTTGGAAGCAATCAAGTTTGTAGAGGATCATGAGCTCGTGACGGTACCCGAGCTCGCGCGCAGCACGTGGCGCATGGAAATGATGACGCCGGAACGGCAGTTGGTGAGCCCGTTTTTTCTCGGTGGCGAAGTCATACAGGTTTCTTTTCCCACCAACACGATGGCTCACGAGCAAAAGATGATGAGCATGCGCGGTAATAATATCCACTTTGCACGCGCCACTGTTTTCCATGAACTGATTCCTGGCCACCATCTGCAGGGTTTCATGACCGCGCGATACAAACCGTACCGCAGCCTCTTCAGCACACCGTTTTGGACCGAGGGCGATGCACTCTACTGGGAGTTGCTGTTCTGGGATATGAAGTTTCCCAAGACCCCGGAGAATCGCATCGGCATGCTTTTCTGGCGCATGCACCGCTGCGCCCGGATCATTTTTTCGCTAAGTTTTCATCTGGAGAAAATGACGCCGCAGGAGTGCATCGACTTTTTGGTCACTCGAGTTGGTCATGAACGGGATAATGCGACAGCCGAAGTGAGACGATCATTCGATGGCAGCTATGGGCCACTATATCAGGCTGCGTATCTACTTGGTGGGCTGCAACTCTATTCACTCCATCGCGAGTTGGTGGGATCAGGCAAGCTGACAAACCGAGCTTTTAACGATTGGATTCTGAGAGAAAACCGCATCCCGATCGAGATGGTGCGCGCGATCATGACCAAACAGAAGCTCACCCGCGACTTCAAATCGAGCTGGAGATTTTACGATCCAGGGATTGCTCAGCAAACAACTGACGCGCACGGCTGATAACATCATCATCCCCTCGACTTATTTCGCAGCCGTCAGCATTAGCCAGAAAAAGTTGGGGGCCGCATCCGGCGCATGCCGTCGGCTCTGCGTGAAAGCGTCTAACGAGTGGGTTCGTGTACTCGGCTTCGCAGTCCGAACACATTACGAAGTCCCGCATCGTAGTGCGGCTGCGGTCGTACGGTATGTCCTCGATAATGGTGAAGCGAGGACCGCAGTTAGTGCAGTTGATGAAAGGATACCGATAGCGTCGATCGCGCGGATCAAACAGCTCTTTCAGACAGTCGTCGCACGTAGCGATGTCGGGGGAAAGAGGGACAAACTTCTTACCGGTTGCGTCACTCTCGACGATGTGGAACTCGCGATAGTTTGCGAGTCCAAGATTATTGTTGCACTCAATGGACTCAATGGAAGAGTGTGGCGGCGGATTTGATGCAAGCTCCAGAACGCTCACGGTGAAGCCTCCTCGATCCCAGAACATCGCATCGGGTGATTTTACCCACTGGGAACTTTCAGCCATCTAAACATTAGTGGGCACCGCATTTATGTCGGGAGCCACAAGCAAATCACAAAGCAATCGATCAGGAACAACACCACCTTGGCTAGTGGCATGGCGTATGCACAACTAGCAACTGAATTTTCCCCAATCAGATCCCCTTAGTGCGGTTTTTCTCATGAAATTCTTGTTGGACTGTTAACAAAACCAACACATGAGTTAGGTAAAGAACGGCTATGAAAGCGCAAATTAAGCTAGGACGGATTTTCGGCGTAGAGATTGGACTGCACTACAGTTGGTTCATCATCGCCCTGCTAATCGCGCTCTCATTGGCCGGCCAATTTCACGCGCTCAATCCGAATTGGGGCGAAGCCATTATCTGGACTACCGCCATCGCCACCAGCCTGCTTTTTTTTGTCGCCATCATCGCTCATGAACTGTCGCACGCCGCGGTTGCGAAAGCCCGCCACCTTCCAGTGCGCTCGATCACATTGTTCGCTCTTGGTGGCGTAGCGCAGATCGAAAAAGAAGCTAACGATCCCGCGACTGAATTCCTGATGGGTATTGCCGGCCCGGTTATGAGCACCGTTATCGGCGTCTTATGCCTGGCAGTGGCCTGGACCCTCGGCTGGGCTCCGGGTACGGACCCTGATACCGCGGTACCTGCGATGTTCATGTGGCTAGGGTACATCAATCTCTCACTCGCAATCTTCAACATGGTACCTGGATTTCCGCTCGACGGAGGACGGGTTCTGCGCTCGGTCCTTTGGTGGCTGACAGGTGATGGCGTGCGTGCTACACGACTGGCGGCACGAGTTGGTGAGATCGTCGCTTTCGCTTTCATTGTGATCGGCGTCTTCCGCTTCTTCGGCGGAGCGGGGATAGGCGGACTGTGGATTGCTTTTATCGGCTGGTTCTTGCTGGATGCCGCGCGCTCCAGTTATGCGCAAGTCGAAATCAATCAGAAATTGAGAAAGGTGCGGGTTCGCGACCTTATGGACAACGATTGCCTGGTGGTTGACGGCCACGCAAATCTGGAAACGTTTGTGAACGACCATCTATTACGAACTGGAAAGCGGTGCTTCCTTGTTAGGAACGGTCACGGTATTGAAGGCCTGATCACTCCAAACGAAATAAAGAAAACCGACAGAACTCGTTGGGCCTCTACAAGGATCCACGACGTAATGCGGCCTTTGGACCAGCTGCATGCGGTCACCCCTGACACCACGGTGAGCGAAGCAATGGAAATCATGAGTCGCGACGACGTTAATCAACTGCCTGTGATGCTAGACGGCCAAATCGAGGGATTCATTTCACACGGCGGCATCTTACGTTTACTACAGACGCAAGCAGAGCTAGAGGTGTAAATCAAGGGGGCGGAGTGACAAAGCAGGCGAGCCATCTCGCTTAAGAAGAATCGAAATAAATTGACGTGCAATGGCTGTCAAAACCAGAGATTACTACGAGGTGCTTGGTGTTGGTCGCAGTGCCTCAGAAGATGAGATCAAGAAGGCCTATCGGAAACTGGCGCGCAAGTTTCACCCCGATCTGAATCCTGGCGATAAGACAGCTGAAGAACGTTTCAAAGAGTTGCAGGAGGCATATGACGTTCTTTCCGACAAGGAAAATCGCAAGCTATATGACCAGTACGGCGGGAGCTGGCGGGCGGTTAAGCAAGCCGGAGGTCCTCCTCCACCCGGATGGGAAGGTTCTCGGACGGGCGGAGCGCAAACTGCTGGAGCACGAACGGAAGGGTTCGATTTCAGTGGTTTTGACTTTGGTGGTTTCCGTGGCGGTGGAGACTTCGACATCTTTGAAGAGATGTTTAGCCGCGCTGGGGGTGGACGTGCTCGCAGGAGCAATCGTGGTGCGGATGTTGAAGCTGAGCTGGAGTTATCGCTTGAAGAGGCGCATCGGGGAGTTCGTCACACGCTGCAGTTGCAGGCGGGTGAGATTTGTCCGACGTGCAATGGTAGCGGCGAAAAGGACAACAAAGCTTGCCCGACCTGTGGCGGCTCTGGCCAGGTGTTGAAAACCAAGACGGTCGAGGTAAACGTTCCGGCGGGGGTGAGAGAAGGCTCGACGGTTCGCCTGGCAGGGCTTGGCGGGGCCGGAATGAACGGGGGGCAGCCTGGAGATCTTTACCTGCACCTCCGTCTGCGGCCGCATCGCCTGTTCACCGTTCGTGGTGATGATCTGGAGCTGGAGTTGCCGATCGCTCCGTGGGAAGCCGTCCTCGGTACCCGCGTGGAAGTGCCGACGATCGATGGCCAGGTAGAGATGACCATTCCTGCGGGCGCACAAAGCGGGCAAAAGCTGCGGCTGCGAGAACAGGGTTTAAACAAGCGTCGAGGGGGCCGGGGCGACTTGTACGTGAAACTAAAAATTGTGGTGCCCAAACAGGTCAGCGAGGAAGAGCGTCGATTACATGAAGAGTTGCGTCGGGTCTCGCGGTTCGATCCGCGCTCGGGTCTGCGCAACTAACAACCGCGGTAACGAAAGCCGGAGCAGATTAATTTCGAACCAGAGGTGAGTAATCGAACACTAATCTTAGTCTTGAAGAGATGAGCTCGTGAGTTTAGGTCGATCGACTGTCTGGTGTGGAACAAAGTGTCGCTAAATGATTTTGACATGGACGATGAGCTGACGTGCGAAGTAGTCGCCGAGATGATCGGTGCCCGACCTTCGCTTGTCACGCGGCTTGCTCAACAGGGGTTGATTGAGACGATCGAACGACCCACGGGCGAGCCGCTACTCCCCAGGCGCGCCGTCATGCAATTACGTCGCATGCAGCGTCTCCGCCGGGACCTCGGTGTCAACTTCGTTGGGGCTTCGATCATCCTTGAGTTGGTAGGACGACTCGAGAGACTGACTTGCGAACTGACCGAGTTGCGCAGGAGTTCTAGGGACCCGTCCGACAAACTTTAGTTTGTCGAACAGTAAAAGGAGGTAACGATTATGCGGAGGAATACCTCATCATGCGTGAGGATGAAATCCTTGGCGTCTTCATTCAGGAGGCTAAGGCGAAAGGCTCCGGCAGGTAGGCTGTTGGCAGTTGTTTCGCCCATCGAAGATGAATCAAGAACATTAGGAGGTGAAGTTTCAAATGGCGGCAAAAATGGTAGTGCATGGTGACCTGTCACGTCACGCAATTCTTGCGGGCGTAAACAAGCTCTCTGATGCAGTTAAGGTGACGCTCGGACCACGCGGGCGCAACGTTGTCCTTGATAAGAAATTCGGCTCCCCAACAATCACCAAAGACGGAGTCACGGTCGCAAAAGAGATTGAGCTCGAGGACAAACTGGAGAACGTCGGCGCGCAAATGGTCAAGGAAGTGGCCTCTAAGACTTCTGATGTGGCGGGAGACGGTACCACCACGGCAACAGTGTTGGCCCAGGCGATCTTTCGGGAAGGTTTACGGATGGTAGTAGCCGGGGCGAATCCGATGGGTTTGCAACGCGGTATACAAAAGATTACCGAACGTGTAGTCGAAGAGATCAGAAACCTTTCAAAGCCGGTCAAAGGGGACATGATTGCGCAGGTGGGAACCATCTCCGCAAACGGCGACCGAACTATAGGCGAACTGATTGCCCAGGCGATGGCCAAAGTCGGCAAGGATGGCGTGATCACCGTCGAAGAGTCAAAGACGATGCAGACGGAGCTGGATGTGGTCGAGGGCATGCAGGTCGACCGCGGATATCTCTCGCCCTATTTCGTGACGAATCAAGATCGGATGGAAGTAGTGCTTGATGAACCACTGATTCTTATCCACGAAAAAAAGATTAGCGCCTTGCGCGACCTCTTGCCCCTGCTTGAAACTGTCGCGCGTGAAGGCAAACCCCTCTTGATAATAGCCGAAGATATCGAAGGGGAAGCGCTGGCGACTTTGGTGGTGAACAGACTACGCGGAACGTTGAACGCAGCCGCTGTTAAGGCACCCGGTTTCGGCGACCGCCGAAAAGCCATGCTTGAGGACATCGCGATTCTTACCAGTGGCAAAGTCATAAGCGAGGACCTCGGCATCAAGCTAGAGAATGTTCACATTGAAGATCTGGGCCGAGCCAAGAGGGTCGTAATCGATAAAGACAACACTACCATCATTGAAGGCGCAGGCAACAAGGCCGACATTGAAGCGCGAGTGCGGCAAATCAGGGCTCAGATTGAAGAGACTACTTCCGACTACGACCGGGAAAAACTGCAAGAACGTCTTGCCAAGCTCGTCGGGGGCGTCGCGGTGATCAAAGTTGGGGCTGCCACCGAGACGGAACTGAAAGAGAAGAAAGCGCGTGTCGAAGATGCAATGCACGCGACCCGTGCCGCTGTCGAAGAGGGCATCGTACCCGGCGGGGGCGTCGCTTTTATTCGGGCACAAAAGGCTTTGGAGTCTATGAAGCTGGAAGATCCGGACGAGCAGTCCGGAGTGAACATTGTAAGACGTGCATTGGAAGAGCCGTTGCGGCAAATCGCTCAGAACGCCGGCCAGGAAGGTTCGATCGTGGTCGAGACAGTTCGCGCGGATACCAACGTGAATTTCGGTTTTAATGCGCAAACGGAAGAGTATCAGGATCTCGTTAAAGCGGGCGTCATTGACCCGACAAAAGTTGCACGCACGGCTTTGCTAAATGCGACCTCAATCGCCAGCCTCCTGCTGACTACCGAGGCGGTTGTGACTGAGATTCCCGAAGACGAGAAAAAGGGAACGGCGCCGGCGATGCCAGGTGGCGACATGGACTACTAGAATGAGCTCTCGACTTAATCAGCGTCAGGATCACAACCAATTTCCCAGTTCGGCGCTTGGACCAGGTGTCATAGCGCCGGACTTTACACTGCCAACCACTCCGGACCAGAAGCTTTCGCTGAGTGATCTCCGTGGGCTTCGCGGAGACGCTTGGTCTGGATGCCGACAAATTTGCGCGTGAGCTGGAAGAACAAGTTTATCGGGAACGCGTGAGAGAAGATTTCATGAGTGGCGTGAGAAGTGGAGTGAACGGAACACCGGCCTTCTTTATCAATGGCGTGAGACACGATGGCTCATGGGACCTCCAGCCCATGCTGGAAGCAATAGCGACTGCGCGGGCAAGTGTTGCCGCATGAAATGTCCGACAAGCTTTAGCTTGTCGGGACCGGGGACAAAATAAAGTTCGTCGGATTGAAAGTGTCCAATAAAGGTTTAGCTTGTCGTAGCTTTCGACAAACTAATGTTCGTCGGATTGAAGTGACGCAAAGGTTCAGCTGTCGTTGCTTTCGACAAACCAAAGTTCGTCGGATTGAAGTGACCGCAAAGGTTTAGCTGTCGCCGCTTTCGACAAACTAAAGTTCGTCGAACTAAAAGGAGCAATTTTCCATTGATATCAACCGCCTGAAGGAGAAAGCGCAAGAGGCTCTGCGAGCGGCGCAAAGTGAGGCCACTCGTCAGGGTCACCAACAGATCGATGTCGAACACTTATTGTCGGCTCTGCTCGAGCAGTCAGGCGGACTCGCGAAATCCATCTGGACAAGACCGGGGTTGATGCTGAGTTGGTGCGGTATCTCAGCTCGGCTGAGAGGTGACGATGGACAATAGGAGGGTAGAAAAATGTTGATTGTATACAGTAGCAGTTGGTGGGCGATGGCCCTCCGCGGGCTCGCCGCCATTCTCTTTGGTGTTCTGGCGTTTGTCTGGCCGCGCATGACTTTGACTGTGTTGGTCTTTCTCTGGGGCGCTTACGCTCTTTTGGACGGAGTGGTCGCTATTGCCGCCGGCCTCAAGTCACACGGAGAATATAAGCGTTGGTGGGTGCTACTCGTAGAAGGCATTCTCAGCGTTCTTGCAGGTGTCGTGGCATTCATCATGCCTGGGATTACCGCGCTGGTCCTGCTTATCCTGATCGGAGCGTGGGCGATATTTACCGGTGCCTTCGAGATTGCCGCCGCAATTCAGATGCGCAAGTACATTACCGGCGAGTGGCTGCTAGCGTTGGCCGGAATCGCTTCAATATTGTTCGGTGTCGCGCTCTTGATTAATCCTGCGGTCGGCGCTCTGGCGGTGGTCTGGATAATCGGCGCGTATTCGATAGTCTTTGGCGTGCTCATGGTGGCTCTCGGCTTCAAGCTGAAATCGTTGACCCACGCTGAGCCTCGCATGACGCAACGACCTATCTGAGATAAGTGGCACAGACTTTAGTCTGTGGATGATTTGTGCATGCCATTGATTCCACAGACTGAAGTCCGGCTTGCAGAGGACGAATGAAATAAATGAAGGAGTGGGTGATGAAAGTCAAAAGAGTCGCGGGAGAGGGAGCGCATCTAGTCGTCTCCATTTGCGTAGTCTTTACATTGACAATGTGCGTTTTGTTGGTCGGGGCTTGCAACCGCAACGGTAAGGGAGCCATACATTTCGCCTCCTCCAGTGCCACTGACGACCCTGCCAATAGTGGTGTTGCTGCAACCAGTTCGGGACCGGTCATCTCGTATGCGGATGTAGTAAGCCGTGTCGCGCCAGCAGTCGTAACGATCCATTCAGAAAGTCGGGTACGGGCCCCGCAGCAGTATCCGTTTATGGATGATCCATTTTTCCAGAACTTCTTCGGCAATCGGGGCATGCCCCCTCAGGCTGAGCTGCGACGCCACGGACTCGGCTCAGGGGTGATTGTTACAACTGACGGCTACATTCTGACTAACCACCACGTGATTGACGGAGCCGAACAAATCAAAGTGGATTTGAACGACGGTCACACTCTTGAGGCCAAGGTCGTGGGCTCTGACGCACCCAGTGATTTGGCTGTGTTAAAGATAAGTGCCAGCAGTCTACCGGTGTTGTCGTTAGGCGACTCGGACCGCGTGCGAGTTGGGGACGTAGCTTTAGCGATCGGGAATCCGCTGGGAATCGGCCAGACAGTGACGATGGGTATCATCAGTGCGAAGGGACGGCAAACGGGTCTGAGCAATGGGAGTTTCGAAGACTTCCTCCAAACCGATGCGCCAATTAATCAAGGTAACTCCGGAGGGGCATTGGTGAGCACTGCCAGCGAACTGGTAGGCATTAACTCACAGATCCTCTCGCCGACTGGCGGCAGCATTGGAATTGGCTTTGCAATTCCTTCCAACATGGCGCGTATTGTCATGGACCAACTGATTGCCAACGGAAAGGTTCGTCGGGGCCAGCTCGGGATTACGATCCAGAAAATCACTTCAGATGTTGCTTCCAAGCTGGGAATCCAGGAAGGGAAAGGCGTGCTCGTGGCTCAGGTGCAGCCTGGTGGCCCCGCCGACAAAGCAGGCTTAACGCAAGGCGACATTATCATCGCCTTCAATGGAACCGCAGTGAACGATCCTAATAGCTTCCGTAATCAGGTTGCCAGCACCCCGCCGGGAACGGCGGTGGCTCTGACGATCCTGCGTAACGGGAAGCAGCAGGACCTTCACCCGACATTGGGCGAGTTTGTCCCTCAAGCTGAACAGCCGCGGGAAGGATGAGCACGTCAAGACGGTGATGAAGGGCGAGTGGGAATCGCCAGCCCTTCACTATCTCCCAAACAAGTAGGGAGCATCGGTGCGTTCTTGCGTTACTGAGGGTGCGAGCCAGTCATGATTACAATTGAAGAGCGTGTGCAAAGGATTGTGGAAGCTAATTGGAATGACAAGCACAGTCTGATTTAGATCTTAAGAACGAGACGAGCTCGGCGGTCACATCTTGGTGGCTTCACCGTTGGAAGTTGGGTCAAAGGACCAAGGAGGGAAAAACTCATGGCAGGCTTTATTGAACGGAATCAATGGAAGACCTTTCTAGACGAATTCAGCAAGCGCAACCAATTGCGCCCAAGTCGAATTGAGGTTATAGGAGAAATTGGCGATCAGGAGGAGGAAAAGTACCTGCCCTTCATCGGCGTTACGCTGGAGCCTAAGGGTTCCGCAGCCGGCAGTGTTGAGATCATTCTGGGAGGCGAAAGCGCTGAGGAGCCGAGACAATTGAATCATTTGATTGAACACGTCGAACGAATCGCACCATTGCTGGGCACTACCACGATCGAGGAGGGATTAGGGATTGAAGACAAAGAAGGCAACAAGACGTTGTTGCACTTTGAGATGCTGCCGGAGATCCCCTCAACGACGTCTACTCACGCCGATGTTGCGTAGCTAGACCGAGACAAATTCGTTCGTCATTTATCATTTGACATTCACCATTCGTCATTTGAGGGCGCTTACACATGTAACGAGGCATCAGTGACCTTGAAGCTTGAGACCTCATCCCCAGCCGCATATTGAACGGCAAGTAGAACAACTGAGGCTGCAAGAAATCAACGTTGGTTACCGCACCGTTAAGTTGAAAGTTCTGGTTCGGCAGCCGAACCTTGATGCTATTGAAGACATTGAAGAAGTCGGCTACTAAGTCAACTTTCTTCTTCTCGCTGATGTGCCACGGATAGTCGGCATGCATATCGAAGCGAAAGTACGGATTGGTGCGGCCCAAAGAACCGCGTCCCCCAACCGGAATCTCACCGGCATTCAGGTAAGCAGGGTGCGCGAAAAGCTCGCTGATTGGCACCCCCGTCTCAAAGTGGATGCCTGGGCCGAGGTTGAGGCCACCGAGCCAACGGCCATATTTTGTCTTGCTGCATAGGCGTAAACGTTCCCTTGGTACTCATTACCTCCCGACTGCGTGATGATATTCACGACGCCGCCTTCGGACTGGCCATACTGTGGCTCGAATCCAGCCGTCTTAATCTGCACCTCTTTTACAAACGCAGTGGTAATCCCAGTGCCCAGGCCACCATACGAACGAGAGAAGGTTCCGATCCCCCCAAACGCGGAATCGGTAATGTTTACACCGTCGGCGATGTATAGATTGTCCAGGGCTGAACCGCCGGACACAGATGGGTTGTCACTTCGGGCGAAGTTACCGAGGCTATCCTTTGAGCCGCGCCAGATAAAAAAGGCTCGAGACGCGGCGCTGCACGGGAATATTTTGAAACAGTTGGTCGTTTAGGTTTGCGCTGGTTGCGGTGCTCTCTCTATCAATGGCACCCGTGTCGGTGACCTCGACAGTTGCTGAAATGTCGCCAGGCTCCAGTTTCAGACTCAATGTTGATTGCTTGCCTACGTAGACTTCAACGTTCAAGGCGAGCGCGGTCTTGAAACCTGAACTCGTGACCTTGACCGTGTATTTCCCAGGCACAAGATTTTCTACGGCAAAGACGCCACTGGAATCCGTGATCGCGGTACGAGTGCCCTCAGCCCCGGTAACTGTGACGGTTGCACCCGGCACCGCCGATCCGTTCAGATCGGCGACAGTTCCCCCAATTGAACCCTTGGTCTGAATATCCTGTGCGAAAATTAATGCGGCCGGCGTGCAGAGGATCACGGTCAGAATTAACCGAAGAATGCCTTTCATCTCCATTGTCCTTTCAAGAAAATATCGAAGATCGGCCAGGCAGGTCTCGGGTCATACGTTCGCGGAAAACCCTCAGCGCCATCTTGTCAGTTGTCAGTTGATGGTGATCGGCTTGAGATCCAAAACGCGACCGTAAATGGCGAGGTGTCGCGAGGCGTCACGTGCCTTGCTATGGACGCAACGCCCCATCGACTACGCGCCCCTTGATCCGCAGACGGCTTGAGCCCCACTAAATGAACTTAAGCCGCCTGCGTTTTTCCCCCTTGCTCGAAAGCACTGGCGATTCTCGTAATGACGAACCGCCATGTTTGTCCACTGCCCATTGCAACTTCAACTTGAGCAATAAACATGCCAGCAGGTTAATCGCGGACGCGTTTCAGTCTTCATTGAATGTCGCTTGTGTGGTCTGCGAACTGCAGGATGAACAGTGTGGCTCTTTTGCCCGGCAGAGCAATAGAGCCACACTGCGGAACATCTTTCCAGCTGATTTCTCGCACGAGATTATGAACGAGATCGTTGGACCAATGGTGTTGGCCGACATTGCTGTAGGTTCTGCTTCAGACGATCTCCGCAGGGTCAGTTGCTCAGTGAGGTGGCGTCAGGAGATCTCAGTTTGTACTTCTTGTGTCTGAAGTATAGTGATTCTGTTACGCGCCGATCTGATTTTTCGAATAGCGAGATAATGCGCTGAACCAACTCCGAAGGTGCAGGACAGCAAAGAGGAACAGGGCTTGCACCCCTGCGGTTCGACTAAAGCCTGGTGCAATGTTGCGGAGGTCGAAGGCGAGTCAGGTGATCGATGACTGAGGAAATGTCAGAGCAAGGACCCAGTCCTTCCGGCGAGGAACAGCGCGAGAAAGGTGAGACCAGGACATCCGATGTAAGTATTAGAGTTAAGAGGACGATTCGATCTCGCTTTGCCCAAGCAATCGCTTTCCTTTTTCTGGTCTTGCTATGCGTCCTCACGTGGCACTTTATCGGCGATAAATCCAACCAGGCTGCAACCAAGCCCCGGGCTGAAATTGTTCCGGTTGAGATCGCCCCCGCGACGCAAAAAGATGTACCTATAGAAATCAAGAGCATCGGCAATGTTGAAGCACTGTCGACCATCGCGGTCAGATCACAAATTGAGGGCACTCTTCAGAAGGTTTACTTCACACCTGGCAACGAAGTTAAGAAGGGCGACCTGCTGTTTACGATCGATCCTCGACCCCTGCACGCCGCTCTAAATCAAGCGCAAGCAAATCTGCTAAAGGCCATTATTGCAGTCCGACAGGGCCAGGACATCGTCGCCAAGGATGAAGCTAACGCGAGAAATCTGAGAACCATCGCCAAACGTGATGCCATCCTGATTGAGCAGGGTGTGATCTCGCGCGAGGAGTATGACACCGCAGTTTCTGCGGCCGAGTCTGCCGAGGCGACCGTACGGTCCGATCAATCCGCCGTGGGCAACTTGCAGGCGGCAGTTAAGGCCGAACAGGCCACCGTTGACAACGCCAGGGTCCAACTTGGTTACACCACCATTCGCGCGCCGATTAGTGGAAAGACTGGCAATTTGGCAGTGACAGCCGGCAATCTCATTCGGGCTAATGATACATCCCCCCTGGTCACGATTGCTGAGGCAGCCCCAATCTACGCAACCTTCGCGGTGCCCGAACAGGACCTGTTCCGCATCAAGCAGTATTCCGGGTCAAGTGATTTCAAAACCGAGGCTGTCATTCCCGGTGATGAGGCTCATCCCCCACTTGGCAAGTTGTCCCTGGTTGACAATACCGTGGATTCGACGACGGGCACGATCAGATTAAAAGCAACATTTCAGAATTCTGATCGCAGACTCTATCCAGGGCAGTTCGTGAATGTCGTCCTTACGCTCGGCGTCGAGCACGATGCCATCGTTGTTCCCTCTCCAGCCGTTCAGATCGGCCAGGACCATATGTTTGTATACGTGGTCAAGCCGGACATGACTGCGGAACTTAGGAACGTCAAGGCCGGCGAAACAATCGATGATCTGACAGTCATCGAAGAAGGATTGCAGCCGGGAGAACAAGTGGTAACTGACGGACAGCTGCGGTTGGTGCCGGGAGCAAAGGTACAAGCCAAGCCGTGGCAAGGTAACGCTGACAATAAGACTAATCAGGGAAATGGTAATCGAGGAAAGTGAATGATCGATACAGGGGCGAATTCATTTTCCATTTTCCATTTTTCATTTTTCGTTTTTCATTTGTCACTAAAGGCGCGCACCCACTCGAAAAACCAAGAGTAAACAGAATAAATGACGAATGAAAAATGGAAAATGAGAAATGGAAAATCCGTTTTGGTTCGCGTCGATTTTATAACCAACTAGGGCGGAAAGACGGTGTCAAGGCTCTTCATTCAACGCCCGATCACCACCACGCTGGTCATGGCGGGCATAGTACTGTTTGGCATTATTGGCTACCGCGCTCTTCCCGTTAGCGACCTACCCAATGTCGATTACCCGACGATTCAGGTCACGGCGAGCTTGCTTGGGGCCAGCCCCGAGACCATGGCCTCCTCGGTTGCCACTCCGCTCGAACGACAGTTCTCTACTATTGCAGGTCTCAATATCGTCAGCTCGACCAGTACTCTCGGCAACACTCAAATCACCCTCCAGTTTGACTTAAGTAGAAACATCGATGCGGCCGCTCAGGATGTGCAAACAGCCATCGCGTCTGCGGTTCGCCAATTGCCGCCGGGAATGCCGACCCCGCCCACTCTAAAAAAGGTAAACCCTGCCGATCAGCCGATTATTTATCTTCGCGTCAGCTCCCCAACTTTACCACTCTCACAAGTGAATGAGTTTGCGGATACTTCAATTGCGCAAAGGCTTTCTACTATCAGTGGCGTAGCTCAGGTCCTCGTCACAGGCCAACAGAAATATGCTGTCAGGGCGCAACTCGATCCATCGGAATTGGCCACTCGCAACCTGGGACTTGATGATGTGGCAACCGCCTTGCAGCGCGGGAACTCAAACCTGCCTGTCGGCACAATCTATGGAATTCATCAAACACTGACGGTACAAGCGAACGGACAGTTAACAAATGCCGAAGCGTACCGACAATTGATTGTTGCCTACCACAACGGAGCCCCGGTCCAGCTCAAGGATCTCGGCGATGTGATTGATAGCGTGGAAAACAATCGACTCGCGAGTCGCTACAACGGGCAGCAGGTGGTGACGTTGACTATTCAACGGCAACCGGGAACAAACCCTGTTGCCGTCGTCGATGCAATTCGCAATCTGCTGCCCACATTTCGCCAACAACTCCCCAGATCGATTGATTTAGACGTCTTATACGATCGTTCGAACTCCATCCGCGAGTCGGTTAACGACGTCCAGTTCTCGTTGTTACTGGCCATTACGTTGGTGGTGCTGGTGATCTTCCTCTTCTTGCGTAATGTAAGGGCCACCATCATTCCCGCACTGGCGCTGCCGACGTCCATTGTCTTTACTTTCGCGCTGATGTACCTGTTGGGATTCAGTCTCGATAATCTTTCGCTGATGGCCCTCACCTTATCGGTAGGATTCGTCGTTGACGATGCCGTGGTAATGCTCGAGAACATCGTCCGGCGCATGGAATCAGGCGAAGCGGCAATGCAGGCAGCGCTGAAGGGATCGACGGAGATCGGATTCACGATCGTCTCGATGACTGTATCGCTGGTAGCGGTCTTCATTCCTGTTTTGTTTCTCGGAGGCATTCTCGGAAGGCTGTTTCGTGAGTTTGCTATAACCATCAGCATTGCCATCTTGATCTCCGGGTTCGTATCGCTGAGTTTGACCCCAATGCTTTGCAGCCGACTGCTCAAGGCGGTTGGCTTTCAAAAACGACTTGGCGGCGCGCCCGAAAGCAGTAGCCCGCCGGCAGACGATAGCCCGGAAAGAAAAGATGCAGACGAGATGCCTGAGCTTCCAGCGTCGAGGTCCAGGTGGTGGCAGTTCACTGAGCGTGCCTACGACAAAATGGCAGGCGGTTATAGATGGACCTTGCAGCGAGTCCTGGAGCACCGCGCTTTGACGGTTTTGATCAGCGCGGCAGTCTTTGTAGTAACTGTCCTGCTCTTTTATGTGATACCCAAAGGCTTTATTCCTAACGATGACACTGGTCAGATAGTTGGGTATACAGAAGCTGCCGAAGGTATCTCTTTCACGGAGATGTCTCGTCATCAGGAGCAGATGGTCGACATCATCCGCCGCAACCAAAATGTCATCGGAGTTTTGTCAACCGTAGGTCAAAGCGATGTCAGCGCGGCCAGCAATACCGGCAACATACTGATTCTTCTCAAGCCGGCTTCCCAGCGTCATGAAGGTGTCGATGAAATCATCGAGACATTGAGACCGCAGGTCGCGACGGTGCCGGGGATGAGAATTTTCCTGCAGAATCCACCACTGGTCCAAGTGGGAGGACAGGTTACCAAGAGCCCTTATCAGTTGACCCTACAGGGTCCGGATCGAAACGAGCTGTACCGCAACGCCGAAGCACTCGAGCAGAAAATCGCAGCCTTGCCGGGACTGTTAGATGTAACCAGTGACATTCAAACCCATAACCCGCAACTGAACGTCGAAATAGATCGCGATAAGGCTGGGGCTCTTGGTATTACCGCTCAACAAATCGAGGATACTCTCAATAATGCTTACGGCACCCGTCAGGTTTCGACAATTTATGCGAGTACAAATGAATATCAGGTAATTCTGGAAGTCAAACCGCAATTCCAGCATGACCCTTCGGCTCTCGGTAAGCTTTATGTTCGCGCTTCGCCAAGTCCTGCTTCCTCCACCTCAGTGACGACGTTGGTCCAACAATCTAATCCGCAGACCTATTCGCTCCAGCAGCCCGCGGGACAATCATCCGTGGCGCAGTCGATAGCCGGTCAAGCCGTTCTCGTTCCATTGAGCACGGTAGCTAAGCTTTCTACTAGCGTGGGGCCGCTGCTGGTTAATCATCTGGGCCAACTGCCCTCGGCTACAATTTCCTTCAACCTGCGACCCGGTGTTTCGCTGAGCTCTGCTACTGAAAAAGTACAGGAGCTCGCAAAACAAACACTGCCAACCACCATCACTCCTGGTTTTCAAGGCACAGCCCAGATCTTTCAATCGTCTTTAAGTAACCTGACCCTGCTATTGCTGGTAGCGGTAATGGTTATCTATCTGGTGCTGGGAATTCTTTACGAAAGCTTTATCCATCCATTTACGATTCTTTCCGGATTACCCTCGGCAGGACTGGGAGCTTTGTTGACGTTGTTGCTGTTCGGGCGCGAATTGGATGTGTATGGGTTCGTTGGCTTGATCATGCTGATTGGCATTGTCGAGAAGAACGCCATCATGATGATCGACTTTGCTCTAACAGCGCAGCGTGAGGAAGGCAAAGGTGCCGAGGCGGCAATCTATCAAGCGTGCTTGATCCGGTTCCGACCAATCATGATGACCACGATGGCGGCATTAATGGGAACCCTGCCGATCGCGCTGGGGTGGGGAGCCGGAGCCGAGTCACGACGAGGGCTGGGTCTCGCCGTTGTTGGCGGGCTGGCCGTCTCGCAAGTGCTGACGTTGTATTTGACGCCGGTTGTCTATATCTACTTCGAGCAATTTCAAGAGTGGTTGTGGCGCAGTAGAAAAAGTGATGCGGGCGGCGAGGCCGCCGTTGCTGAGAGCTAGTGCAGGGTCTTCGAAATGGACTTTGCAAGAAGACAATCTTGAGTTTTCTGTATGAACTGTAATGATCGAAGTGAACAAAAGCAGGAAACCTCACCAGGTCAATGACGATCCGAATGCCAATCGGGGGATCTCGTCCCTCTTCATCCATCGTCCAATCACCACCACGCTGGTAATGACGGGCATCGTGCTCTTCGGCTTGCTTGGTTATCGCGCGCTGCCAGTGAGCGATCTTCCCACGGTCGATTATCCAACCATTAGCGTAAATGCGAGCCTTCCCGGCGCAAACCCGGAAACCATGGCCGCGTCAGTCGCGACCCCTCTGGAGAGGCAGTTTTCGGGAATCGCCGGCATTGATTCCATTAACTCCACAAATTCGCAGGGCTCCACTTCCATTACCCTGCAATTCAACCTCAGTCGCAACATCGATGCGGCCGCCCAGGACGTTCAAACAGCAATCTCTGCCGCGCTTTCCCAGCTACCTCCAGAGATGCCCACTCCACCAAGTTTGCGCAAAGTTAATCCGGCAGACAGCCCGGTTATCTTCCTGTCCTTGAACTCAACGGTATTGCCGCTCCCAGCTGTTGACGAGTACGCGGAGACCCTCGTCGCGCAACGCATCTCGATGGTCGATGGCGTGTCGCAAGTTCAAGTCTACGGCGCGCAGAAGTATGCCGTCCGCGCACAACTGGATCCAGACGCGCTTGCCGATCGGGCTCTGGGCATTGATCAGGTCGACTCGGCAATCAGAAATGGTAATCCGAACACACCGGTCGGAACGATTTATGGTGATTACGCAAATCTGACTCTGCAAACGAACGCGCAACTTACCAATGCTTCCGCCTTTAGGCCGCTGATAATCGCGTATCGCAATGGAGCGCCGGTGCGCTTGCAGCAGGTTGCGAACGTGATTGACGACGTTGAAAACAACAAGGTGGCTAGCTGGTTCAACGGCAGGCGAAGCGTGACGCTCGCTATTCAGCGCCAACCCGGCACCAATACTGTCGCCGTAGTCGATGCCATTCGCCAACTGTTGCCCCAGTTTCGTGAGCAGTTGCCTGCGGCGGTAAGTCTGGACGTGCTGATCGATCGATCCATCTCTATTCGCCAATCGGTCAATGATGTTCAGTTTTCGCTGCTGTTAGCAATCGCCCTGGTAGTGCTCGTCATTTTCATTTTTCTGCGCAACGTCAGGGCGACGTTAATTCCAACGCTCGCACTTCCCACTTCAATCGTGGGTACGTTCGCCGCTATGTATCTCCTGCATTTCAGTCTGGACAACCTCTCGCTGATGGCCCTGACCCTGTCGGTAGGTTTCGTGGTTGACGATGCCATAGTGATGCTCGAGAACATCGTGAGACGAATTGAGTTGGGCGAAAACGTGTTGCAAGCATCCTTGAGAGGATCGAGGGAAATCGGGTTTACGATCGTTTCGATGACCGTGTCGCTGGTGGCAGTCTTTATTCCAGTGTTGTTTATGGGAGGGATACTGGGCCGGCTATTTCGCGAATTCGCGATCACCATCAGTGTAGCAATCCTCGTTTCCGGATTCGTCT